>TARA_R110001632_G_scaffold85639_3_pt1 | contig 10860 bp, 8 predicted proteins | sample TARA_R110001632 | Tara Oceans TARA_R110001632 (sample SAMEA4398266) | marine metagenome | biome: Polar Biome; feature: [SRF] surface water layer (ENVO:00010504); material: water (ENVO:00002006), including particulate matter (ENVO:01000060) such as... | depth 5 m
TACCTGATCCAGTAGTAGTAGTTCCAAAGCTAGCACTTCCTGCTGTGTTCTCTGCTATTAATGCAGCAAGTCTTGTATTACCATGAAATTGTACAGCTATAATAACCATTCCTGTTGGAGGTGTTATAGCTGCAGTATTATTATCTGTAGATGCTGACCCGTATTGTCCTAACTGATGCTTTCTTGTTACTTTTACTTCACTAGAAATACCTTGTATTAATTGTTCTTGATTTGTTCGTGCTTGCATATTAATATCTTATTAAATTATTATTTTATCTATAGCTGAAATTTGTAATGCAGTAATAGATTCTGGAAGTTCTTCCTTACTAATTAAATCTAACTCTAAAGAAAGATCTGCTTCTAACATTTCTTCTAGAGAACTAATTTGATCTTGTCTTTCTATTAGTAGTTTTTCATTTTCAGCTTCAAGAGCTTCAATTTTAGCTTTAGATTCTGCTGTATCTTCTTGAGCTATAGCATTTACTTGTTTAGCTAGCTCTATAAATTCTGGACTAGCTTGCCCTACTACTTCTACATCTTTTAATGCGGTTTGTAAAATTTTTAAATTTTTACTAGCTTTAAGTGCAAAGGCTTTACCCTCTACATTTTGTAAGGCGTAAAATCCATTTACTAAAGTTACGAATTCTTTTTTTGTTGCGTTAATTACTGTCATGTCTATTTATTTAAATTGGTTAATATTATATTGAGTTATTTATTACTAAGTAGTTTATTTTAAATACATCATCTGCATCTGTTGCTACATCATCTACATTTACAACTACAATCTTGCATGAGTTAGTTGCTTTTGTATGAAAGTATACTTGAATATTTGCTCCCGCAGTTCTACCACTTGCAGCACATTCTATACCCATAAGTATTACAGAGTCACTTTGTATTGATGTATTTGAGAATGTAAATTCAACTTCAGCTTGAGAAGCTAATGCAGCCCCATGTAAAGTAATTATACCTGAACTTGAATTATTTGATACTGATGTAGTAGCACTAGTTCCTTGAGATACATCTGTTCTTCCTGTATGTACAAGACCTTTTGTTGCTCCTGCAACTACAAAGTTTCCTGTATTAGCAGTTACGTTTTGTCCTTCTGCTGATACTGTTAACCCAGCAGTTGCTGAGCTTCCTGTATAAGTTTTTAATTGTATGTTTCCATCTGCAGTTCCTGAAGTATCTTTACCTGCTGTAATTATTACAGCTCCACCCGCTCCATTACCTGAAGCTGTTCCTCCTGTTATATAAACACTACCTGCTGCCGCAGCTGCAGATCCTCCACCTTCAAGTGTTATATGTTTACCAGCAGTAGAACCTGTTTGAGTAGTAGTTATTATACTTGAAGTATCAGCAAATTGAATTCCTCCACCTGCAATATTTAATTTTGCAGTATTAAAATATCCTGATGCAGCTCCTATGTAGGCATTAGGACCTGTAACTCTTAATCCTTGATTTGTTGATCCATCAGAACTAATATAGTTTGTATGAAGATCAATATTATACGCAGCCATATCTAAAATCGTTGTTGCAGTTGCAAAGGATGCGTTAAGTTTTAAAGTTCCTGCAACACTAACATCTAATGCTAAGTTTGTACCTGCAGTTAATGCAGACCATGCTGGAACTCCTGTAGTTGAATTATGTACTAGTATGTTACCATTAGTTGAAGGAGTTGCTGCAGATATAACATCAGCAGCGCTTGCATATAAAATAGATCCTTTAGCAAGAGAAGATAATCCTGTACCTCCATTTACTACAGAATTTTGTCCTTCAACAGTACTACTAAAATCTATAGATTTTAAAAACCCAGATGTTACGTTACTACAATTATTTAAATCTATACCTGCTTCTAGTAAAGTTAATACTATATTATTAGCAGCAGTAGTTACACCTATCTTTGTATCTGCAGATATAATACCTTTAAAATTTAATTGATTTTTATTTGTAATACTTATAAATAGATCTTGACCTCCAGAACCTGTTGTAGCTACTGCAGGAAATAAAGATGCTACTGATATTTTTCTCTCATTAAGAGTAGTACTGTTATCTACTTTTAGATAATCATAATTATCTACAGAGGTTTTTGCTAAAGTTATAAAATTGTATATTGACATTATTTATTTTTTTAAATACTAATATAATCCTGATCTTTTAGGGCTATCACTCTTCCCTTTTCTACCGTAGGTCTCTATAGTTATTTTACAGTCTCTACAATATTTATTTGCAAAGTTAATAAAAATATCTATATAATTAGTAGTATTTGTTATTGTTACGTTATTAGAAGGTACACACTGTACCCAATTTCCTGATGTAATTCCTGTTGCTGTTTGTGGATCTTCACATCCATTAATGCAACTGCCTGGTGAAACCATTTGATAAACTATGCTATTACCTGCACTGTCTGTAAAAGTTATAACATCTCCAAAGAATAAAGTATTTCCTGGAACAAAAAATAGTGCAGGATTGTCTACAGTAGTTCCTAGAGCTAGACTATAAGATGATCCAGCAAAAGCTTGATCATTTAATCCTGTTCGTGGACCTCCTGTAGCTGCTGCTGTAGAACAGTTAGTTAAAGATGCTAAGTCCATACTTTCTTCGTCAGCACAGTTGTATAAACAAGTTAATCCTTTTTGAGTTAAGAGGTACTGAATAAATATTAATTTCCATTTATTCATTATTGTACAATCATCTGCAGTACCTATTTTATATTTATTTAGCCATGTTGTACCTTTTTCAGATAAACATGCTGTTATTTCTAATATACGTCTATCTATACTAGGAGGTATACAAGGGTTGTCTGGTATAACATATATACAACTACCATCATCACATACTGCATTAGGATTATAATTAGTTGCTAAAGGATCCATACATCCACAATATACACACGTACCATCATCACAAGCTGCTGCTGGATCATAATTATCTGCTGCTGGGTCAGTACACCCTTGAGATGGCGAAGTAGTATTTATTGTAAAACTAGCCATAGTTACACATCCTAAATTATCTGTTATTAGGTATTGATAATTACCTGCAGCTAAACCTATTCCACACATAGTCGTAACTAAGGGGGTAACAAAAGGAGCGTTATAAAAATTAGTAGTAGCACATACAGATGTTGTTCCTATAGAATCAAAAATTTCAAAGTAAAATCCAATAGCTCCATTATTAAGAGTAACTTCAAACCTTATATCTCCATCTGGAAGTGGTACAGTACACGTACCTGTAGAATCTACCTGAGACCATATTGATACAGTTGGGCCTACTGCACAAGGATATGTGCAACACCCAGGATCTGCTATCGTTGCACTTGGCTTACTTACATTACAATCACAACTCCAATATTGATTAGAAGCTGCTGGATCTAAACAAGCTTTATATAAACAAGACCCATCATCAATTGTTGCTACTGGATTAAAATTATTTGCACATGGATCTGTACATCCCGGAACTATAGGAGTACAAGCTGCTTGACACCCAGATAACCCTCCGTTAGATGAATTATATTGACCTGTTCCTGTTCCTGGATCACTACAAAGCCCATTTATACAATCCCAAGATGGATAAATACATGAACCATCATCTATAGTAGCTAAAGCATCATAATTTAAAGCAGTAGGATCTGTACACCCACATATTGGATAAACAAAAGCCCCAACTACACTTGTAGTACAATCAGGTGCGCTTGAATAAGTTGATGTTATTTCTAATGTATAAGTCCCACTTACAGTATATAAATTAGTACCAAACGAATCTTGTAAAATAAGTGTTGGTCCAGTACCAGCTACAGCTCCTAGAGCAAAAGCACTATTTGGTATTGCAGTTCCATTTAAAAGCCACTGACCTGAAACAGATATAGCTCCTGGATCACACCCAATAGCTGAATATAATGCAGGATTACAAGGTGTACCACCATGCTTATTAGTAGCTTCTGCTATAGAATCTAACCCACAACATGCACTTGCAAAAGTACATAAAGAAGGATCACTAATCTGAAAATCTGCAGGTACACTAGAAGAATTATAATTAGTAGCTGTAACATCATCACATACAGGAACTTTAACGGTTCCATAAAAATATTCATAACACGCTTCTAATCCATGAACTTCATCACTGTCTACTAATTCTACTTTTATAGCATAATGACCATAAGCTAAACCTGTAAACGTATGATTAGGATTAGGTCCAAAAGTAGTAACTGCTAAACCTGCTTGAGTTGCTACTGTAGATATAATACTAGTTGGATCTGCTGCAACAGTAAGATCATACAAAGTAAATGTGTATGATTGAGTTCCGTCTACTTCCAAATAGAAAGCTGCAGTATTCTGCATAAATGCAGTTAAACTAAATTGCCCATCGCTTTGTGGAACATTACTACCATTTACTGTAGCGTCTAAAACTGAATCTACTGAACTAGGAAATAAAGGCCCATTCATTCCACCACTAATATCAGTTATTTGTCCAGTTCCTGCATCACATAAAATACAAGAACCATCATCAGTTATTGCTGATGGATCATAGTTAAGTGCAGTTGAATCAGTACATCCAGTTGGTGCAGCTGATTGACCTAAAGTAATATTACTACATTCAACACACCCTAAGTTGTCAGTAACACAAAGAGTATAATAGGTACCTGATCCTAATCCACCAACTATATTAGGTAATAGATTTGCAAAAGAACTTCTAATTTGAGTACTAAATGTACCTGCAACTGTTGCGCCAGCTGTAGCAACAACACTAGCTCCAGTAACATTAACTAATAAAAATTTAGTTACATTAACGTGTTGAGCTCCTGCAGTTATAGGTCCTATATAACTAGCTAGAGGTATTCCTGCTCCACTAACTAGCATTCCTGTAGATACCTGAGCATTACTAGGAATTGTAACTTCTTGTACTCCATTTACTGTAGTTACATTTACATTAAAAGTAGTACCACCTGCTGGAGGTTGATTTGCTATAACTACTCCATTACTAGTTGTAAGAGTAACAGTATAAGCAGATCCTGAGCTCCAGGGTGTACCTGCCAGAGTAAGACTAGCGGCAGGGTTTGCTGCATCCCAAAATATTTCTCCGTCTTGATTTCCAAAAGTAGCATCTGCTCCAATCACTTGTGCGGTCATCCAGCTACAGTCTACACAACATCCTCCATCATTAAAAGTAGCTCCATTTGTCCCATTACAATCATTTGTTGGAATAACTGCGCCATTACAGTCTAGACAAGTAGTTAGATAATAATTTGGAGTACCGGAAGTTAAACATACATCATATGCAGGAGCTTGGACTACTGGGCAAGGAGATAAATTATCAGCATAAATTATTGTTTGCCAAAAATTACCTACTTTACCTTGAGTGATTTGATCTGCTATAACAGCAGATTCACTTGACCATATTTGTGGAGTATTTGCTGGTGATTGATAATAATCAGGATCATCACCTCCAGTAGTTTTCCATCCCTTACCTGAAGAAGCCATTGCAGGAAACGCAGTTAATGCATCTGCTTTATTGTAAATATTACCTATTTGACCTACATTTTTTAATCTATTTGATGAATTTCCATCCGCCCCAAACATCTGTCTATGTGTAAATCTTATTGTCTGCTCATCTGGACTTTGAACATGAGGAATCATATGCTGCTCATTTCCTGACCCACCTCCCCAACCGTTTCCATTGGATTTCATACCAAAAGTTAAATGACTATTGTTACTATGGACACCTCCATTTGCACCATTAGCCTGCATAGCTAAATAATCTCTAGTCTCAAGATGTCCGTATGGATTTTGTAGAGGGTTTGAAATAGTATAAAGTAAGACTTCACCAGTCATAGTAGCTCTCCAACGACTAAAACAATTTAATACACTATATTGGTATTTATCTGGTTTCCCAACAAAACATCCTCTTACGTGAGCCCCATTATCTCCATTTCCTCCCCAAGTTATTGGAGGAGTATTAACCTTGTTGTTCAAGGCTGACATCGTAAATACTTTTTGGTACCCAGACGCCCATGTTACTTTAATCTCTTTTGTTACAGGATAATTTGCCTGATAATCACTTGGATCAAAATTCATATACATCTCTACTGAATTTCCAAATGGGCCATAAGTATTAGTAAAAGGAGCTCCGGGTGAAACGTCTTCTAAATTTACTACTGTATCATGTCCAGTTGGATCATAACCATTTTCTGGAGTAATTGAAAATCTATATGCAAAACCAACTGAAGGGTTGGTTAGACAGCTAGTTGCATCACAAGTATTTATATCCCAAGTTTGACTAGTACCAAAATGCATTGAGTGATAACGTTTAGCACTTGTAGGAGGTTGACTAGCGCGAATACCCAAAGATTTAGAAAGAATTTTTGCAGAATCTATTGTACTAGTATCTAATGAGCTAGTACCTCCTTCTATATCTCTAACAGCTTGTTCAAGACTGTTTACAGTAGCTTGTGAAGGAGAATTAACATTTAATACACTCTCAGTTACTTCTTTAGTAATTTCAGATGCTTCTTGAGAATCTTTTGGAGCTACAAAAGTTTTTGCTAGACCTTCTGTATATTTTGTAAGGAATTCTAACTTTTCTTTTTCTCCTAAAGAGTTAAGCTTTTTTAAAAGTTCTTTTTCACCTTTATAGTCGTATTTGTTTTCAGCCATTGTATATATATATTAACAGTTACACCCACAACTATTATCACAAATTTGTTTTGCTTTTAAATACTTTTGTAAAATATCATAGTAGTATCCACTATTTGTTGATCCAGCATCTGTAGAAGCTAATTCAATTGTACTTTTTGCAGATTGAAGTAATAAAAATACTTTTTGTGCTTTAGCTAATGCACTAGAACATTTAGGACAATCACATGCACAGTCAATTAATTCATTAGTTAAATTTGCTAAACAACAATCTATGTCACAGGAAAGTAAAAGAGGCTGTCTTGCAACCTCTAATCCTCCTTCTAATAAAGTTACCTCATAAACTCCGTTAGGAGAAGGTAAACTACTTACTAATATGTTAATTTGTCCTACTCCTCCAGAGTAGTTCATAACAGTAGTAAAGACCGCTCCTGTAGCTAAGTCTTTGAATATAACATCAGCAAACAATGCTCCCGTATAAGAGTTTGCAGATATTGATATTAATGTACATGCGTTTAATGATTGTACTTGTAGTCCCATACTATATAAAGCCATTTTAAGTTATTTAATAAAAAAGACCGATAGGGGGACAATGCCCCCTATAAGTCTAATTAAGTTAATTATATTAGTCTACTAAAACGTATTCTACTATAATGTCTAGATCTGCTGTTGTACCAGTAACTACTGCTCCTCCAATAGTAAGACCAATTGCTACGTTAGTTGTTGTAACGTTAGCTTCATCTTCTACTCCAGATTCGTTTACTACCCAACCTGCTGTATCTAATTTATTCATTGCTATTGCTGAACTTGCACTAATACCACCAACTGTAACTTGTAATGTTGTAGTTCCTGCTGTACCTGCTACAGCTACTACTGTTCTTACAGTTACGCTTTTGATAATAGACCCAATTGGAAGAACTGACGTAGTTGCTAGCGTTTGTGCAGCTGTCGTCTTTCCATCCGTAGTTAAGTATTTAGCATATGCATATTGTGATTGTACTTGTCTTGTTGCCATTTTATTTATTTTTTTATGTTAATATTATAGTATTACGTTACCAAACCCTACAGACGCACAGTACGCATTTAATTTATTTTCATTTAACAATGCATTAGCTGCAGATCCAACAGTGTTTGCCATAGTAATATCAATTACATTATCTACACCTTGAATTTGTGAAGCTGAAGAACCGTCTTTAGTAGCAGCTAAGTGCCACATGTCATAGTTAGTAGTTGCTACTGCATATGAAACAGGAGTATTAGGAAGGTGTCCTCTTAAGTAGTATCCAAATTGAGTACCGTGATTTCTTTCTTCCATTAATTTTACAAATACACCATCTCCAGCGCCATCAGTTGGAGAAGTTGCTACTACTCCAGAAAGTGTTCTTGCTGCATCAGTTCCATTTACATCTTCAAAAGCTACATCTAAAATTACAGATTTTTCAGTTACTTCTCCGTAACCGTTAACCGCACCAATTGCATAACCAGTAGGTTGAAGAGTTGCGTTTGAAGTTGCTGCTTGTAACTCAATACAGAATTTTGCTGGGTCAGCAATAATCTCTGCTTTTAAAGCATCAGCAATTGTAGTTGCAGTTGCACCAACACCATAAGGTACTGTCCATGATTTCATTTCAAAAGGCTCTAAACCGTTTGTTTTGTTGATAAACTTAATTGTAGCTTCTCCTGCAGCTGTAGCTGTAAGAGCAGATACTGTGTAAGTAATATCATCGATTACTGCTGCAGTATAACTTCTACCACTCCAGTCTATAATGTCTCTTCCGTAAAACCAAGGAGAAACAATGTTTGTTGTACCATTACCTTGTACCAATCTAATTTGAGGAGCAGTTGCTACTGTATCTCCTAATACTAAAGTTGTTGGTCCTGATGCTGTCATTTTTTGGATGTCAATTGCTCCTGCACCTAATACGCCATTTGCGTATGTTGCTGCTGCTTCTGCACCCACATAAATATGTCTTGCCATTTTTTCTAATTTTTATTAATTATTATTCATTTTTGCCCACTTCATTTTGGTGGACTTTATATCGAGGGTCACTAATTCCCTCTAGTATGCTGCTTACCGCCATGTCTACAATTTCTTGATGACAATGAATTGGAAGTTCACAACTAATCCCCAAAGGTAGTGAAATTTCTGAGGGTTGTCTTATGTATGTTATTTTTAGCTTATCTATTATAAATATATCACTTGTGTATATATCTATAAATCTACCTCGTATTGTTGTAAGAGGAGATGTATATTTTGTTGTATTAAAAGGATCACCTAATAATTTTGCTATATCATCTTGTTGTACGAATTTATTTAGTGCATACTCACGATTTGCGTTATCGACAATTCTTTTAGTTCCTAAAGCATCTCCTGTAAATTCACCGTATGCTAAAGTGTTCTCAGAATCTTGTAGTCCAGTACTTGTTACAAAAGAACCTAAAGCTGTAGTTATTAAATTACTTCCTGAATTAACGTTTGTAATTGAAGAATCCCAATTATAAAATGTATGTACTGATGTATCTACTAATACTATAAAAGAATTTGGAACGTTTATATTTCCATACTCTTCCCAATAAAAATCAAATCCTGCTCCCCAATTAGCTGAAAGTACAATATCATTTTGTAGAGTTACTACATCTGCCGGATAAGTATATGTGTTCCAAGCAATACCTGGTAACATACCAACTTGTCCTAATGTTCCATTTGAAGGATCAGCTACTAATTCTAAATTATTTATAAAGTTAGTTCCATCATGTAAATTTGAAAAAGGAACTACTATATATGCTACTGGATCTGTATTTGCAAATGACCAAGTGAGACGAGAACAGTTATTAATCATTATTTCTGAACGCTGATTAACTAAATACATGTAGTCAGTAGGTAACTGAAATTTATCAACCCACGTAGTATTGTTATATTGCTCTTTATAAGTTGTAGGAGCTGTATACTCTCTAACTAAAGATCTAAGATCATCAATTCTTTTTTGACTTTGCTCAAATCCTTGTCTGTAAGTATTATTACTTCCATACTTTGTATTAATAAATCGTATTTGAGACTTATTTAATTCAATGTCTATCTCTTGAGGTAAAAGCATATCAGCCTGGAGTGAATTTATTTTATCCACTCCTTGGCTAATTGCTATATGCATTTGTCCTACATTCATATTATACTAAGGCTAATTCTCTAAGTTTTGCTCTTAAAATTGTTAATTTACCTGAATTCTTTTTGTCCTTTAATTGGACAACAGTATCTTCTATGGTGTCTCCAAGTATTTCATCTATAAAAATAACTTGATTACCTATTCTTCTTAGAACTCCTGTAGAAATCATTTGATCAATTTCTGCTTTCATTTCTAAGTTTTTGTCTGTAGCAACTCTAGTAAATTTACTTGGATCTGAATTTTTAATTTCATACAAAGAATTCTCTACTTGTTCTGCTGTTAATCTATCAGGGTTACTAGTAGATAATAATCTTAATACTCTTTTCATAGCATCTGGACGAGAAGAAAGTTTAATAAACTCTTTATCTGCATCTTTTCTAACTTGAATACTAGCATTTTTTAAATTATCTTCTCTAGCTAAATCTTGTATGTAAAACCTTTTAGTAGTATTTCCTGTCATTTCATCTTTTGTTAAAGCAACATGTGGATGAGATAAAGCAAACCTATATTTAATATAATCCATTATATTATGAGGTGACCCATCTTCTTCCGTACCAATATCTAATTTTACTCCTACAAACCCTACTGGAATACTAAGTTCTGCCCAGAATAGTTTTGAATGCTTTGGCCAATCTACATGATCAGGGTTAACATCTAAAATACCGTTCATAAACCTTTTTTCCTCTTCCATAGAAAACCCTTTTAAAGGTTGTCTGTTAACATACACACTACTTAGCTTACTAACTGCTTCAGCTCGTACTGCTTTTGGGAGATGATTCATAATCTCCTTTCTTCTTAAAAAAATTTCTCTTTTCATAATTGTGTTCTTTTAAAGTTTTAATTAAGTGGATGTAAAGAATAACTCTCCTATTTAATTTAAAGATTAATAATTAAAGAGGTGGGGGATTGCTCCCCCACAACTCTAATCAAAAACCAATATATAGACGCAAATTAATGCCAAATTAAGATGCCGTACAAGTGATGTCTAACGAAGTATCAAAACGTCTTAACGCGATACCTGCAGTTTTCAACATATGTACAGACGCCCCATCCACGTCAGATGCTCTAGAAGA
>TARA_R110001632_G_scaffold45249_1_pt1 | contig 10840 bp, 12 predicted proteins | sample TARA_R110001632 | Tara Oceans TARA_R110001632 (sample SAMEA4398266) | marine metagenome | biome: Polar Biome; feature: [SRF] surface water layer (ENVO:00010504); material: water (ENVO:00002006), including particulate matter (ENVO:01000060) such as... | depth 5 m
GTCTTTTTAAAAATAGATAAGAATTGATATAACTATTGTAACATATAAATTGAGATTGACTAACAATTTTTGCGTGTGTCTTTTCAAACTCAATTTTATAATTGTCATAATATAGTGGATCATCTTTTAATTTATTGACAAGATTATCAACATCATTAACTATAAAATGTTTTGGAACTTTAATCTCGTCTGCGTGTGCTTTATAACTAAAACACATATTCAATCCTTCATATTTATTATTAACTTCATCTTTAATATCATTTAATAAGGTTTCATTTTTATAGTAATCACCATAAATCATAAGACCATCAAACATAAAAGAATGAATTTCAATATTTTTTTTTCTAATAACACTAACCATCGTTTGTAATATTTCATTTTCATATTTACATAGCAGTCTGTTAATAGCAGAACCATTTTTATTATATGTTTTATCAAGAGGGATACAATCTTTTAAATACTTATACTCATCAAGATTTAATAATTTATTTTGAATTATTTTAGTTTCTTTATCAAACCCTTTGAAGAAGTCATTTTTTTCTTTACGATTTAATTTATCTTTATTAACAGAACATAAAAATAATGTTTTCGCTTCATCACGTGACATATCCATATCTGCTAACATCTTATCTCTATTGTCAATATAGTATGTAAGATTAGGGCATGGTATATTATGTTTATCGCATAAATATTTTAATATGGTAGGATGTGAGTTTGCTTGGTCAATATCTGTTGTTATACCCTTACATAAGAACCCTCTAATAATTTTAGACATACCTTGTATAGACGAACCATCAAATAATCTGCCTTCGTGTCGGTCTTGATTTTTAAATGAATGAGTATATAATCTCTTTATTTCGTATTTTGCTTTGATATTGGATTTACAGAAAGATTTAATCTTTTTATAGTAATTTTTCTGTTCCTTAGAAGTCATAGAAGACCTTATATAAGAGCATACTTCATCAAAAGTTAAATTATCTAAATACTGAATGTCTATTTCTCTAAATCTTTCTACGACTTCCATTTATATATACAATATATAAAAAAATAATGTTTAAATCAATTTTATATAATATATATAATTGTAAAATATATATTATAATTAATTCTCAATATCCCTAAATAAAACTTATTCTATTTCAGTTAAAACTTCGACCCCTTCTAAATCGGCAACATGATTTGGTTCTTCTACTTGTACTTGTAGGTCTTTAATAAAATCTTTCATATCTTCTAAAAACATAGGGCAATCAGTCTTAATTTTTTTTAAGTCTTCTCTACATTTATACATATTAGCAGTAAAGATTCCATATGTTTCAACAAAGTCTTTGTCAATATTAAACTTCTTAATATAGTAAGTAGTGTTGCGTCGGTTATGTTGTCCGTTACTATTCTTTTTGTTATAGTCTTTCATATACTCTTTCATATATGCTTTCTTATCGAAAACTTGTTCGCTGAATCCTTTTTTAGGTCTTCCTACTGGATTTTTAGAATACTTAATCACCTTTGGTTTTTTTGGTTTCTTTTGGTCTTCTGGGAGTTTGGGGCGACCAACCGACTTCTTGACGTATTCGATATTCTTTACTTCACTCATTTTATTTGTTATAATATAATATAATATAATATTTAAATCAATTTTCCTAAATTAAATATAAATAAAATTTGTTTATTAAGTATAATGTTTTCAACCATAGTACCCAACCTTTATTATGAACATTATAAATACGCTCATTATGTTGTTAGAATGGTATGCCCCATAACCAAATCACTATATCGTAAATCCTTTTCGTGTCTTCTATTAGGAGACTTTGACGCTTATGATTATGCTTTAACACATTTACAATTAATTAACAATCGTAAAATGGGTGGGTTGCCGTTACATTATTAATTATGAATTATTCATTCGTGGAGATGGGATATACACACCTATTATCATAGTGATAAGACCTATATAAACTTGTGTATCTTCACATCTATCACTATTAATTAATTTATAAAATGAAAACAACATAACGCTTATAGATATTGTGAATTGACTAAAAAATGCTAAGGCTCGTTTGTCACTAGATATACAACATGACTTATATGTGTTTTCACTATCAATTAAATCTCTTTCAAGTTCTACTACATCTTTTAATTTATGTAGTTGTCTGCTGTTACATCTTGTTAATGGTATTACACCTTCCTCATTTATATTTGCTATGTGAGATAATATTGGGCTATGATGCATTATTTTATTATCGGTACTTACTGGATTAATACTCATCATATATTATCGTTAGATTATCCTTTGGATTATTCTTTTATTATAAATGCTGATTTATAATATCCATTACCAAATCTGCTTTCAATCTTATCAAAGTAAGGTAAGATTAAATCATTTTCAATTCGTTCATAAGTAGTCTGTCGTCCTGTAGAGTTTTTTACATTTATTTCTAAATTAGTTCCATGATAAACTCCTAATTGTTTTATTGTTCCATACCTACTTAATTCTTCTCTTAATAATTCTAAATTAAATGGCATTATAATATTATGAGAGATTTAATTTTAACTATAAAAGATTTTAATGTTTGGACGGAAAGTTAAATTTATATTGACGAAACTAGTAGCAGTATATGGTGTGTTGTCTTGTTCGTCTACGGCATAATATCTTGGTGGTGCACCACTTAAATTATCACCTTTTGCTCTTGGATAAGTTGATACACCACCTCTGTTATAGTCACCATCGCCATTTAACCAAAATAAACATAAAGGTTTGTTAGCAGTCCAAGTGAAAGCAGTTGGGAATAATAAATCACGCCACACAATATTTGGATCAGCACTTACTTTTGTAAATCCCAATGTATCTCCATTATATATTTTTGTATAATTTATAAAATTGTTATTCCACGTTGTATCACTTGATGATGTCCCATTTACTCTCATATTACTTGGGAACTCTGTTCCAGTATCATGCTGTGCTAACCACACCTCTTGAAAATTTACTTCAAAAACTCCGTTGCTAGGTGCTTCAATTTCAAAAGCAATTTTATCTATTGTTGCTCCATTTGGTATAGCACTTAACTCGCTCGCAGTATAAAAAAAACAATTATATCCATAATCATAAAAGTTGGTATAAGGACAATCTCTTTCGTTATCAGTTCCAAACGTCAAATCTACATCACCTGCTACAATTGTCGGTGTCAATATTGATGGATTTACTAAACAAGGCATTAAATATATAATAATACAATATTTTATTATATATTTTTAAAAACAATTTAGATTATCATAAGATTATATACTGACATTACCCATAAACACTACTTTAAGACCTGCTGCTGCTCCGCCTGGATTACAATAGACTGCAAACCTATCACCTTGACTAACGTTTATTGGAGTAGCTAAAGTAATAAGATTAGTTGCTGTATCGGTACCAGCAGCAAATTTACAAGTATCAGTTGTTAAACTAGTTCCATTTATTCTAAAATCACTAATAGTATAATTAGCAAAACCTGCTGGGGTTGTCAAAAATGCTCTAATCTGGGTTAGTGTAAAATCTCTTGATGCTGGTAATATCATAGGAGCAATCCCAATTGATATTGCTGAGGTTTCATCTGTAAATGCTCCAAAGACATCATAGGGTGCTTCATCAGGAACAGTTGCCGATGACGCAAAATTGGTCTCTGCGTATGATAGTGTTACTGGGTCTTGTCCTGCTACTGGATCTGCTAAATCCATTATTTTAAATGCGTTCATATCTAAATCGGTTTTTATTTCAACTAATACTCCGTTCGCTGGTTCTATTCCATCAACGTATAATGTATCTAAATCTAATATATCAAAATCTGCTGCGTCTAAACTTGCTGTGAGTGGATTAGTCAATCCAGTTCCTCCATCAGGTTTGCCAAAAATATTCGGCATAACTATATTATATAATATGATTATAATATAATTCTTCCATTTCTTTTCTATATTTAATTGCTAAATTAATGCATTCTTACTTTATCTCCATTTACCGAATAAGGTAACATCGGCACTCTTAATATCTGTATTACAATCTCAATATTAGTACCACCAAGATCTACCAGTTCGTTGTCGTCATCAATTACTTTTATGTCTATTTCCTGAATGTTTGTAGGGCGTGAAAAATGACGTTTATTTAAATTAATCTCATTTACTTCATAATTGATAACATCACCAAAATCTGCTGTGACTGGAATAGTTAGAATAATAGGGCGTTTATCATTATTTTTTAATAACGAACCCTGACCTTGACCGATGGTGTTTGAGACAATATGGTAATTATTAGCACCCTGTAAATTGGGTAGGAACGGAGCAACAAAAGCAGAACTCGCAATTTCTGGATAATAGGTTGTTGAAAACGCATTACGTTCATCACCTAAACCAAGTAAATAACCTATTGGTGATGTGGTCATGTCAGTTCCATATCTCAAAGCAGTAGTAGTAGCGAATGATATTTTATTAGTTATTGTTCCTAATGTTAGGGTATTAGTACCACCATATATAGTTGTTAATTGTGTTTCAACTTCTGTCATTAATTGTGAGATGGTGTACTGTCCTACTGGAATAGTCATAGTAACATCAACAACACCATTATTTACAATAAGTATGTTATGACCTGCTTTAACATTATACTCGGCATTTACAATACTTACTGACTTGATAGCGACATCACTAATTTCAAGTGTTTCGCCTAAACTAAATGTAAAATCGCTTGTGCTTTTACTGCCTTCGTTTCTAAACTTAGAATTAATGATAACATAGTTAGTTTCCATTCTTATATATTATAACTAAATATTTTATTTATAATATAAACTATATGAGAATTAATGTATTATATTGAGAGATTTAAATATCGACTCTTGCTGATGTAAGTGTAGCACGAACTGACGAGAGGAAAGTCATAAACACAAGGCAAGTGGAGTCAAAGGCGAGTGGGGAGTCAAGGGCAAGTTCAAATCGTAGTGTGCGAGATGAGGTGACAGGCATACCAGAAAGAGCAAGAGAAGTATCCAGTTCAAGAGAAGCAGCGTATGTTCCGTAGTTAGTAGAGTATTTAGAGAGGGTAAGTTCAGTCTCACCACGCTGACCACATTTTCCAGAAAGTTTGCGGTAGCACGAAAGGTTATTGACGTAAGCACTCTTTTCGTCAGCAATTTTCTGGTTTGAGGGGTACTGGTTTGAACCCAATTGTACCCACCAGTTGCCAGCAAGATAAGGGGTAACGTAAGAATCAGCAGAGATGTTGTTCTGGTTGCCGTTAGTCTGGATAACCGCCATAACTTTCTCAGCGTAAGAAACTGATTTATTGACATCAACATTAATAGCAGAAGAGTTAGAAGGGTTAGAAGAACGGCTAGTGAAAATATCACGATATAAAAATTCTAAGGATTTTTTTTGGGCTGTCGTGTTGATTGCACTCTGTGCAGAATCCATTAGCTCAACACATTCTAAATCGAAGTAGATGTCCTCAATAGAGTAATCGGTAGGAACATCGGTGTTAGCAATACCGCTGTCACGGAAAATGTTTCCAAGAGTAGCAAGGTCAATTTCAATTCTGCAAGAAGAAAATAGTTGTGGTGGACCCATGACTCCCCCTTCAGGGTCAAAAAAGGGATGCAGTTTTTTAAGAGGAATGACGGCAAGGAACTCTGGTTTAGTTGAGGATATAGCAGTAGCAGACTGTTTGTAACCCATAATTTCACCTACGGTGTTAAACCAATTCTCACTTTCGCAATTGACATCTTCAAGAACACGGAAAGCGTTCATTTTCTGGGTATTTGTAAGTTGCGTACCACTGCGTGTATTAATGCGAATATTTTCAACCATGTTCATAGCAGAACCCTCACCAAATGTAACATCGAAAGCATTAACGTTGGTAGAGGTGACCTTTATTTTTACAATAAGATTGGAGTTTTTAAGATCAATAAAACTAGAACCAGAGTTTAAAGTACAAACCATAGTCTGTCCAGAACCATATGTGCGGTTCTGGAAGTAACTACGTTTCTTGGTCTTGTTTACTGTAACCGAACTGGGAACAGGTAGAGTGTATGTGAGATTGTTATTGAATAAAACAGCTTCGTCAGTTGACATCTTTATTATAATATATATAAATATAAAAAAATTATATATATTAATTAAACTAATTATTTAATTATGGCATAAATTCTAAGTCGAGCAATATTTTTGTTCTATTTGATTCCCTGATTTTTTCGCCTAAACTAATTTTCGTATCTAACATTATTTTACTTTTTGGATTTAAATAAGGCGTTGCTTTTGATTTCTTCGTTTTCTTCTTATCTTTTTTATCTTCATCACGTAATTCTTTCAAGTCTTTACCTTTTCTAAATACCCAAGAAGGGGGAGAAGGCATTTGTTATATATAATATGTAATTATTATTTTCCTAAATTATATTTCTTATTATACTCAGGGTTCGAACTCACTCGCTATCATCAAACCGGTTCTCTTACCCCCCTTTATAAAAGCATAACCATCATGTTCTACCTGAGCGTTTGCCTGTTTATATGCGAACTCCTGTTCTCTTAATTGAGGAAGTGATGCCCCTGCTACACCTTGCGATGGATTAAATGCCATACTTGTTGCTAATGCGTTATCTGCCTGTTGTGCTTTCTGTCTTTCTTGGGCGTGTTGTAACATCATTGGATTTCTAACACCACCCATAGAGTGGTAATCTCGGTAGTGTGCGTAGTTCTCCATATCATTAATTCTTGTAGCAAATGATGGTGCACCTTCATACATGTCGTTATCTTTTTTAAGTTCAAGGTCTTCGCCGTATAGACCTCTGCGACCCATCATTTTCATATTCTGGTTCATATCAGTTAAGATGTCATTCTTTCTGGTTGCTGGGATATCATTTCTTCCAAAAATACCACGATAAGCAGAACCTAATGCTCCTAAACCAAGAGCAATTGTTGTTACATTATCAACTCTATCTTGTCTTGCTATTAATTCTGGATCTATTTCTTCTAATGCCTGTGCGTTTCTGCCACGAGTAATTGGAGCTGGTGCGTCATCAATATCGTCTGGTATGTCTTGCTGGAAGTTGCCTCTTGACGCAGGATTGTTTCTGCGTGTACTTAATAGGTCTTGTGCACCAAATAGAGAATCGTTTTGACCGCCTGACAGAACTTCAATATTTCTTAGAGCAGAATTAATTTCCTCATTATCCTGCATATTGCTAATAGCATTTAATTCTCTAAAAAAGTCATCATCTTCTTCATTTGTTTTACCTAATGTGGACACGGTATTAGGATTAATGCCTTTATATAACTCACGATTATAAGCGTTATCAGTTATTTTATCATCTAATATTTGCTCGTAATCTTGGAATATTTTAGGGTTACCATCATATTTGCTTTCTTCTTCTTTTCTAAGAGGAATACCAGCATCAATGCCGCCACCCATTTTGGTATTGTTCTCAAAATTAGTAACTGGTTTTTGTAATCGTCTTTTTTGAATAGAAGACATGCGTTCCACTATTAATTCTTTATGGAACTCAATCTGTCTTTCTTCTTTTGTCATTTCGTTATTTGCTTCTAAATAATCTGGTACAAACTCCTCTGTATGTCTAGCAACCATTATTAAATCTCTTAATGTTTCTAATGATCGGTTATTACCGACTAATACTTCATCCTTTAACGTCTCCTCCATAGTGTTATTCCAAATAAACTCTATCTCGTCATTATCATACGCAAAACCATTATTACTTATAAGATTTTTTATTTTTTTTTTGTCATCGTTGCTTATTTCGTTAAAATCCAGTTTATCCATAGGTCTGTCTGGTTTTTTAGCATCTTCGACGGAACTACTTGCTTTGCTTGTACTTGTTTCGTCAGTACTAGATTTATCATAACTACTAAAATGGTCGCTTAACTGACTGCGACTGCGTTTTGCTAATGCCTCTTCTCTTTCCCTCGCCATCATCTTTTTTGTTGCTGCTCTCATTTGTGCTGCTTCTGTCATTTTCTGTTGGGTACGTTCTCCTGCTGGGATTTGTTCGCTAAACTTATCAACTACCTTTAATTTTACTGGTGCACCTTCTTCTATTCTTACTTCTTTCTGTGCTTGACCTAAAATATCACCTACAAGGTCTTCTGCTTTATCTTCATATACTCTTTCTTCACGTGCTGCTACAACATCTTTATTTTTACTTATAAATTTGGTTAGCTCGGTGTCTACTGCTGTTTGACCTAGTAAATCTTTACTCTTCATATCGTCTAATGTTTCTAAAAATTTGTTTAAATCTCCACGCTGAGTTGATGCCTTTAATCTCGCTCGTCCTCGCTCACGTAATCTTTTTTTATCTTTTGCGGCAATCTTCATCTGTGGTGTTGCTGCTGGTCTACCTACACCACGTTTATTAAAATCAATAATTATTCCTTGAACTTCAAGTGGTAAAGCATCAAACATAGCATTACCCCTCATCATTTTATCAGTTGCTGTGACTACTCGCTTTTTAAGTGGTTTAGACATTATAGATTATACAAAGATTTTATTATTTCTAAATTAATATATTCTCGAACATTCTGCGTAGTGGTTCTTGGGAATCAGCATTAATAGCCAAAAATGAATATCGCTCCTTAGTAGCGTATTGTAAATAAGATATAAATTGTTTTTTTGACATTCTTGCTGGGGTCAATTCGTCTGCAATCTTTTCAATCTCGCTCATAGATGATGGGAATATCATAGTGTATCGTGCGTTACATCTCATCACAGGGGGTAATTTTTTAAAATATTGACTGCAAAATATATAAGATATATTAAAATGTCTATTCGCAGTTGCTAAACGTGTTGCGGTCTTACTTTTTAAGAACTTTTGGTTTGAAAGGATATCGTCAAAAACCATCATAATTTTTGGACTGTTTTTAAATGAGTCTTTCTTTATAGTCCGCTCTGCTTTATCCATAATCTCTTTTACTTTCTCTTCATCAAAATCTGTAATAATATTTTTCTTTTCAAGTTTTAAATCTTTTATTAATTCTTTATCAGGTTGTGCGTCCGTCATAAGATACACAATATCAAAATAATCGCCCAGTAGATTGTCATTAGTCAAAATATTAACCATGCTTTGAGTTTTTCCTGATCCAGAACGGCCTATAATTAAACAACCTGCTGGTAATTTTGGGAATATATCATTCTCAACTGACTCTGGCTGCTCTAAAGAGTCCTTGTTTGTTGATTTTATTTTAATTTCATATGGGTTATGTTCTGTATCATCTTCTTCAATTGGTTTCTCTTCAACTTCTTCTTTTTTCTTATTATATTTGTAAGGCATTAATAATATATATATTAACTAAATATATTATTAATATTAATATTAATTAATAGTATAGAATGCCGAATAATATTGTTTCTTATGAAAAAAATGAAGAATATATGAAAAAATATTTAGATACTCTTCGTAAAAGTGAAGGAAGTTATAAACGTGTTATTATTTCACCACTTCGTTATGCTGGTGGAAAATCAAAAGCAATTGGACTTATTCTAAATAGTCTTCCAAAATTGCGTAATAAAAGAATAGTTTCTCCATTCTTTGGCGGAGGTTCATTTGAATTATGTATTTCGCAAAAACTTGATATAGAAGTAATAGGGTACGATATATTTGGTATGCTTGTAAATTTTTGGAATGTGCTAATCAATCATAAAAATGAGTTTATCCAAGAATTAAAAAAATTCAAAATTACGCCAGAAGAATTTACATACAATAGGCATGTTCTTCTCAATTATTGGGAAAAAATTAAACCAAAAGATTTAAAATACAATACAAAAAAAAAAGTTGAATTAGCAGAAGAAGATTTGACTATACTTGATGATAATATTATAAAACAAGCAGTATATTATTATTATAATATGACACTATCTTACGGTCCCCAGTTTCTTGGTTGGCCGAGTTCAAATGAAAATAACCCTGATAAATTTAATCGTAGAATTGAGAAGCTTGAAAAAATGAATTTGAAAAATATATCAGTTCTGTGTGATGATTTTGAAAATGTAATTCAAAGACATAATGATGATTTCCTATTTCTTGATCCGCCCTATTATTTAGAAGGAGATAGTAAAATGTTTAAAGGATTATATCCAAATTCTAATTTTGCTATTCATCACAATAATTTCAATCATAAAAAAATGTGTGAATTATTGAAAAATCATAAAGGTGGATTTATGATTACATATAATAATTGTGATACTATTCGTGAATGGTATAAAGAGTTTAAGTTTGAATTTCCTGTATGGGCTTATACATATGGTCAGGGTGAAAAGCGAATAGGTAAAAACCGCCAACAAAATAAAACAAATAATATTAAAGCGTCGCACGAGATATTTATTATTTGTAATCCAAAATGAATTATATAATTTTTAATAACCAGTAAATCTAAGATTTTGGATATAATTAAATTGTGAGGCAGGTGCTACTTCATGCTGTTCGCCGTGCGTCGCCATGTCTGCATTAGAGGGGTAAACTAAACTGTTTGTCAATAAGTTCTGTCTTGCGGTAGTTGGCATTTCAGTCGGTTCCCAGTTTTGGTATTGACCAAAATATTGAGAGTCTCTTGTGTTTCTTTCAAATGGTCTCATGGGATTTTGTATGATAGAAGGTTGGAAAATTGCTCTGTGTTCTTTTTTAAATGTGTTGGGTAATGGTTGAATGGTTGGCGGTTGTGGCGAAGGTAAAGCAAAAGTGTTAGAAAAGCGTTTTTCTTCTGTCATTAATTGTGCCTGAATTAATCTGTTTGTTGTATTAAGGTCTTCCCTCAATCTTTGAACCTCAATAACTAAATTGCGTTTCTCAATTTCTTCTGCTGTTCTTTTAAATGTTTC
>TARA_R110001632_G_scaffold36419_9_pt1 | contig 10831 bp, 16 predicted proteins | sample TARA_R110001632 | Tara Oceans TARA_R110001632 (sample SAMEA4398266) | marine metagenome | biome: Polar Biome; feature: [SRF] surface water layer (ENVO:00010504); material: water (ENVO:00002006), including particulate matter (ENVO:01000060) such as... | depth 5 m
TATGGCAGGTGGATTCGTTGGATTGAACTTGCATTATATACCACCAATGCTTAGAGCTAAGTTGTTGGGCGAGTTGTTAAATTATACAGACAAAGAACTAACAGATAAGAGTAAGATAGAAGTTAAATGGAGTATGTTAAAGTCGTTCAGTAAGTTTCCTGGCGTCCAACCTACAGTGAAGAAATACTTGTATAGTCAAGTAAATAGTAGATTTCTAAAAGTAGATCCTGAACATTGGAAAGCATCTATATTTTTACCAACACAAAACTTCCAAGGTGCATCAGTACAGAAAGTGTACAAAGACAGCAGAGACATAATCAATGGCTAAATCGATCACTAAACTAGAAAACTTCTTAACTCAAATACGAACTCAGCATACTCCTAGGTCTGACAGATTTGAAGTTGAATTTAACTTGCCGCCAGGTATTCAAGGTTCTCCGGGATTTGCACGAACTCTGAGTATTTATTGCGAAGAGGCTCAAATACCAGGATTAGCTGCTACTAATCTACCTGTTAAAATAGGAGCTTGGACTGAATATAGAACTCAGAATGTTGAATTTTTAACAACAGAACTTTCCTTCACGTTTTTATGTGATGAGTTTTGGTCTGGGAGAGAATTGTTTGAAGACTGGATAAGACTTGCTGCTGATGTCAATTCCAAAGAAGTTGAATATTACGAAAATTATGTAGCAGATATAACAGTAAAGTCATTGAGTACCGAAGATGATGTATTAGCGGCTTGGAGAATTATTGACGCAACGCCGAAACTAATCAACCTGATTCCCGTCTCTTGGAGTAATCAAGGATTTATCAGAATGTCAGTGTCTTTTGCTGCTAAGAAATGGGAAAGAGTTTATAACAATGCAGGAATTGCTCCTATAGGCGAGGTGGCTAGTTTTAGTAACGAACAAAAAGCTAAGTCTTTTTTTGATGTTCTATTAGGACCAAAAAAAGCAGGATAATATTTAAAATTAATTTATAGTGGTTGGAGAATATAATGGCATTACCAGTAATAGATACGCCTACATTTGAGTTAGAAATCCCAGGAATGAAAGGAAAGCAAAAGTTTAGGTCTTTCTTAGTAAAAGAAAATAAAATATTAACATTAGCAGTTGCGTCAGAAGACACAAAAGATATGTATTCGGCGTGTTGTCAAATAATTGAGAACTGTTCTTTCGGTGAAATTGTTAGTAAGAATTTGGCTATGTATCAAATTCAATGGATTTTTATTAAGCTAAGAGAAAAGTCTATAGGAAATACACAGAATTTTTCACTCAGTTGTGGACAGTGTGAAGATGTTATAAGCTATGATATGGATTTAAAAGATTTTGAATTGGTAGGTGATATTAATACTACTGAGAAAAAAATAAAAATTAGCGATGAAGTCGGTATAGTAATTAAATACCCTTCAGCAGAAGTTCAATTAGCAGAAGATACGCTAAGTGACACAGAAATTTTAATAAACTGTATTGATTACATATACAGCGATGAAGAAATTATTAGACCGGAAGAAGAGAATGCAGATGAACTAATAGAGTTTGTTGACAATATGCCAGTAACTTTATTGAATGAGGCAGCAGAATTTTTCTCTAATATACCATCACTACAACATATAATTGAATACAAGTGCGTAAAATGTGATTCAGAAAATAAAATATTAGTGAATGGCTACGAACATTTTTTCGGCTAACTCTTTCTCAGGATTCTCTCGAAAACTATTATGAGACGAATTTTTTATTAATGCAAGAACATCATTATAGTTTAACCGAGTTAGAAAATATGATGCCTTGGGAAAGAGAGGTTTATGTAGGTATGTTAATAACTCATTTAAAAAAGAAAGCAGAAAAACAAAAAACAGAGTAAAAAAACATGGTATTAAAAGTAACTGGAAGAAGCATATCAGATCCCAAATTCAGTGGGAGTAACGTCAGGGACACAGAAAACAATAATAAGTTTTCAAAGTCAGGATCTGAAACTTTAGTAGATAACATACGAAAGGCTTCATCTCCGGCATTATCTAAAACAAACAGCAATAGTAATAAAATCTCTATTGCTGGTGTTGACATGGCCAAAAACTTGGCAAACAATACCGAAAAAGTTCAGCAAGTAATTAATTCACAGGGAGAAGAAGTAAAAGAAAACATCAAAAAGTTATTCTCTATGATGAATGCTTCTCAGAAAAAAACTGGTGATGCAAGTGTAGCTGCAATAAAAGAATTAATACTGCAAGTAGAAAAAATACGAGAATCTGCCGGCGATGACGGTGATGAATTAGTTAAAACTATCGGAGCAGACAAAGCTCAACAAACACTAGCGAAGAGCGAAAGTGTTACTGGATCTTTTTTCCGAAAACATATGAAAACCGATAAAGGACTTGGGTTCAAAGACTCTATAAAACAAGCCTTTACAAAAGAAAAGATGTTTGGGTTAGAACCGAGTGCCAAGTCTAAAATACAAGAAGCAGAAGTTAAAGTCGGGCAGCAAGTGGCAGCAGAAGCAGTCGAAAATGTTGGTAATTCAGTAGTAGAAGTTAGTACAGAAGAAACTGATAAAAAGACGCTAGAGAATACAGATGAAAAGTCTTCTAGTAAAAATGAAGATGAAAAGTCTTCTAGTAAAAATGAAGACAAAAATGCAGAAGGGGGAAGCTCTTTTACTTCTGGGACAGATAGAGAATCCCCTGCAGCAAGGCAAGTTGAGCTACTAGAGGATATATTAGCAGAATTAAAAGAAGATAATGAGTCTGGATCTACTGGATTAGGAGGAATTTCTTCTATAGCCACTACTGTAGCCACTACTATAGGGTCAATAGGCTCAAAAATTGCAAATTTAGGAACTTCACTAGCGGAAACCTTAGGGCTCAAATCTAAACCCCCTGCAATAACAAATACATCTCCCACTACTTCGACTAAGCCCCCTACAAATGTCAAACCTACTGGTCCACGGAGACCAAGTCTACTCTCACGAGTTGGCAGAGGCGCAAGCAGATTCGGCAAAATAGCACTTAAAGGTGCTAGGTTTCTAGGACCTGCAGGAGCTATTGTAAGCGCCGGCGCCGCTGCATACGGAGGAGTTAGAGGATTTAATGCAGATCCGGATGCTGACTTCTTTGGCAAGATAAAAAATGCAGGCAGTGGTGCATTGAACATGGCTTCTATGGGATTATTTGGATCTAGTTCGGATGAGATTGCAGCGGAAGCAGAGGCTGCAAAAGAAGCACAGCTATCAGAACAGCCTAACTCAATGCGACCCAATATAGAAGCGAATAGGCAATCAACACAGCCTAACTCAGTGCGACCCAATATAGAAGCGAATAGGCAATCATCCGAACCAAGCAGATTACAAGATCCTGGTACTATGTCAGGGGTATATAAAATGAACCCGAATGTTACGCCTACTGGTGCGGCAATTGATAATACGACTGCCGCAGCAAACACACCAAAAGAAACCGTAGTTAATAATATCCAGAATATAACAAATAATACCACCTCAGGCGGAGGCAATTCTGCCCCTCCAATATTAGTAAATCCTAGTACTATAAAAAATATTGAATTCAACATGATGGAATTTATGAAAAGAGTGCATTAAAAAAGGGGCGTTAAGCCCCTTTCTCTTTTACTGTCTGACTATTAATTAGTCATCCATTGCTAGTTTAGCAAAGTAAGACATTGTATCTTCTGTGTCAGATGCTGTTGGAGTAGCGGCAGCACGACTCTCTACTGCTGCGGTAACATCTTTCAAGAAACTATCATCAGAAGCATCACCTGTTACAGATGAAATACTTTCTGCTGTAGATACACGAGCGCCATTGCCTAGAACGAAGTCTAGCTTCTTCTTCAAATCATCGTATGACTTGAAGTTAGTAGGAGCAATGATTTCAGCGAGTGAATGTTGCTTGCCCCAAATAGCTTCAATAGCTGCATCGTCATCAGAGATAGCAGTAGTTGCTGAAAACTCTGACTTATCATAGTTACGATACCCTTCTACTTGACGGATCTTCAATTTGAAGTTAGCACCGTCCCAGAAATCAAAAGGATTCATCGGATCTTCATCTTGGAACTCAGGCTGCATAGCATCTTTGATTTTATCAAAAATCTTTTTTCCGAACTTGTATAAGAATACTTGTCCGTTGTTAGCAGGATTGCCTGAATCTTCAACAACAAGAATGTTAGCATAGTAAGAAAGGCGGCGCTTCTGCTTACGAGCAACATCTTTGTTTGATTCTACACCGCTGTTCCAAAGTTCTGAGTTCAACTCAGATACAGGATCAGTTTGCTTGAGTGTAGTTAGTGAGTTTTCGATATACCACTTACCAGTTGGTCCTTGAAATCCGTGATTCCAAAGTTGTGCCCAGGGCATATCTTCGCCTTGTGGGGCGGGGAGGAAGCGAATAACGGCATAGCCATTACCTGCTTGGTCTACGGTAGGCTTCCATTCTCGGTCATCACCTCTTTTACCTTGTTGAGGTGTATCGAGTTTTTCAACTTCTTTCATAAGTGAATCGAAGTTACCACGAGCTTTGCGTAGATCAGATAGTGTATTAAACGACATATGTTTCTCCTAATATTGCGTTATATTGCGATGTATGTACTGCGTTTTATTTTGTATAACTATTTTCAAAAATCTCATCCAATTTCGATGCATCTTGAATAGTGATACGTTTTAGTTCCCTAGCAATGTTCTTACCAGGCTTCTTTTCGACACGTTTAATGCGTCTTTCTTGCGGTTTGTAATTATTTGATTTACTCATTTCCGTAAATTAAATCCAACTGTTCCGTGTGCTTGAAGTTAATGTTATCTTTGTCAAATCTGACAAAGGGTCGGTATTTCGATACTAAAAGACAAACATCGTCAAGCACAAAATCATCATTAAATCTTTCAACAAAAGGTCGTAGTTTGTCTAACATAACTAATGTCTCTAAACTAATTTCACGACCCATGTACATCTTGAATATCAAAGGATGTGTGTCTTCGTATATCGCTGATTTGATATTGTCCATTTCCATTTTCAGAAGAACATTATAAAGGTCAGTATTAAAATTATACAACATTCTTTGCTTAGTTGTCAACCACTTTTTGTAAGTTTCTATAGCTGAGGTATCAAACATACCGCCCCATTTATCTCCACGTACAAAGTTTGCAACTAGAATGTCAATAATCTCTGACCTTTTGAAATCCCTTGCTAGTTTGCGAATAGATATTAAATCTTTGCGCCGTAGAAAGGTTTCTTTTTTACCACGAACAGCACCTTTAGTTTTAGTGATGTCATAGGATTTTGTTGTAAAGTGTAACTTCAGTGCTAAGTAAAGTTTGTAAACTTCAAATGGTTCCATATTAAAAGGGTAACTTATTTGCCTTAACTTTAAGAAGATTTAAATCTTGCGCTTCTGCTTCTAATTTGTCTTTGAGACTAGAGCTAAGGAGCTTGTTTACACTTTCTATTTCGATATCATTCTTACTACAATATTCTAACAGAATATCCAGGTAAGATGATTTGGTATGTATTGCTCTTCTTTCAATATGTTGTGAAAATTCAGAAGGCGTTTTAAACTTTTTGGTAATAATATAAACATCAGTCATCTTTTCTGGATTAGTCATAAATTCGTTTACCACTACTCTAGTTATCAATTGGATTCTCCTTTAACCAACTATTAATGTATTGTATTACATCAGTAGGACATTCTATGTACGGATTTTCACATTCTATAATATCTGGCTCACTTGGTACATCAAACTTATGAACTATAGTAGTATCGAATGCTCTTGCAAGAGCCATTACACTCTTAGGTGACCCCTTACCTATATGAACTTCATCTGGTAATTCTTTTGCTAATAACAATTGTAGCATACCTTGTACTACATCGTCAACATGAGTAAAATCACGCTTTTTGTTTCCACTTCCATACACTGTGATAGGAAGCTGGTTTAAATAATTTGTTTTGAACTTTTTAATAACATTACTGAGAGAACCATGTTCAGGTTCTCGTTCTCCGTAAACATTGTATAGAATCATGTTAACCTGATACAATCCATACATCTTTTTATATAAATCAATTATTTCTTCAGATGCAATTTTACTCCAAAGATATGAATTAGGGTTGTCATTAAATTTTTGTTCTGTATCTGTTGCAAAAAATAAAAATGTATCCCAATGTCTAGCCCATTCACATACGGCAGTTGTTGTTTGTATATTGCTATTTATTATCTCTTGTGGGTCTTCAGGATAAGATGTAGCACGAGTAATGTTTGCGAAATGAAATATTCCAATAGGTCTGCTCATTTTTTCTGTCAAATTACATGTTGCAACATCTTCATTAATATAAGTTACACTAGAAGATTCCCAGAAATGGTTACCTTGTCTATTGTCATCTACTACTGTAACATCAAACCCTAAGTTATGTAGCTTTTCTACCAAATGAGAACCAATAAATCCGCAGCCTCCGGTAACTACTATTCGTGATTTAACTGCTTGATAATTGGCATCCATAATACTATTATATCATTTTAGTAGGTAATGTCAAGATATTAATTGACATAAAAAATATGTGAATCTATTTTTGCAATTCTGTTGTAATCTAAACGCCATGATGGTTGTACATGATCCGCATGATACCAAAGAGCGCCTTCTGTATTGTCTTTGTGACGGCCTGTTATCACTTCTGCCGCAAGAGTATACAATCGCTGATAATCAGAAGAGTTTCTTATTCGGTCTGACTTGCCATCACAATACCAGCTAAACTGACATTTATTCCGAATAGGCACTGATTCAGACCAACCAGTTCTATATTTTGCTTGGTACACGACCGAACATATATCATCTGGGAACTTGTTGCTTTCTACACGATTGAGTGTAACAAATGCAACTGCTTTTTGTCCCTCGTATGACTCACCACGAGCTTCAAAATAAATATTCGTTGCCAAACACTCAGTATTTTTTTGTGCAATATCATACCATGAAGACTTGTCTTCAACCTGTGGTATTACTTCTAATTCTATAGGTGTATCATCATCTTCATTATGAGCAAACATACTTGCTGATGTTACTACAAAAACTGCACCTAACATAGCAAGTGTATCTTCTAATATATACATGATTGTATTCCTTTAATTAAGGCCCGTTTTAAGGGTGGAACCCATACCCCACTAGCATTTTAACGAGTTTTGAAATACATGGTGATTTCAAAGCCGAGTCGTACATTTTCGTAAGTTGGCTTAGTCCACATAATTTTTCTCCATTGGTTAAAAAAAAGAAGGACTTGGGTAACAAGGCTCCTTCAAACCCCGATGAAGTTTACGCTGTTAGGCGTAGACCCTCATAGTAATCGTCATTAGCTGCGATTATATTATTGCTTCTAGTTTAACGACCTTCTGCGTTAGTCGATTCTCCACATGCCTTCAGTTGTCTGTCGAATCCAGAACAGCCCCATTAAAAAGGACACTCATAACAAATCCTTGCAAAGATTTTGTCAGAGGAGACTACTCTTGCCTAGGTTGAGCTTTCTTATCAGAGAGTGCCCTTATTGGTGGAGCCGAGGGGAATTGAACCCCTGTCCAAACTTCCTATTACATGCTTCAACGAATTAGTCTACTAAGATAGTATGAAGTTTTCCTTCGTACCTCATAGTCACATACTTACCACGCTGTACTTGAACTTGTACATCACGGCAAATCTGTCGTTGTTCTATTCTGCCATTATTCTCAGCACGAGTGCGTCCAACATTAGCACCCGTGATTGCACCGACTACAGTAGCAATCTTTCTACCTGAACCGCCGCCGATCTCATTGCCGATTGCTGCTCCGATTACACCGCCTACTATAGAACCGCCAAGTGAGTTCTCAACATAGACTTCCTTTATCTCACACTCTTTTTGAGTGACCATGACATACTTTGGCTTCTCAGAAACAACTTCGATTTGAGCAAATGCAGTAGCACTAGCGAGTAACAATGAAGCACTGCAAAGTGCCATGTAAAGGTTTAGCATAAATGATCTCATATTTATCTCCTATTATAACTTTATACTACGCTCATAATCAAGTCTCAAATCTAGCAGTTGTTCGGCATAATTATCCCGCTTCTCTACAAACATCTGAGGTTCACTGCCTTCAACAGCAATCATCAATACTATTTGAGGGATTGGTATTTTAGTAATCTCCTCAAACATTATTGCATATGCGGTACATTGCATAAAATAGTTAGAAATCCATTCCTTCTTTTTAGGCTTACGAGAAGTTTTGAAATCAATAACTGATAAAGTTCCTTCATACTCTGCTATACAATCAACTCTTCCTGCTAGTCTCAAATGATGACTATATAAAGCAGTTTCAAGTGCGTGTATATTATCTATCCTATCTAAAAACGGTCTAAACTCATTAAACATTTGCTTATCCAGCAAACTGAGTTTATCTAGCGTTACGTCATTATTTAGTAAAATCTGTTCGCACAAATCATGTATCTTAGTACCACGAGTAGATGCTTGGTTGCTAATTTTATTAGCTTCCTCTTCCCCTACTCTTTCTCTCCAAGCCTTAATGCTATCTTTTGATAGATAAGACATTACCGTAGTTACTGAAGGATACGAAGCACCATCAGGTGTTTCATACATTCTACCGTTAGGCGTACTAACAGCGTTTGGTTCTACAATTTCAAGATTTACATGATTAAACAAATTTACTTCCTTCATAATATAATTGGTGCTGTTGCCGAATTATCATTTCGGACCTTCTAATTAGACAATTAGGGTAGCCATAATTAGACGCTCTAGGGATTGAGCTACAACAGCAAAAAACACAAATATCTGGGCACCACTTGCTCAATTATTTAATGTAGGGAACAAGACCTACTGCACCAAGCGCACCATTTGCTCAATTATTTTACAAGAAGAACAAAACCCTTGTGTATTGTTTGGCTGCCCAACGTGGACTCGAACCACGAACCAAGTGATTAACAGTCACCTACTCTACCATTGAGCTATTGGGCAATGTTAACTATTTATATCACCCATACTACTCAATCTCATTGCAGTTGAGTAGACCCATGGATCTCTTATAGGCAAATCAAATCCACTCGAACTATCCCATGATTTAAATGCAGAGTCAAATCTATCAGAATACACTCCTGGATTGTCTTTCATCAATTTTTCTAATTCAATTGCCCAAGTGTCATATTTATCATCACTAATAAGATTATTATTGAGTTCATAATACAGGCACGAGTGAACTAGTATCTGCAACCGGCGCCTTTTAATCAATTCTGCAACAGAGCCTTGTTTAGGATTAGGAAACTCTTCGTGATTTATTTTCATTATGTCACCGGTAAATAAGATACGCTGTACTGTGAGTGTTCGCCACTCATTACTGCGTTGAAATCAGACTCTCCAATAAAGTCGATGAGTTCCTCATAGCAAGAAAACATTTGCTGCGAGTATCCATTATTTAGGATAATCATTAGTCACGCATCCTTGTAATGTCTTTATGATGGATGATTATAACATCACCGGCTGGACGATTGAGACGACCTTCAACTGCGGTAAAGCCCTCATCAATTTTAACATGATGCTCAACACCACCACCGTAAGCGACACGGCTGTGTGTTACTCTACCGGATACCTCTACTAAATCTAAGTAAGTACCCCAAACCTGCATTCCTTCTAAGTTCCACATAATCAGTCCTCACAACTGTTTTCTCATTTTATGTAACTATTATAGCACCGTTATTTCGTAATGTCAAGACAAAAAAACGCCTCTAAGTACTTGATTTCCTTAGAGGCGTTAAATTAATTTCAAAAAAATGTAAGTTATTGATTTTATTGGAGTTTTTTATCCAACGAAATCAAGCACTTACTCCATAGTTGTCTTCATACCGCATTCTAGCCTCGATATACTCTTTGACTAGGGCGGATCTGACAATATCTTCAATCCCAAATTCAACTGATGCAAATGATGGCATTGATTCGGCCGTCATCATAAACTGCCGCAAACCTGATAAGTCATGGCGTTTGTGCAAGTCAGTTTGTCGGAAGTCACCGCAAAATAGAATTTTGGTATTGACTCCCACTCGGGTCATTATACTATTGATCTCCATATCTGTTAAGTTTTGACATTCATCGACAATTACAATTGCATGGTCGAGTGTAATACCACGAACATAAGAAGTTGACATAAACTCTAAATGCTTTTGCTCTATCAAGCGTTGATAAGGTTTATCCTTCGAAGGAAAAAACTCTTCACACATTGATTGATACGGCAAGCTAAAAATTTCTGTTTTCTCTGCTTCTGTTCCAGGTAGGTGTCCGATGTCTCTACTAGGTACTGCTGATCTGACAACAACCACTTTACCATATCCATTTCCTTTGTCTAATACTTCTTCTAAGGCTCGATATAAGGCAATGAAAGTTTTACCTGTTCCAGCACAACCGTGCAACAAAAAGGCCGGCTTATATCTATATTCAGACATAAACTGGCCTTGGGCTTCTGTTTTTGCTTCGATTGTGATCATGTCCTCAAGACGCATCTTGAGACTGTTGGAAGGGGCTCTTGCATTTTGCTCGTTGTGTTGTTGTACTAATTGAAGATTCTTTTTAGGCATACGATAATCCCTATTGGTTGGTTAAAGTTAAAGAATCATAATATAGATTTAATCTACTCCTCTTAGTTTACGATGTTTTTGGACGATGTTTCTCGTAGTGACAGACTTGTGGTCTTTTGATCCAAAGTCACCAGCTAAAGCACTTGTGGGGTTTGCTTCTGCAACTTTGGATAGTACTTCTTTGAAGCCGTTAGGCGCCTTAGTACGGTCGCCAGTGGCTTTGACCGTACCAGGTGCGCTTAACAT
>TARA_R110001632_G_scaffold17179_2_pt1 | contig 10829 bp, 12 predicted proteins | sample TARA_R110001632 | Tara Oceans TARA_R110001632 (sample SAMEA4398266) | marine metagenome | biome: Polar Biome; feature: [SRF] surface water layer (ENVO:00010504); material: water (ENVO:00002006), including particulate matter (ENVO:01000060) such as... | depth 5 m
AACAAAAGAGGAATACACAATGAAAGACTTATTTGATGATACACCTTTTCACACACTGTCTAGGTCTAACGACCCACAAACATCTAAGGATGCCGCAGCAATAGCACCAACAGGTAAGATGAGAATGTTTGTCTATGATTTAATTAAAGAGGCTGGTATAAAAGGCATTACAACTAAGGAAATGACAAAACAATATAGAGATATATCGCATTCTTCAATTACTTCAAGACCGAACGAACTGGAGAAGTTAGGCTTAGTAGTTTATTTAGGAGATAAGAGAGATGGTGCTAGAGTTATAAGAGATAGTTCTTATAAAAATTCAACGATGGAAATAACTTAAACTTAAATAGAGAGAAATATTATGTCAGAAACTAAACCGATAGTATTAAATGCAACAGCATTCTGGGCTAACTTACAGAGCATGAACGAGCTTAGTGGTAAGTATCAAGTTGACTTAGGTCAGCTGTCTGACGCAGCAGTAGAAGCGTTAGAGTCTCAGGGCATTAGTGTACGCAACAAAGAAGATGATAGAGGTAACTTTATTACAGTGAAGTCGCGCAACCCTATCAAGGCTTACGACATTAGTGGCGAAGAGATAGGCGCTCTAGTGGGTAACGGCTCACAGACTAAGGCAGTCATAGGTCATTACGACTGGACATTCCAGAGCAAGAAGGGTCGTTCTCCGTCACTGCTCAAGATGGTTGTTAGTGACTTAGTAGTATATAACCCTGAGAGCAGCGTACCAACAGCAGACATGGAGGCAGCTCTGTAATGATGCTGATTGATGGCGATATTATAGCCTATAGGATGGCTTGGGCTTGTGACGAGGAAACCAACGTAGCATTTGTTAAGGGCAGTACGGACACTTTTGTCAGTAACCTACTCTTAGTCTACGAGGGTTTGGTAGAGGGTTACCAACTCTACCTCACAGGCACAGGCAACTTTAGGCACGACTACGCTGTCACTGCTCCGTACAAAGGCAATCGCAAGTCACGTCCAGCACCAAGACTTCTACGAGATATTAGGCAGCACCTCATTGAACAGTGGGGGGCTGTCGTAGTAGAAGGTGAGGAGGCCGATGACGCTATTGCAATCGCTGCTACAGCAATAGGTGGCTTAGCTATTATGGCTTCTATAGATAAGGACTTCGACCAGATAGGAGGCACTCACTACGACTTCATCAAGAACAGGGAGTATTACGTTGATGAAGTTGAAGGTCTGAAGTTCTTCTACCAGCAGATCATCACTGGAGACGCTATTGATAATATCATTGGCGTTGAAGGTGTTGGTCAGCAAGGTGCTAAGGACTTAATTCAAGGCTGTAGGAACGAGTCAGACATGTGGGACATTGTACGTGACCAGTTAGGAGACGACAGAGCGTTAGAGAATGCTCGTCTAGCGTGGCTAAGGAGGGAAGTAGGCCAGATATGGGAACCACCTACAACGAGAAGCACAGAGGAGGTATGGTATGGGGAAGCAACGAGTACAACGCACTAGGGCAGGGAACACATGGACTGAAGCGCGTTATTGGCAGTTCATACGCTCAGCACTAAGGCAAGCATACTCGCGCTACCCTGCTAAGTTCCAAGCTAAGAAGGCAGTAGAGCGCACAGTAGCAGGTAAGCGACATAAGTATGAGTATCGTTGTGCTGAGTGTGACGACTGGTTTCAAGGTAAGGAGATTCAAGTTGATCATATAGAGCCTGCGGGTTCGTTGTCTAGTTACAGCGACATCTCTGGGTTCTCTGAAAGGCTATTCTGTGAGGCAGACGGTATGCAAGTATTGTGCAAACCCTGTCACCAATTAAAGACTAACGCTGAACGTGCAGCAAGGAAGAGTAAATGACTAGACACATGATTGTGCCAGATACTCAGATAAAACCAGACTCATCTATAAAGCATCTGAAGTGGGCTGGAGAGTATGCTGTTAAACATAAACCAGATGTTATCATTCACATAGGAGATCATTGGGACTTACCATCGCTGTCTAGCTACGATAAAGGTACTATGGCTTTTGAGGGTAGACGTTATCTAGCTGACATTGAGGCAGGTAAGAAGGGCATGAAGGCGTTCTTAAAACCTATCAGAGATGAGCAGAAGCGTCTCCGTAAGAATAAGAAAACAGTGTGGAAACCTCGGCTAGTGTTCTGTCTAGGTAATCACGAGAATAGAATCACTAGAGCTGTGAATGCTCAGCCAGAGCTAGAAGGGCTGATGGGCTTTGATGACTTCGGGCTAGAAGCAATGGGCTGGGAAGTGATTCCATTCCTACAGGTAGAAGTGATAGACGGTGTAGCATATAGCCACTACTTTACCTCTGGAGTTATGGGACGACCAGTTAGCTCAGCAAGGGCGTTAGTGACTAAGAAGATGATGAGCTGTGTAATGGGGCATGTGCAGGACAGAGACATAGCTTACGCCAGACGAGGAGATGGTAAAGGCGTTACAGGTTTGTTTGCAGGTATCTTTTATGTAGAAGATCAGGACTACCTCACTCCACAGACTAACGCATCATGGCGTGGTATATGGATGCTGCACGAGGTTGTCGATGGAGGGTTTGATGAACTACCTATCAGTATTAACTATCTAGCTAAGAAGTACGGAGGAGTCAAGTGAGCCTTACCTTTGAAGAAGTAAAAGAACGCCTAGCTAAGTTTGATGAGGTTACAATACTTGAAGTGCTAGAGCTTAACACACAAGAGATACTAGATAGGTTTGAGGATAAAATACTGGAGAACATAGAAGTGTTAGCAGAAGAGCTAGAGGTAACTGATGCGTCCTAATAGAGTAAGGGGAATAAAAGATATGAGCATAAACAAAGCAACGCCAGCAGAGTGGGATAAAGCAAGTAGAGATAGCTCTTTAAGAGATGAAGAGTCTATACTGCCTGACCATTACGACCCTGTGAATCCACACCACTACAAGAGCGAAGGAGTAGAGTGTATAGACTACATCAAGCAACAGCTTAGTAGAGACGCTTATGTAGGTTACTTAGAGGGTAACGTCATCAAGTACATACACAGGCATAAGTACAAGAACGGCTTAGAAGACTTACGCAAGGCTCAGTGGTATTTAGAGAAACTAGCACAGGCTACAATAGATGGAGGTAATCGATGAAAACTATGTCTGAGTTGATTAGTAAATGCACTAACTGGAGTATAGAGAGAGGTATCTTTGCTAACGGACGTATAGAAACACAAGCACTAAAGCTAGTCAGTGAAGTGGGAGAGCTTGCTGATAACATAGCAAAGCATAGGGACATAGCAGACGACATTGGGGACTGTTTAGTAGTTCTTAACAATCTTGCTATGATGAGTGAGAACACGTTAGAGCATTGCTTAGAGGTAGCTTACGATGACATTAAAGATCGTAAAGGTTATCTTAACAAGGCAGGCGTATTTATTAAAGAAGGCGATAGGGAATTAATATGACTTTTAGAAACAGCTTTGGGGAGAGTATCTTCCGTCACAAGTACGCACTAACTGAAACACAGACATGGGAGGAGAAGGCAGACGACATTGTTAAGGACGTTACTACAGGTATATTCAACGAGGAGGATGCGAAGGAACTGGGTGATGCAATTAAGTCATTCAAGTTCATGCCCGGAGGCAGATACATCTACTACGCAGGAAGACAAGCCTCCTTCTACAACAACTGCTATCTCTTAAAAGGCGAAGAGGACACACGAGAGGAGTGGGGAAGGCTCACACAACGCTCTAGCGACTGTTTAATGAGTGGAGGCGGCATTGGTATTGACTACAGTGTCTTTAGACCCGCAGGCGCTCCTCTGGGACGTACAGGAGGGACAGCTTCAGGGCCACTACCTCTTATGAACAGCATCAACGAGATAGGCAGGAATGTAATGCAAGGAGGTAGTCGTAGGTCAGCTATCTACGCTTCTCTAAACTGGCAGCATGGAGACGCGAAGGCTTTCCTAGCAGCTAAGGACTGGCACTCAATAGAAGTTACAGCTGGTGTTACAGTCTTTGATGCTAAGCAGCATAACTTTAACTTCCCTGCACCGTTAGACATGACTAACATCAGTCTTAACTATGATGACAAGTTCTTAGACGCAGTTAATAACGGCTTCTTACCTGAGACTTTTGTGCAGAATTGCCGTCAGGCTATGCAGACAGGAGAGCCGGGATTTAGCTTTAACTTTGGAGATAAAGAGAATGAGACACTCCGTAACGCATGCACAGAAGTTACTAGTGAGGATGATAGTGATGTCTGTAATCTTGGCAGTATTAACATTGGGGCTATTGACGACATTGATGAATTCAGATCAATCGTTAGAGTCGCGTCCATGTTCCTCGTTGCAGGAACCCTTGTGGCAGACCTACCCACCAAAAAGGTCTATGAAGTACGAGCTAAGAACAGGAGACTTGGCTTGGGTTTAATGGGCATACATGAGTTTCTACTGAAGAGAGGTAGTAGCTACGAGGTAACAGAAGAGCTGCATCGGTGGTTGGAAGTGTACCGAGACGAGTCTGAGAAGGCTGCTAATATGTTGTGTGACGAGAGAGGCATCAATCACCCCGTTGCCTATCGCGCCATCGCACCAACAGGAACTATTGGCATCTTAGCAGGTACAACTACAGGTATAGAGCCATTGTTTGCAGTTGCTTATAAGAGACGCTACCTAGTTGGTGGTGACAAGTGGAAGTACGAGTATGTAGTAGACGCTACAGCTGCTGACCTTATAGAGACTCACGGACTCAATCCTAATGAGATTGAAACCTCGTCTTCAATGGTCGATGACTTTGAGCGTAGGCTGAAGTTCCAAGCTGACGTTCAAGACTATGTTGACATGAGCATCTCTTCGACAATTAACCTACCGTCTTGGGGAAGTGAAGGCAACAACGAAAGCAGAGTTATGGAGTTTGCTAACATACTTGCTAAGTACGCACACAGGCTCAGAGGCTTTACCTGTTACCCTGACGGCGCTCGTGGTGGTCAGCCACTAACGACAGTGACCTACAAGGAGGCAATGAAGCATAAAGGAGTAGTGTACGAAGAGAACAGTGAGACAGCTTGTCAATCAGGAGTGTGTGGTATCTAAGACAATAAAAAGCCCTATAGAGTATCCCAACTCTATAGGGCTTTTTTGTGCCTGCCACTGACACAATCCTAAGGTAGCCTCAAAGGATTCTTTTACTTCTTCTTAGGCTTCTTCTTCTTAGCTTTCTTCTTAACGGCCTTCTTATGTGGTGGTCTGCCTTTAGTTGTACCGTATGTTCCATCGCCGTATGGCATAGTGTAGTCTCCGTTGTTTATTGGGTTACTGTTTGTTGCTGCTGTTCCTCTTCCTCTCTTATTATCTTTTCACCAATGACACCTAAAGCAACAGCATCCGATACAAACGTGGAAGAACCTACCGGCCTGCGGCGTAGTGCCGCTAAGTCAGCACCGTTGCTAATGAGTAGTCTAGTCAGTTCTTCAGGCCGTCTCTTCAGTAGCGGGGTGTTTCTCATGTATGCTTTAACAATATCCTCACCATTTGCACCTGCTTTTATGACCTGACGCATATAGTTAGCGTTGTTCTGAAACAGTATTGCAGCACCTTCCTTTGAAGCCCTTAGTAAAGATACACCCGCTATTGTACTCGCACCTGCTAACGGTGACACTGAGCCTTGGGCCATACCCCCAACCGTACCAGCTATAATAGTCTTAACAAAGTCATCACTTTTAATACCCAGTATACCAAAAAACTCTAACGTCCTCTCAAAACTACCACCTTTCGTAACCTTCCGTAACTCGTCCTGCTCCCTCTTAGTAAAGAAAGCCATCTTCTTCTCGTTATTAAGTAGTTTGCTCAAGTCTCTGCGTAAAGTCTCACGGAAGTCAGTCCTTGCACCTTCCGTGGTTATCTCTGTCTTCTTAAACACATCGTCTAACACTCTAGTTACACTACCACGCCTCCAGAACTCTCTAGCATCGCGTGTGACCTCAGCAACCGTAGCGTTACCTAACACTTTAGAATTAGTAGGTTTTAGCGAGATTATAAAGTTGTCTAGGTTCTCAGCAGCCTCGTTAGCTAGTTTTGCTTGTAGGTCGTCACCCCCACCTATAGACCGTAAGCGACCATGCACCCTATCTAGATATGAACGATCTATAGAGCCTGTTTTTGCTTGATTTAGTAGCATGTTTAAACGCCCACGTAGTTGTGGTAACGAAGCGTCTACACCTTCAACAGACATAAAATCAGTAAGCTCCTTTGTTAGCCTTGCTGTGTCTGCCTTACCTGCTACAATGCCTGCCTCGTCTAACTTGGCGAATAGGCTTCTACTAGCTCCTAAAAGAAGCTCAGGGTCTGGCGCTCCTCCGTCTAGTGTTCTCTTAATTACGGTGTTACCTAGATTGCGTATAGCTGTAGTTGTTGCTGTCCACACCGCAGGAGAAAGAAGTTGCCCTGTAAGCTCTCCAGCGTTCCTAGAGTCTTCTCCAAACATATCGGCTGCAACGTCTCCACTGATTTCACCACCCATTCCAGAGGCAGCTCCAGCTATGACATCCTGAGCAGGTGTAGTACGACCTAGCTGACGTAGTACACCCTGTGTTGCTGACTCGCCAAAGCGAGCTATCTCGTCTAGTGACGATGCTAACATCCTAGTAGTACCACCTCCAGTTAAGGCTAGAGTGGCTAGTTCAGCGCCTCCTGCGACTACATCTGTAGCCAACCCTTCACCAGCAAAGTCACCTTTCTCAGCCACTGTACTGCGTAGTGTAGGTATATCAAAACCAGCCTTCTGTAGTAAATACTGAGCAGGTGAAGTAGCTATGTCAATCAGACTAGCGCCTGCTCTATTAACAGAAGCTACACCTTCCATAGCTAAGTTACCTCCTCGCTGTAGAAGAGAAGGGGCTGAAACGCTCTGAGCTGGTTGTGGTGCAGTAGAGGACTGAGCTGCAAATATAGCTTCTATATCAGAAGCAGTAGGAGCTACAGCACTAGAGACTGTTATTACTTCTCCAGTAGCGTCATTGGTTATGTCAAATTCAGCCATTACTGATCTCCTCGCGGTGTTACAGTAAATGTTCCGTTTGGTGTTTCAACAACACTACTTGAGCTTGTAGGAATTCTGGAGGTAGTAGACTCTGGTGGTTCTTCATACCCTATCCACTGCCTAGTATCCCAATCTGAATACGCCCTATCTCTGGAGTTCTCAAAAGTGAGCTTAACATGAGTCAGACGTTTAATAAGAGTCTCCTTATCTAAGCCAATTTTAAGATCAGCTTCTAGTTGTTGAAGTAGTGTCAACTCTCTCTCAGTAAGTTGTCCAAAACCTGAAGCGCCGTTGGCAGAGTTGTTACGCGCCTCTGTTAACGCACCAAGACCTAAATTAGCCAGTACAGTGTCTATATCACCTGACAAGGCGTAGTTTCCTGACTTAGGTATGATGGATAAGAAGATACCTTTCATGCCTGTAGCTGCCTCACCAGTCTCTACAGACTCTATCATAGTACCCATTAAATTAGCAATGTGGCCTGACTGCTCCCGTTGTGTTACACCTGCACGGTTAGCAGCCGCAACCTCTTTTCGTATAGTAACCCTGTTAGAAGCGTCAGGCATCTTCTCAAAAGCTCTCTCACCCTCCACCAAGAACTCTTTAGGGATCGGTGACCACTTCCACCCATCCTCTGCCTTTGGTAGTAACTGCGACCATGCGTTTTCTATCTTGTCAGAATCTCCCTCGGCCAGTCGCACATTACTCTTAAACCTAGCGAACGACCGAGGCTCATATAGGTCAGGGTCTAAGGTGGAGTATTCAATCTGTGGGACTGGTGAACTACCATCTGTCTCCTTCCATTCACCTGTTGTGTTGTTGTACAAGCGGCCATCCGCTTCTTCCCACACATCAGGTGCGCTTACTGGAGTGTTGGCTGCTGTCTGAGCGTTTAACAACGAAGCCTGTGATGACGCATCGTTAGCCGCAGCGTTAGCTGTCGAGGCATCTGCTAACTGCTGCTCTCTGTTCTCTTGAGCAACACCCATCATATACTGTACACCAGACCCCGGACGCATTTTATCAAGCAAGTCTGCATAGGCTTTATGCTCTTGTGGTGTACTAGGGGTTCCTAGAGCCTCTAGCTGCTCTTTTAGCTTGTCAGCCTTAGTGCGTGTGTCAATACCCAGCAAACCCTTACCAGCTGCCGCCATTGCACGACCACGCTGTGGAGCTAAGTAAGCAGCCATACCGCCTAGTTCACCAACTAAAGAGGCTTGATTAGCTGCATCGTTCTGTTGTAGTGTGCGTTCTGCTAACTGCTGCTCTGGGTTAGGCCCAACAACGTCAGCAAATAGTGATGTTATATCTATACCAGCCATGTTTATATTTCCTTTTAAACTTTAATAACCGAGAGCGCGCATCGCTGCTTGTTGAGCGGCAGTTCCTGCTGCATTTGATGAACTTGTTCCTCCACCGCCTCCAAACAAACCACCGCTTCCGAACAGGTCTTCAATCAAGCCAGTAGACCCTGCCTGTCCAGTAACAGAGTTAGCTTGTTGACCGCCTAACAAGTTAGCAATAGCTTGTATCTGCTGTTGGCGTAAGTTGGCTGCTACTGATTCTGCCTTCATTTGAGTACCCAAGCCAGCTTCTAATAACGAAGTACCTAACTGAGCGCCTTGTCGCTGACCAGCTGCTCCGATGTCTGCTCCTTGTAATGCTGGTGTCATTGTAGCTAACAGAGCCTCTAAAGGCTGATAAGAGCTAGAAAGTGCATTTAGTCCTAACTCACCAGCCGTTCCCATCCTACCTCTAAACTCTTGCAAGCCTTGTAGTGTCTGTTCTGACTGTTGTGCCTGTTCAGCACGAGCTTGCTCCATAGCACTAACACCAAAACCTGCTTGCTGTTCTGCTATAGCCTTCTCAAGTGCTAACGCTTCTGGCGTACCACCAAACATAGATGTCTGTACACCAAGCCTACCTTGATTAGCCAGACGCTGTTCAAGACCTAATCTAGCTCTTTCTTGCTCTGGGGCTTGTGTAGCTTGTAGACGTGACATAATCTCTGCTTCACGAGTTCCTATATCAGTACCGCCACCCGTTAGCATGTTAATCAAGCTAGTCTGTTCCTGTTCTCTTTGAGCAGGATCACCTAGAAAGTCAAACATACTAGAGCCAAAGCCTTGTAGCTGTGACTGTATAGCTTGTTGTTCTGGAGTCATGCTAAGAGAAAGATCGCCTTGAGGGCCGAACGCTGCTCCACCTACACCAGAAGTAACAGTAAAAGGTTTAAACTGAGTCTGACCTGCTACGTCAGTAGCTGCTGTTTCAGCCCGTCCTAAAGCACTTTTACCAACGTCTTGAACGTCTTCAATACCCTTATCAAAACCATAAATAGCGCCTAAACCGCCGATTGCGTCAAAAAGACTCATTATGTATTCCTTCTATTGTTGTTCATGATCTACCCCGTAAGATTCTATCTACATACTGTGGACGTAGGTAGTCATCCTTAAATTCTGTTCTAAATAGCTCGTTAGCCATAGGTGAGGAAAGCATACCTACTAATGATAAACCGTCTTTACCGTCTGTACCGTCTTTACCATCGCCTCCATCTCCTCCGTCTCCTCCATCTCTACCGTCTCTGCCATCAGACCCGTCTAAACCAGCTGCTCCATCTAATCCGTCTAATCCGTCTAATCCGTCTAATCCGTCTAATCCGTCTAATACAGTAGGAGTACCTGTTACTGTCTTTGTACCTGTTACTGTCTCTGTACCTGTCTTTGTATCTGTCTTTGTATCTGTACCTGTCTTTGTACCTGTACCGCCTGTTACAATAACATTACCTGTCACAGTACCTTTAGTGTCTCCAGAGGTATCAGTTGCGGTATCAGTTGTGCGTGTATCAACCTCAGTGATGGCAGCTTTCTCATTAGCAGGGAGAGAATCAAAGTCTGTCATATCTATGTCAAACGTTTCGCCTGTGGTGGCGTTCTCATACGTCATGATGGCAGAGCCTAGCTCAGACGTTCTTACCCAGCCTGTAGTGTCTATTGTAGAGTCTGCGCCGCCCTGAACTACGTTACCGTCAGCGCCAGCCACATTAGTCACTGTAGTGTCTATAACACCTGTAAGGTCTGAGTCGCCACCTAGAAGGTCTGAGTCGCCACCTAGAAGGTCTGACGCTGCTGCGTTAGAGTCTAGTGCTACGTTGGCTGCATCGTCTAGGGCGTTGGTTGAAGAAGATGAAGAGCCAGTCGCTGCCGTATCTTCATAGAAGTTGTAGTCTGTGGCGGCAGGGAATGCCTTCATTAACTGTAGAGTCTCTGCTAAGCCGCGATCAGCAGCAGTGCCGTTGTATATCCCGTCTGAAGCTGCACCAGCTAAGTCATTTAGTAGAGCTTCTTTAGACTTACCGTAGAACTCCATACCATCGTTTGGCAGGGCTAAAACAGTGTTGATCGCTTCGTAAAGCATAGCTTCCTGACCTTCTCCACCACCTTCCTGCGTGTAGTCATAACCACCAGCCTGAGTCATCTGTGTAGCCATGTCTACTTTCTGGCCAGCCTCAAACAAGGCTTTCTCTTCAGGGTTCATTGGCGTTGCTTGTGTACCTGATGGGCCTATACCCATTGCCCTCAACGCAAGGGAGAAGATTATGGAAGCAGGGTCAACTCCAAAGATACTTGCACCGCCAGCGGCAGCTGTGCCAGCTTCTGCGGCTCTTTGTAAAGAAACTATACCTGCTGAATTAACAGCCCCGCCGTAAGTAGCTGTATTCTGTAAAGCCTGTGTTGCTGCTTCTGTTGCTGTAGGCATTATTCTTCCTTAATTCACTGAGCTACTAGTGTTTTGTTGTTTCTTTCATCTACTAACTCTTGA
>TARA_R110001632_G_scaffold5643_2_pt1 | contig 10821 bp, 8 predicted proteins | sample TARA_R110001632 | Tara Oceans TARA_R110001632 (sample SAMEA4398266) | marine metagenome | biome: Polar Biome; feature: [SRF] surface water layer (ENVO:00010504); material: water (ENVO:00002006), including particulate matter (ENVO:01000060) such as... | depth 5 m
TCCTTTTTCATCGTAAAAGTGTTCTTTGAATTGTTCGGGATGTATTTGTACACCCATCCTTTCGACGGCGTTGAACACCACGGATACTCTATTGTTAAAGAATTTGCCATAATCTGTTTCTGGTTGGTTAATATTAAGTTCTAAATCATTATAAATTTGCTCACACATCTCATAATGTTTAACTACTGGTATAAATGTGTTTGTGTTTGTTTTATCTTTGTGGTTGTAGTTTAACACCTCGTGTGCTTTCGTTAATGGGCGTATATACGTAGTAGGTGGCACATTTATGTCACGAAGAGTTTTAATTGGAAAATAATGTAACATCTCTTTTTTATCACGACAATACACAACATCAAACTTATTTATCAATTCGTCTACACGCGTGTTTAACACATTCAAAGTTTCACTATGTGATACACATAGCATATAGCCTTTACTTGCGTTAATCGGTCTAATATACACTAAACTAATGCGGTTTAATGTAGGGTGAACGTAATCACTATACGGAATTACCTCTACAAAAGCTTCTTTGTAACCACTATTAACTAAAAATTGAATTTGACTATCTTCTTCTACTAACCAGTACATATAACCTATTTATAGGGTGAATATACGACAGATTTTAGTAGCCTCCACTCATTTTTGTGGAAGTCTTTATTTTTGGTTGGGTTTTACCTTCACTCTTATAGTATTGAGCAAATCTATCTCTAAAAATGTTTACAAAGCCTAAAAGTTTATTTCTAGTTTCCGATAATTTAACTATATTTTTATTAGTATTAAATACATCATTTAAATCACCCTCTAAAACCCATGAAATTGTAATGGGAGTATACAATTGCCATTGTACTTTACCATTTCTATCCGCATACAAATTTAATTGTTCTTCATTTACCTCAGTATATTGTAATTCATTATTCTTTTTTAAAAAGTATCTATTAAACTCTCCAATTTCATAGTCACTGAGGGTTGGTGTGGGTTGTTGACCTATAGGCTTAATTGGTGCTTTTGGAGGGTTTCGGTAATCTAAACCTTTTGCTTTCCAATAATCAAGATCTACATCATAGTATGAAGAGATTGTATCTTTTTCTCTATTTTGATTATTTAATATTTCTGTTCTAGTTAAAAAGGTTGGGTCTTCATTATTTATACTACCCTTTATTGGATACAACTTGGTTACATCGGCAGCTTGTGGAGTTGCACCTGAGAAAAACTCGCCTCTAGAGTTTTCAAAGTATTTACCAACATAAGATCTACCGTTTAATGTAAACTCACTCCCATTGGTATGTTGGTTGGTTTTAACTTGTGATGATGGATAGTATGGCATATCTTATGGTCTTTTATTTATTAATCCTGCTTTTAACTGTTCTTGAGCTTCTTTTTCCTCTTCACTTTTATATATACTACCCTTTAATTTTTTTCTTTCCTGTTTTTGAGACATATGGAAGTGATTACCAGATGCTGCAGCAGTTTCATCCCTGTATTCATCTAAATACCACCAACTTTTAGGACCTACAAGGAAACTATTTAATACTTTTCTAACAATTAATTGATTTGCATCAGTAGATGGAGATATTGTGAAATCTACACCACCACCGGATTCATGTAAACTTGTATATGATTTTGGTTTATTGTGGTGATATAAATCATTTCCACCTGTTATTTTAATTCTAATAGAAGGAGATGCTGTTCTGATTGCTTTAAGCACTGCTATTGTTTGTTCAGCCATTACAGCCGTTATATCTCCACCACTAGATAATTCACCTAATCGTTTTCCATCTGGGGATTCACCTTTAGTACTACCTCCAAGACCATTACTTCCTGATTTTTTTTCTTCTATTTTGTCATCAGTTTTAATGTATTCTCTTACAATATCAGCATTTGTTGTGTTTGTAAAGTTTTCTGGTCTTCCGCCTTGTGGGTTAGAATTGTATTTTTCATACTCATCAACTGAAGATGCTAGATCATCAAAATTGTATTTACCTGTAGCAAATGTTTTTGGTACCGTAATTGTTGATATAGATGTTGTCCAAACATTATCTGATATCTCATGGTCAACACTTGATATTAAAAATTTGTAAGTTTTTGGATATTGGTTTGGTAAAAACCCTTGTCTCACATTTATCTGATTATATATTTTTACACCAGACATCCCAACAAAGGAAAAATTAAGGTCTATTGGTATAAAACCAATTGTACCCGAAGGGATTCCCTTTTTTTTAAATAAAAGTTGATTTGTGGTGTTTACAAAAGTTTCAAATGCTGCTTTTCCTTCCTTTACAATTGCATCATTATATAAAAAATAAGATGCATTTAATGGTGGTGTTTTCCCAGTTTTTCCATCATCTAACCCAGCGGCAAAATCTCCACCAAATATTCGAGTTAGGTAAAATATGTAATTTGATCCAAACCTTGATGCTAACTCATCAGCAGTAAGTTTTCCTGAGATTTGCCTTAATTTTTCATCACGTTTATAATCATCAACAAGCTGAACATATTCTTCCCAATTAAGTCCCCCGTTACCATCTCGTCCTTCTTGTGGGTAAACATCATTTATTTTTGCTATTCTAAACCCCTGTAATTCAACCCCCGCGGCTTTAAATGTTTGTTCTTGTTTATATACCCTCCCATAATTTTCTACTAGGTTAGGGTCCGTTATATTTCCAACGTTATCTCCAGAAGTATCAACTTGATCTTCAGCCCCACGAAAAGTATTATTTGCTGCCCAATTATAAATGTCAGAAATTCCTTCAGCAGCCCAATCAATACCTTCTTGTGCAGTCCTAACTCCTGTAAGGATCGTATTAGTTGTTGCCGTTACTATATCGGCAAAAACTTCATCATCTCCTCTATCTACTTCACCTGCTTTCCATGCATTATATAATTTAGTAACTTCTACTGATGATAAATCACCGAATTCTGTTATTCCTAATTCATTAGCTTGAGTTGCTAAATCTATTGCTGCTTGTCTTTGAACTTCGAATGCGGGGTCGACAAATTCTTTTTGATATCTATCATATACCCCCTCATTCCATTTAGAAAAAGCAGTAGCATCATAATCTTTTGTAGATTTATTAGCGGCTGTTGCCCCTATCGAAATCATAGTTGCTAGCTGTGGGGTTATTTTAGTATCAAATTTAAAATCAGTTACAAAACTGGCTTCACCTGTTGGGTTAATACCCATTATTTCAAATGAGGGAAATGTAAGTAATTTATCTTTTAGAAAAGAAACTAGTTCTGCTCCTGGGATAGCGTTTTGTTCTATTATTGTAATGATTTTATCATCTTTTAACGTTACCTCTAAATTATTAATATCACCTAAAGCAGTATTAATACCATCACATATATTTTGTAAAAATTTAAATATTGAAAGTGATGATTTTTTATCTCCGGCCGTTGATGCTTTTTCTAGTTGTCTAGAAATAAAATCATAATTTAGGTATATATTCATTATTTTACCATATACAACACTAATATCACCTTCGGTTTCCGCTACGGCAAACTCCTTTAAATAATCCCACCCTGGAGAAAAGTTTACCCAAGTTTCTGAGTTTGAGGGTTGAGTATTAAAAGCTAATGGGGGTTTAATAATACAAATTCTAGGATCTAATGAAAGTTGATTTGGATATGTAGTACATAAATTGGTATCTTCATTAGAATCAAAAGTTATGCAGTCTGATGACTCTCCAAAATCCGTCATTAGTTTTGGGACAACATAGGTTTGGAGTTTTTTTACTAATTCCCCAAAAGTCATGTAGTACCCATACTTATCTGTTGATTCGGGTCTTTTATCACCTTCTAAATTCTCTATGGGGTTAAAGAATATAAGTGGATTTAAAAACCCACTTAGTTTTTGATCCCATTCCTTCCCACATATATCATTAAACATATCTTGTGATAAAGCAGTAGATCCAGCATTGGTTACAATGGGTGAATCTCCTAACCCCTCAGGAAAGTAAGATGCTGATATTGTTGACTGTATTTGTTTAAGAGATAAGGAAGTAGCTTTTGTTGCTACAGATAAGGATTCTATTACATCCCCGACAGATATTAAATCAATACTTATACTATATGTTCCATCAGCTTCAAATGACCAATTAAAATTAGTTACCCTACCATAAAAACCATCATAATTACCCGAGTATCGTTTACGGTAACTTTCGATAGTTTTAATCATTTCAAGTTGAGTAATGTTGGTGTTATTTTTAAACCAACTATCCTCAATAATGGTGTTACCTACATCTATAATATTTTCACTATTTGTTGTATATTTATCCCAACCCCATTCTACCATCATAGTAAAACCTAACCTAAGGTATACTAATTCTATTAATTCAAATTGAAATTTATTGTAGGCTTTTAATTCAATAGTACCCTCCCTAATAGATCCCCTATTTTTAGATTCTAAATTAAACGAAATTAAACCTGGTGATGGTACTAAACCTTGGTCTGTACCTCCTAAACCATAAGTATTAGTATCATTCCATAAAGAGTTTGAATTTGAGACACCTGATCTAAATTGATACTTATCGCCTTCAAGTTCTGATAAGGTATTAAATAATACTGTTTTTCTTGATAATCCTGTTCCTACGAAGGGTTGTGTGTCTTCTATTCCTATATCACGTAGTCTTCTTTCTCCACTACTTATATCAGCATCAACATATGTTCCTGTATCACTTAAATATGCAGGTGTGGTATTACCAATAACAGATAAAGAAGATGCCATTTTAAGCCAGGCATTTTTATTATTTATTAGTTGAATTTGTTGTGAAGTTCTACCTTGTGTCTGTTTTATCCCAGAACCATAAAGTTTTTGCCTTGCCGTTATTTGGGCTAGTACATAATTTTCAAATCTTTCTCCTACAATATTTCCCATAATTAGATTGCCCCATTTAATAAATTATATGTGCTAACAATATTTGCAATATTTACAGGTATTCTAATTTGTTGGTTTAAAGGTAAGTAATATGAATCTTGCTTTAAATCTTCATTTGCGATTGATATAACCCACCAATATTCAGAATTTCCATAATATTGCAAAGCTAAGGTATCAAAACGATCTCCTTGTTCTGCATATACGTAAGTGTCTTCAAAAGTTTTTGGTATTCTAGGATATTTAGTCCCAACATAGTTTCTATTACCTAACTTTTGGTCATCCTTAACTCTTCTTACTACTCTTCTATTTGTGTATCTTCCCATTATTTTCCGGATTTAGGTGGCATGTAATTTAAACTATTATTACTAGTGTTTGTATTACCAGGCCCTCCATCATAGTTATTTCCTAAACCACCTTTTAAATTAATAAATCTTTCGGGACCATAACTAGAAATAAATTTACCACCACCTTCAACTTTACCACCATTAAAGTCATTTCTTTGTACTCTTGGTACAAAATCGTGTATTGGGGTAAATTGGAATCCACTTACATTAACAATCATAGGCATTTCTTGCACGCTTGGATCTGAATTGATTTCTCTACCAACAGGACCAACTTGGTTTATACTAGTTAAGTTATTAGCATCTGTTATTCCTATTTCCCAAGGTGAATCTTCAGGTACTTCCAAAGTTAAACCGGACATAAATCCTATTTGTTGTTGAAACCAACCCCCTACAGACAATTCAATTAAATTACCTCTCATATACCCGGCATCTGAATAATCACCGGCACATACTGAGGCTAAATAATTTAATTTTTGATACATAGGTATTAATTCTTGTTTTGATTGTGCTGCTACTGTCCAATCTAATGAAACTGTTCGGCCAAACCCACTAAAATTATAAAAGTCTTCAGATCTTCCCATAAACTTTTGAGCTGACCATTCTGAGGTATATGAATCACTTAAACCATTAATAAAAGCTCTAAAGTGAATAAAAGTTTTTTCGTTTGGGTTTTTATTATCTATTACCCCTATTCTAAATTTAACTAAATCGTTTTTAGTATTATCAGATGTTACCCCTGTTGATCTATATAAAGGGTAAGCGTTAATTTTATCTACGGCATTTAAATACCCTGAATTATTAGATACTGAACCTGAAATTGGTGTGTTAATATCCCTTTTACCTATAGTATAACTTGATAAATTTCCCCTTTTAGCAGGGTTACCTAAATTTACTCTTTGTTCTATTTGTTTTCCTGGTGTCCAAGCTAAGGTAGCAGGTCTTGTTTGACTAGTACCTAAGGTTTGTTGAAAATTAGGATTTGTTAATGGTGTACCACCCTTACTATTTGGTACTCTTGGGGAATTATTTTGTATGTTGATGTTAAGTTGAGCACCCCCAAATAATGAAGGAATTTTAAAAGGAACTACAAACGGGTCACCTGATACGTTAAATAATTCATTATAAGATAATGCTGCTTTTTGAACGCTATTACTAATACCACTACCGTAAAAATTTACATCATCGGACTTAAATGTGGTTCTATTAGTAATAGGGATTCGTGTTTTACCTACACCTAAAATTGAACCTGGTCCTCCAGAATATGTTAATAAGTTTTGTGCATCCGGAGATGCTACATTTCCTATTTTGGTATCTAGTAAATTTGTTAATCTGCTTCTTGTTACTCCATCAGGAGATATAGTACGTAGATAAGTTGGGAATGCTAAAGGTCGGTTTCTAGCTGAGGCAAATCCGAAGTTCTTAGGACCGTTTGGGTTTAGATTATCAAATGGGTTATAACCTTGTTTTGGGACGTGCATCCCAATTGCGTTAGTACCAGCTTGAATAATTGCTTCTAATGGAGTATAAACTCCTTGATTCATTATTAATCTTGCAGGGTCTGCAAATCCTGCTTCACCATTAACGTTAGTTAAGGATAATACGTTTTGTTTTGCAATAAATAGTGGTCCTGCTGGTGATTTGAAATCAAAAAACATTTGTGCTAATCGAGACACATCATCACCTATTCTTCTAGGCAGTAATGTTCCCCCGCGTAGTAAGAAATCAGGTCCTCCTGTTCTTCCTATATCGTCAAGACTTTCAGGTATTGACTTAGTTACATACGGTTGATTACTATTCCCACCACCTAATGTATCTTTGCCATACCTTAAAGATTTAAGGTTTGTTGTCAAGTTGACTAATGGCATAGTGTTTTATCCTGGTAAATTGTTCAAATATTTATCTTGTGGTGTAACTGCTCTTTCTAACGTTGATGGTAAAGGCAAAACTCCGTTTTCGGGTGTTACTGAACTTGCATTAGGATCTCCGATTGTAGAGTATTCCTGATGTAGTGTAGACTGTTGAAAGTTAGGAGTGCTTGGTGTTGTACCATTTAAACCTGTTAGTTGAGATTTACCTGATGTTAATTTATTTAATAGGCCCATAATTTTTTTTTAATATTAATTAGTTAATTTATTATAAATATTGAAATTTAATTTTTATTACGATTTGGATACATTATATAGCCCAATAGGCTTTAATTTCTTTTGTTGTTTAGCGGATGTTGCTGTTGATTTTGCTATTGATGATAATGCTGATGCCATTTCTGTCATACCTTTAGAAGATCCACCTCCACTATTTGTCCCTACATTAGGAGAAGCCATTATACTATCACCCGGTGTCGTTGTAGCCATAGCCCCATAACTATCTGTAATAGTAAATGGACCTTTACTTGAAGGTGCAATACCATCTTGTACTTTTTGGCTTTTAATAAAACCAACACCACCAGCAATTGCTGCTAAGGCTAGTACAGGTCCTGCAAATGGGATAGCACCTAAAGCTGCCCAAGCACCTCTAATTACAGACATAATAGCTCCAAAAATTAATTGGGCATTCATGGCTGCAACTGCTAGTGTTACTATTCCTAATACCGGAGCCATTGCCTTAAGCCCTTCAACTATATATCCTATTGTAGTTGCAATGCCACTAAATACTGGGGCTAATATTGTTACTACAGGGTCAATTATTTGTAAAATAGTATCAGCTATGGCCATAAAGGAATCTTTAATTTTACCCATAGTAGCATCCATTCTTTCAGATACTGAAGCTTGAGCTTCCATATTTTCTAAACTACCATCTGCTAGTTCCTTTTGTGCTTGTTCTATTCCAACTTCTGCTATTCTAGCATTTAATAACTTTTCCCTTTTTTCTGCTTGTTCTCCCGTTGCACCCGCTAATTGTTCTTGTACAAATAGAGTTTTTGCTAAGTCCTCTCTAGACATACCAACGGCTTGGGCTAATGCCTCTTGTTGGATTCTATTCATTTCCCCAAATTCAGCTGCTGATCCGGCTTGTTCTGATATTTCTTTTGCTACTGTAGCTAGATCATTATTTAAAGCTGCTGATCTTGCTTTTTCTAGATTAAGATTTTTACCTGTGAGTAATTCTGCTTCTAATTCATTTGATATAGAAGATTCAAAATCAAGTAAACTACCGGCTATGTCTTCTACTTTAGACATTTCCATACCTAAAGCTTTGGTTGTTGCTACTGCCTGTGCTATTAATTTAGGATTTTTACCAAATGATAACGTTGTTGCTGCCCCCACGTTACCTATGTCTTTCATTAACTCTTTTTCATTTAATAAAACTCCATTAGCTGCTGCTGCTTGTTGTGCTTGAGCTAAAAATTCTCCTGTATTTTGTTCTAAAGATGTACCTGTGGCCAATGATAAAGCTTGCATCCCCATTAATTCTTCATTTGTAAAACCGGCTTGTTCTCTTAATTTAGTAAAAGTTTCTAAATCTTGTTGATTTAACATTACATTAGTTCCTAATGTTTGGTTAATGGCCATTAAAGAGTCTTGTAGACTTTCTGTGCTTAAAAATACACTATCAGATTCTTGGGCTTGAGCACGAAGCTCTCCCCTCATCTTTTGAGCTTCTCCATAAGACATATTCATTCCTTTGGCAAGATCCCCTGCTGCTTTATCACTTGCTTTTAATAAATCAACTAATTGTTTAAAAATTATTAATACTGTAGCGGTTGATGCTATTTTTTTACCTATTGAATCCCAACCGGCTGATATTCCAGCACTATCTTTATTTGCTTCTGAAAATTTACCTACATTTACTTGTTTTGCTGTTACCCCCGCTTGTTCTAAAGCTTCTTGAACCCCAACTCCTTCTTCTCTTAATTGCTCAAACTTATCAATCCCCATATTAGTGGATTCCATTTCAGTAACAGTTGACCTTGCTGCTTCTGCTGCTTCTTCAAATGGACTTGCAAATTCTTTTAAACCCGGGATTGCTGATACTAAACCTGCTAATCCTGTAAATGATTTTACACCTAAACTATTTTTAATACTAAGGGATGATGTTTCAATTTTTCCTAAGTCTATACTTAACTTAGAGGCTTCAGCTGCTTGTTCTCCTAAAGACGTAGCAATATCAAAATTTACTTCCCCACCTTCTTTTGCAAATTTAGTTTGTTGTTGTTTTAATAATCGGATCTTTTGTTCTAATCCAATTCTATCTTTTCCAAGTTTTTGAAGTCCTTTAGTAGTACCAAGTTCTTCTTTACCTAAGGCATACCCCTTTTCTGCAATTTTAGTTATATCAGATGAAAGTTTTCTAATTAAACTTTTTTCTGATACTTGAAATTTTAAGGTTTTTGTTTGATCTCGTAATACATTAGCAATATCTTGCTGACCCGAAAGACGATCGGAATCAATCCCAGCTGACTGGGATTGTATCCTAAGGTTTTCTTTTAAAATTGCTGTCTGTTCAGAAAGTATCTGTTGAATGGACTTTGCTGCTTTTTCGTCTTTATTTGCCATTTAATGTAAATGTTTATTATAAATATTACTACTTATAACTTGTTTTACCCTTATATGGTTCACTTGCTTTTTTAAAGTCAGGAACATTTACCTTACCTTCAGAATTAACCATTGATTTTTCTCCTTTTGACATTGTTTTATTTTGCTGTTTGGATTGTTCATCAAAGTTTTCTTGTATTTGTTGAAAAGTAAATTTCCTTAGCCATATCGGCATATTATATATAGTGTAGTAGTCAAACCCACCGTTCCCATGGAATACTATGTCATGAATCATTTTAAATAAATTCTTCCTGACTAGGGGTGCGGTCTTAAGCGTCAGGCCAAAAAAAGCTCAACCCTATGGGTATAACTACCTCCTTCCCATTGTCCAATATATAGGACAGATTAACATCTGGTTGGGTTGCTTTGATGTGTTGTCTAAAAGCTCTAGAATCTCGTGCTAATAAATAATTATCAACAAAATCTCTAATATCTTTTTTCTCATCTTTACCATCCACTGATGTAATCATGTGTTTTAATCGAGTTGTTAACTCAGGTGAAGCCTCTTTATTTAATTTTTTTAATCCAGCAATTTCTCTATCTATTGACTTTTCAATTTTACCAGTTATTAATTGATAAGTAAGTAGGGTTCCTGTATTTTCTAGTGTATAAGAAAACTCATTTTTACCTGCTTCTATTGATTTAAAATCAATATCCTTATGTTCTAAGCTAGACATATCTAAGTTGTAGTCATTTCCTCCTATATTAACTTCGTAATCTTTACCATATCCTAAAACACGAGAAGCTATTAGTAAAGCATTTTTATCTCCTACAATTAAGTCATCGAGATTAATATCCTTATTTACAATTAAAGATCTTAATAATTTATCTAATACTGTACCTTTTTGTATAAAAGATTGATTAGTTAAAATATCTTCTTCTTTAGCAGTCATGTATTTCATTTCTACTTTACCACTGGATAAGGGGTTGTCTTTGGGATATATTAATCCTTTGGAGGGCAAATCAACATCTTCCGTTGGGAATTTAAAATCACTCATATAATCTTTATTTAATTAAAACTGTTATTCATTAATACATATGTACGATACAAAAAAGCTTGACCGAAGCCAAG
>TARA_R110001632_G_scaffold2700_3_pt1 | contig 10803 bp, 12 predicted proteins | sample TARA_R110001632 | Tara Oceans TARA_R110001632 (sample SAMEA4398266) | marine metagenome | biome: Polar Biome; feature: [SRF] surface water layer (ENVO:00010504); material: water (ENVO:00002006), including particulate matter (ENVO:01000060) such as... | depth 5 m
TAATTCAAGAGCATCTGCACTTAGATGGGCATTTAACTGGGAGAAGACTGATGAAGGTTTTAATTACTGGGAAGATATACATGATGCTTTATGGGTGCAAGATAAAAGAGATAAACAACTTGTAAAACTTCGTAAAACTGCTTTTGCAGTATGTATGATGCTTTTATGTTTTTCAGTATATAAACTAATTACATTATGAACAGAGATTTTTTTAAAAATGAATGAAAAAGAGCTAATAAGTAGGATAAATACAGATTTTAACAATAAGGTGCGTAAAAGATCTTTATGGTCACGCACCGAGTTGTTTAAAATGCACAGGAATATATGTGATATGTATTTAAATCCTGTAAAAAGAAAGAATCTTGCTATGATTCGGTCTAACTATGATGATATAAACTAATGGATGTACGATTCATAGGGCCAGACCGGCAATTCTCTAAGTTTTCTTCTGCTAGTATAGAAGAGTGTGTAGAGTATTGTGCAAGTAAACGTATTCTTGGTGTAGATACTGAGACTGAAGGTTTCAGTTTTATTACCAAGAAGATGATCATGTTTCAGATAGGTGATATGGATCGACAGTATGTAATTGATACACGCTTTCAATCTATTGAATCCCTGAGAGATGTTCTAGAGTCAGAGACTATAGTTAAGGTGTTTCATAATGCCAAGTTTGACTATAAGTTTATACGTGCTGTAGGTATATGTACTGAGAATGTATGGGATACCTTTCTTGTAGAGAAGATACTGCATTGTGGTAAGGATAACGTTAGGTTTAGCCTTGCTCATGTAGTTAAAAGATATCTTAACAAGACTCTTAGTAAAGAGGTACGTAATCAGTTTGTAGGGTTGACAGGTCAGCCTTTCACTGATAGTCAGGTGTTATATGGTGCTAAGGATGTAGTATATCTCCTTGGTATTGTTGAACATCAGAAAGAAAATCTTGATAAGTATAACCTTAATGATGTAGCACAGCTTGAAAATGATGCTGTTTTAGCATTCTCTGATATAGAGTATGAAGGTCTTAATATCAATCAAAGTGAATGGTTAGAGATTAGTGCAGAAGTTGAGATTAATATGGATAAGGTTGAAAAGGATATGGATGAAACTCTTGTTACTGATGATAAATTCCAGTCTTTTGTATCAAACTATGTGCAAGGAGATTTGTTCACAGCGTTTGAGGAGTTACGTAAGATAGATGTAAAATGGTCATCTCCTAAGCAAGCTTTAGAGGTGTTTCAAGTACTCATACCTGACTTGGAAAAGGTAGATGCTAAGTTCTTGTATAAACACAGGAAAAAGCATCCTCTTATCCCTGCATATATGAAGTATAAGGAGCAGGCTAAAGTTGTATCATCTTACGGGAGAAAATTCCTAGAGAATGTACACTCAGACGGTAAAATACATACTAGTTTCAATCAGATTCTTAATACAGGACGAGTAAGTTCTCGTGAACCTAATATGCAGCAAATGCCTGCATCAAATAGATTCCGTAACTGTATTAAAGCACCTGAAGGATGGGTGTTTGTATCTAGTGACTATAGCTCTCAGGAATTGAATGTTATAGCTTATGGTTCTCAGGATCCTGTATGGCTTGAGGCACTTGAGAAAGGTCAAGACCTACACTCAGTATGTGCAGAGCTGGTTTATGGTGATGTCTGGAAAGAGGCGGCACTCACAAATTGTGAGTATTACGCCTTAAGGTTTTGTCCAGATGAAAAAAAGAGTCATGGGTTGCAACTGGGAGCAGATCATCCCGCAAAAGCTAAGTGTAACTGTCCAGAGCATAAGAAACTTAGGACTAAAGTAAAAACAGTAAACTTCGGACTTGCTTACGGTATGGGTCCTAATAAACTTGCAGATACTATAGAGTCATCTCTAGGTGAGGCTAAGGAATTGATTGAGAGTTACTTTAAGGTGTTTCCTAACATAGGTAACTTTCTTACTAAGCTTGAAAGATTTGGTGTTAAGTATGGCTATGCTAGAACTTACCCACCTTACAACAGAAGAAGATGGTTTTCTGATTGGTTTAAAGGGATTGGTGCAGAACCTTCTCTTAAAGGTATATCCGGTACTATAGGTAGAGCATCGAAAAATACTCCTATTCAAGGTGCATCAGCTGACATGACTAAGCTTGCTCTTGTAATTGTAAGAGATTTTATCCGTAAGAATGATGTACCTGTTAAAATAGTAATGACAGTGCATGATCAGATTGATACTGTATGTTCTCGTGAGTATGCTGAGACTTGGAAGGTAAAGATGACTGAACTTATGGAGGAAGCAGCTATAAGGGTTATACCTAATGGCTTATTAAAAGCAGAAACTAACATCTCAGATTGCTGGGAGAAATAAACTATTAATATGGAATTTGAAACAGAAATAGAACAGGCACTTGTAAGTATTGATTTTGATTTTCAACCTGAAGAGCAGATGGTTATGTACTATCCAGATGGCTCCGGCTATCCTGGATGTGCAGCATCAGTTGACGACATTAATGTAGTATGGAAAACTCAAAAGTTCAACTCTACAACACTTAAACAAGAAGATGTAGAGATTGATATTACTGAGTTGCTTACCGAATTGGGGTATGACCTTGAGGAGATGTGTTGGGATTATTTAAACAATGGAGATTTTTAAGAAGAAGATGGAAGAAAAGAAGATTGACCATAGAGACAGAGAACAGTGGGAGGCATGCCGTAAGCTTAGAGTTAAAGGCTATAACGGATGCGTCCTAGCTGGTACCGGGTTTGGAAAGACCAGGGTGATGGTGAAGAGTATTATAGGTTGGTGTGAACAAGAGATGATAGGAGATGCAATCCTTATTCTTGTCCCCTTTGAACACCTCAAAACTCGCTTCAAGGATGAGTTTTGTAAGGTTATGGGGGAAGAGAAAGGCAAGGAATTCGTTGAAAATCACGTTGAGATGTATTGTTATGCCTCTATCAGTAAGCTAGATCCTATTGCTTTCAGCTTGGTGGTCTGTGACGAGATACATTTAGGGTTGACGGACAAGTGCATGGAGTTTTATGCCATGTTCAAGGGACCAAAGATGATGTGTACTGCAACGATGCCAGAAGATTCTGAGTACCGTAAGCGCTTAATTAACCTTGTTCCTCTTGCTTATAAGATCACAATCGATAGATGTGTAGAGCTTGGTATTGTAGCACCTTACAAAATAAAGTGTGTAGCTTTAGAACTCACAAAGGAAGAGAAAGCAGAATATAAAACTGTTAATGCAAACTTTGGGTATTGGAAAGGTAAGCTAGGTTTTGATGCTTTTAACATGGCTCAAGCCGTACTTGCAAATAAAAGTAAGTATGGTAATGAAATGATGCAAGCAGCATTAGGATTCTATAGAGCTATTCGTCAACGTAAAACAATTGTAGATCATGCAAAAAACAAAATCAAACTCGCACAATTATTTGCTAATAGTACTGACGGGAGGATTCTGGTGTTTGGTGGCGATAATGCTTTTACCGACTCTCTTGCTGATTCTATTACTGGATCTGTTATCTATCACTCTAAGAAGACAAAAAAGGTCAGGGAGGCGGCCTTAAAGGCTTTTAAGAATGGTGAAGCTAAAGTGCTATGTAGTACAAAAGCTTTGAACCAAGGTCTTGATATCCCTAATGCTTCAATAGGACTTATATGCGGACTTACAAGTAAAGCACTCACTATGATACAGAGGGTGGGTAGACTTGTAAGGATTGACCCAGATGATCCTAAGAAGATAGGTAGTATAGTTATATTATATGTAAAAGATTCACAAGAAGAAAAATGGCTAATAAATTCACTCAAAACGACAGATCCAAGCAATATAGTTTGGACAAACCAGCAAGAGTTGTTAGAAAGCGCATAAGTAATGCTGAACTTGTACGTATAGGTACGAATAACTTAAGAAAAATTACTCCTGTTAATTCAGAATACAGGTTTGAAGAAGAGAAGTGTAAAGGTGTGGAGATACTAGAAAAACTTATAATAATGTCAGATAACATATCCGATATTACATAACAATTTTGTATCTTCATACCTTCTGACTTCCAAAGTTTAACATTTAAGAATTATAATTATGAACATTGATATTGAACATATCATAGGGCTAAAGCTGTCTCCTGACGAGTATGTTTTTCTTCTATTGCATCATAGACAAGAGTATGATAATTATGTAGCTAGCGGTATAAGATTGCGTGTTAATCTTACTAAACTTCAAGAGATGGATTATATCAAAATCCTTGAAGATAAGAAGGTTGCTATACGCCAGAAATTTGTAAATCTTATAGAGACAGATTTTGATAGGCAATTTGCAGAGCTTATAAGTACTTATCCTATGAAAGTAGGGGGAACTGGTAAGTATCGTGTACTGCATGCTGCCGATCCTGCTGCTAAAGCAAACGCTAAGTCTAAAGCAAAGTATAGGGATATACTTAAAAAAGATCCATCCTTACATAACAAGATTATAAAGTTACTTAATGTACAGCTTGTACAGCAGAGAGAGAGTTTACAGTATTTAAATGCTCTTGATGTGTGGTTAAATCAATCTATGTGGGAGAAATGGGAGGGTATAGACATAAACACAGAAGAAGATAATGACGAAAGAAACACAAGAGTCCTCGATTGAGGTATTAAAAAAGCTAGGATTTCAACCTATACGTACAGCCGTAAGACAGTCTATAGCTATTGTAGACAAAGCAAAGAAAGGATTACGAAATATATATATTACTGATTGGCCTAGATTAAACAGGCACCTATTAGGTGGACTACAGCCAGGTAAATTATACATTATAGCAGGTAGACCAGGTACTGGTAAATCAGCATTTAGTAATCAATTAATCTTTGACTTGTTAGACAATGCTGCAAAGCTGAATAAAAAGATGGTGGTATTCTATTGGTCTTTCGAGATGCCAGGTTACCAGCAGATAATGCGTAGTGCATCAAAGGATACAGGTAAACAGATGTCAGATCTTTACTCAGTTGATAAGACGTTAGGAGAACAAGACTTTCAGACATTTATACAGAGTGTATCTAAGTATGTAAAGTACCCTGTATACTTTCAGAATAAGCCTAAGAATGTAGAATTTATAGAGTCTGCTTGTGAAAAGTTTACTCATCTACACCCTGATGTGCAAATCCTTAATCTTATTGACCATACTAGACTTGTTCCTGGTTCAGAAGATGTAGAGATGAAGAGACTTAACAGTCTTTCTAAGGCATGCATGAGGATGCAGGCTAACATGGGTACTATAAATCTATTATTGTCACAGTTAAATAGAAACATAGAGAAGGAGGACAGGGCTAAGAACCAGTACCAACCTATGCTATCTGATTTGTTTGGGGGTGACAGTATAGGTCAAGATGCTCATGTAGTTATGATGATACAAAGGCCTCATGACCTCTATGGTATTACAGCAAGGTATTCAGGTGAGGATCCAATAGGATTGCTTGCATTACACCTTGAGAAAAACCGTGATGGTATATTGGGTATGATCCCATATGACTTTGACGGTGCAAAATTCACAATAACAGAACGTAAATCTAAAACTAAAACTAAATAATAATGGCAAACACAAATGCAATAGTATTACCTACTGCACCAGTACCTGGCACTACAAAGAGCCCGGAAAATCTTATTATCTATTCTAAGCCTAAAACAGGTAAGACTACAATGCTTTCTAAATTGAAAGATTGTCTTATCATAGACTTAGAGAAGGGTACTAATAAGATAGATGCAATGAAAGTACAGGCTAGTAACCTGACAGAACTTCATAATATTATAAGAGCTGTTGAAGCTTCCGACCACAAATACAAATACGTTGCAGTAGATACTGTAACAGAGCTAGAAGCTTGGTGTGAGTGGGATGCTACAGTTATGTATATGAAAACCCCTATGGGTAAAAACTTTAATCGTGTCCAAGATCCAAAGACAGGAGAGCTAAAAGTTCTTCCAAAGAGTCAGTGGGACAGCGTATTGAGTTTACCTAAAGGAGCAGGATACCTGTACCTGCGTAATAGTTTCAAGAAGTGGATGAATATGCTTCTTAATTTAGCCCCACATGTAATATTTGTAGCGCATGTAAAAGACTCTAATATAGAGAAGAAGGGTAAAGAAGTATCAGTCAAAGACCTTGATCTTACAGGTAAAATAAAGATGATAACTGCTCAGAAGGCAGATGCTATCGGATATGTGTATTGGGAGGGAGAAGAATTAACAATTTCATTTTCTTCTAAAGACGGTATAGAGGCAAACTCTCGCTGCACACATCTAAAAGATAGTGTAATTCCATTTGAATGGAATAAGATTTTTATCGATTAATAAGTAACCATTTAATTTTTATAAACTATGAGTATTGAAACGAGGGACTCTCAGAACCCTGAAACAACTGAGAACAAAGATCTATCTAACTGCACTGTAGTAGATCAAATAACTGTAGAAATGATCCTTAGCGACCTTGCACAAGGTAGAAATAAGGAGAAAATTCGTCAGAAGTATGCGTATAATGATGAAAATGGAAACCCTCAACCGTTCGAGAAATGGATGGTAGATGAGATGTTTAAAGACCCTAATCTTAGAGGTAAAAAGCCTGCAAGAAAGAAGGTTCTACCATTTTCATTTAAAGGTACAACTGAAACTACTAAAATAACTATGACTGCTGATAGCAATGGTTCTATAGAAGTAAAGCATACTGTGTCAGAAGAGCCTAAGGATAGTATCCCAGGAACAGAAGGGGGGCATCAGATGACTGTTCCTACATCTAATAACGGATACGTAGAAATCAATGTAGAAGAAGATGAAAATGAAGAAAATACTAACCAATACAATTATTAATAATGGCAATTAAATCAAATAGTTCCGAACAAGAAGTAGCTAGTGGAGGCAAAAAGCTTTACACAGGCATTTCTCCTATGAGTGTAGTAGCAGTAAATCCAACATTGGAAGAACTGCATGCAATGGATATCATGTATCAATCAGAGCCTAACTACACTGTAGATTTTGGTAAAGGTGAAGTACAGAAAGTTGTGCTTTGGCTTAAGAACGAGGATATAACTGTACCTATGGAAATCCTTATTACTCCTGGAGCATGGAAATCTAAAACAGGTAAGTACAAATGGCTTAACAGCCAAGGCCAAGAGACTTGGGCAGAAGAGAATGCAGATGGTACTGTAGATACTTCATCCCTTATGGATTGGTTTAAGAATCCTGAGAGCTGCTACAAGGTTGCACGGGGTGCTGATACTCTTACAGAGTTTGTAAAAGTGTGGGCTAACGTTGCTCCTGGCGACGAAGTTCAGCTTGACACCCTTTCTAAAATAGAGACAGGTGACATGGCAGAGCTTAAGCAGCTTATCAAAGTGCTTGCAAGTAACAAATTACGTGTACTTGTATTTGTACGTGATGGTAAGTATCAAGGAGTATATACACGTCACTTTGGTAGACTTATGCCACAAAGAAATGATCTATTCTTGAAAGCTATGAATCAAGATTATGGTCAAGTGAAAGGTGAGTATAGTATCGAGTGGGGAGAGCACAAACCAGGTGTTCTTACTCCAGATGCAGTAGATACTACAAATATTTCTGAAGATGCAGATTGGCTTGCTGATCCTGTAGGAGAAGAGGCTTCTCCATTTTAAGTAGAGGTTAGTTTATAATCAAGGGGAGGGTGCATAAAATGTATCTTCCCCTTTTATTATTTTACATATGGGTATAGATTTAAGAAGTAGTGATGTAATATTATCAGTGGATACCATTTTAAGTAAGATAACGGATTATGATATATTTAGATTCTACTGTCCACCATTTAAACAGGTAGGTAAAAAGTTCAGTAGTGAGCTAAGAGAAGATCCTGTACCAAGTGCACATATAACTGCTAAGAACAACAGATTGAGGTATATCGATTATGGATATGCAGAACACAGGTTTGATAGTATAGGCTATGTGCAATACAAGTACAATGTATCTTTTAGAGATGCTTTAATAACTATTGACCATGATTTTAATTTAGGTCTTGCAGGTAAAAACAATCTTAGTACACTAGGACAAGCAGGTAAAACTTATGGGGTGAAAAAGTTCCAAAAGATACCTTGTCTTATACAAGTACGTACAAGAGAATTTAATACCTACGATAGTTCGTATTGGGGAGATTACTGCATTAGTAAGGAAACCTTACAAGAATTTGAAGTAAAACCTGTCACTCACTATTGGATAAATGGGACAAGATATCCTGCACATAAAATTGCGTATGCATACTGTGAACATCCTGGAAAGTACAAATTATACTCTCCATTAAAACAGGAAGGTAAATGGTTTGGTAATATGCAAATGAAACATGTACAGGGTATTACAATGCTCCCAATATTTGGTAAGTTGTGCCTTTTAGCATCATCATTAAAAGATGTTATGTGCCTTTATGAACTTGGAATCCCTGCAGTAGCCCTGCAGAGTGAGTCTGTCATGCCTCAAAAGAAGCTTGTTGAGTTTCTTAAGAGGAAATTTGATAAAGTAAAAGTCCTGTATGATAATGATTTTACAAAAGATACTAACCCAGGACAAACTATGGCTTTGGCAATCTGTAAAGAGTACGAACTCGAGAATATCTGCATTCCTACTGAGTTAGGAGCTAAGGATATATCAGATGTAATGCAAGTACATGGTCCTATTAAAGCAATATCACTAATAAAATGGCATTCAAAAGAAAAGGTAGAAAGAAAGGAGTAAAGCTGATTAAAAGTAAACCCTCAACTGTAGATGGCATCAAGTTTAAAAGTCAACTTGAGGTCTATGCCTATAAGGAACTTCAAAAAGCCAAGATAAAATTCAAGTATGAAGAGGATAAGTTCAGTCTTATAGACGGATTTCCTCCAATCTCAGAATCTTGGGAGTTCAGGTATAAAAAGTTTGCACCTGTGCAAAATGCAATTAGAGGAATAACCTATACACCTGACTTTACTTGTCCTGATATGCAGTGGGTAATAGAAACAAAAGGTAGACCTAATGAGTCTTTTCCATTAAGATGGAAGCTATTTAAGAGATACATACACTCTACAGGTAAACCTACACTTCTATTTTTACCCACTAATAAATCGCAAGTAGATATCTGTGTAGAGCAAATTTTAAAGTTATGATATACAGTGACCAACACTTAAACTGGTTAAGATCTTTAAAAGAAGGGGACCTTATAGGTCTATCATATTACAACGGTATACAGCCGGGTATAATTCAAAGAGTACGTAAACTCGATTGCAAACTTTGGACTTGGCCGACAAATGGAAGTTATCAATCTAAAACAGATGTAGTAGAAAATCTACCTTGTGAGGTGGATTGGATACCTGTGCAGGAAGGTCAATTTGGCTTACCTAAACAAGACTATACTGTAGGATTGAGATACATAAGAACCCGTGCTTATGAACGACTTGTGCCTTACCCTAAAGATTTTATCAGTAAAAAAACAACTAAAATTATTAATCATGTTAAAGAAAGATTATTTTAAATGAGTATAAAAACTATTGATCGGCAAGACACCGGAACTAAAGGTGTCAAAAAGAGGATAGATGCAGGAGCTGAAAAGCTTGTGTATGACATTCTACAGCAGACTCAATATTCTACTCCTATTCAGTCCTCTGTACGAGAGTTAACCACAAATGCGTGGGATTCTCAGAGGGAGAAAGAGGTAGCAATTGAGGTCCTTACAGGCAAATCTAAGTCTGAGGATTACTATATCGAGAGACATGGGGAACAGTATGAAGATAGCAATTTTGATGCTTCATATTATGACCTAAAGTATCTTGATACTGAGAACAACACAGTTGAACTCACATACATACAAGAAGAAGGTACAGGATTCTGTGACACGTTTAGAGTTCAGGATTTTGGTGTAGGACTTGGAGGTAAAAGACTTGAAGGTATATTAAACCTTGGTTATTCCACTAAGAGAAATACATCAGAGGGTTTTGGTGCTTTCGGTTTGGGTGCAAAGGTTGCATTCTCTACAGGTGTTGCCATGTACACAGTAGAAACTGTGCATAATGGTAAAAGATTCAAATGTGTATGCTATCCGTATCGTACTGAGTTCATCATTTCTAAGTTTGCCAAAGACGGTACTATGAATGACTTTATAACATTCAGTGATGGTACTAAGGTATACTATGAGAAGACATCTGAAAAGAATAATACTATTGTAAGCTTTGGTGTTAAGAAGCACAACCGGTATTCTTATCGTGATGCTGTTGACCAGCAACTAATCTATATTGATGGTGTGAATTTTACCATTAAAGATATAGAGGAGAATGGGGAAGAGTTTGTGTACAGAAGTAAGTCTACTAAGGCTGAAGTAGTATACAACTCTGAGTCCCTCATAATTAGTAATGGTACAGTGTTTAACAGACCTCATATTGTTCTTGTAAAAGACACATCTGATGAGTCAGGTATCAATTATGGTTATGTGGATTTCCGTGAGTTGGAGCTGCAGGATATGTATGGTTCTATAGGGTTTAAATGCCCTATGCGTCAGACGTATCGTGATGAGTCAGGTGTAGAGATTGTCATACAAGATGGTGTAAGTGTTACTCCGTCTCGTGAGAAGGTTATCTGGAATGATGCTACTAAAGCTTATATCTTATCTGTTATAGAGGCAGCTACAAAGGAGGCATCTGAGATTGTACAAGATAGGTTACAGAACTCAACTGAGATCTTTGACTGGCTTGAGCAGTGTGCTAAGATATTTCATAAAAGTGACTCTGAGGATATCATTAATAAGATGTCTAACATCATTAACAGTGACGATCTATCTCCTGTATTCTCTGTAGACTCTAAGA
>TARA_R110001632_G_scaffold168427_1_pt1 | contig 10799 bp, 15 predicted proteins | sample TARA_R110001632 | Tara Oceans TARA_R110001632 (sample SAMEA4398266) | marine metagenome | biome: Polar Biome; feature: [SRF] surface water layer (ENVO:00010504); material: water (ENVO:00002006), including particulate matter (ENVO:01000060) such as... | depth 5 m
GTAATCCCCATCCATAGCGTTCGCTAGAAATAGAGGTTAAGTCCCTAGGGCCAGCTTTTGTTTGAGGGTAATGCCTCCGAGGACCATATTTGGGCGCTCGTGATTATATGTCCAGATTCAGTTCGATCTCTGACCTTGCACCGCAGCTATCGACTCAAATAAGTAATGCCCTAATCAGTCGTATTGCACTGTTAGGTTGCACCGCTCGACGTAGGCGTTTTGCAGCTGGATGTACTCCCGACGGATGTCATGTTTCAGTCCAGGCTACCAGCTTGTTGCTAATGTGCTCAGGGCAGTTGTCGCTGCGGATGGCGAGCGGTTTGCCACGCTACAAGATCATTTGATCCAAGGCGTGAACGACACGCTCTGTGGGCAGAGACAGATCAACGTCCATCGCCAGTGCTTTGCGGTTAAAGTCATCGATTAAATTGTGTATTCCAGCGTTTCTGACATCCAATTCCAACGATTGTGACCCACTTACGCTGGAGGTCCTGACCCATCCATTCCAATGATGGTGACCCACCGTGCTGACGATTCTGGCCCGCTCCGCAGATTCGTGCATAAAAAGTCCCGGACATGCCGGGGCGGAAACAGGGTCCTAGTTTTATGCCCAAACAAATGAAACCAGGATCTCAAACTCTTTATCAGGCTCTGTACATCTGTATCTGGGTACTACAGATGTGAGGGGCCGCCAGTCGCTACAGGCTATTGCTTAATGGCAGTGGTAATCGCCTGTTTTGTGGTTGCGGTGGCAACCTTTCGAGTCCGTACCATCGCTGTGGGCGAGGGCTGCCACGGAGGTTAGGGCGAGAACGGCGGCAATAAGAACAGCAGAAAACTTCTTCATGATGAGCTCCTTTTCAGCCTCTTGTTATATGTGACACGCGTCAGACTTGCACGGTATGACAAAAGGCCTGCATGGAGCAAGAAGACTTCTGAAGTGAGGCATCTGCATTAGCTGAGCGAGCGGATCAGATGCAGTGCTGCTAGATGGGCAGGGTAGAACCAATAACCCCAGGGTTTGACCGGCCAGCTCCTGAAACGGCCGGGGCGGCGCAGCAGCAATAGCCCAAGCAAGGGAGCGGTGAACGCTGTGAGCAGAATCAGCAAGGTATAGGGCTGGAACTCCCAGTCCGCGAGCCAGCGGTTGCGGCTGCTGGCCAGCAGGCAAAGTGCGGCAGGCAATAGCCACACAAGGCCGGGACGCTGAATAGCCAATCAGCCGCCTGCGGTCAGAGGTAGCGCAAATGATCCAAGAGCATGCTCAGCATCGCCAGCCATTTGATCAGATCCAGGTTGGCATCGCGCGCGCTCACCCGAGCCAGCCAAGCGTCACGACCGCCAGCAGCAAATAGCCGGCTGCTTTGGCCAGTGTCACTATCAACAGAAAACTCGAGAGTGTTTCGCGCATGACACCCGCCACTACGGTTAGTGGGTCACCAATGATCGGCACCCAGCTCAATAGCAGCGACCGAAGCGGTGATAAGCCTGCTAGGCCTTTTCGAGCTAGCCTTCGCTGACGGGAAACCAGCGCTTGTGCCGGTAGTGCTCGATAGAGCGAACCAGCAGCCAGTTCAGCGCCGAGCCCAGCACATTGCCTGTGGTGACCACCGCCAGCAGTACCCAGGCTGCATACTGGTCGGTCAATATCATCCCGAGCAGTACCGCCTCCGACTGCATGGGCAGCAGCGTGGCGGCACTTAAGGTGGCGAGAAACAGGCCGAAATATGCGGATAACTCCCACATCGGCTAGGCGTTCAGGCCGATCCAGCCATGGACGCCGACGTAAATCCCCACGCCGATAATCAACAAGCTGGACAGGTACGGGGCGCGACGCGCCACGGTGCCAAACCAAGGCCAACGATTGGACGCTTGGCGTGCGCCGAGAGCGGCAGCGGCACCAACAGTGACTAGGGTAATGGCCAGACCAATGCTGAAGCACAGTACCAAGACGGCTCCCAACGCGACCTCCTTCACTTGCAGGCACAGCAGCAACACAGTGATTGCTGCTGGACAGGGAATCAGGCCGCCCGTCAGGCCGAACATGATGATTTGGCCAGTAGTGACTTTACGGTTTCTGAAGCGCTTGCGGATGTCATTGGCATGCGCGCGCTCGTGGGAATCCTGATAGCCCTCTAGCGACAGCTCCAGTCCCTCCAGCTCAGTGTGAGCGTGATCATGACCGTGGCTATGCTCGCGGAACTCTAGGTCATAGTCATGGGGGTGACCGGCATGGCCCAGGCTCAAGCGTGCCGTGAACTCATGGGGCTCGGGAATCTCGTCCAGCGACTCTAGGTAGTCGCCCCGACCCACGAAGCGAAACCGTTGGGCCAATCCATCGGGGCGAGTTGTCAGTAGGCTCACTTCAGCAGCTGGCCAGTTATGGCCAGCCAGGTTCCTCAATCGCCAGCGCGGCGGGACGCCTTCCTCGAAGATCGACAGCTCGATACGTCCGTGCCCGGTGTCAATGCGGTGCGTTTCATCGTGATTTTCATGCAAGTGATCATCACTTTCCTCGAAGTGCCACATCTGTTCTCCACGCCAAGTACGCCAAAGCATCCATACCGCGATGACAATGATGATCGCGGCAGAGGCTAGCTGGAAATACGGCTCAGTGGTTTCGGCGTCCAAGTTCTGCCCGAGGTACATGCCGGCCATTGCCACCGCCCACACAACCGCAGTGTGCGAGAGCGTTGCGGCCAACCCCAGGAGCACCGCCTGCTTCACTGAACCACGAATGGCCACGATGAACGCTGCCATCATAGTCTTCGAATGCCCCGGTTCCAGGCCGTGCAAGGCCCCTAGAAGGATAGCGCTAGGAAAGTACAGCCAGGCCTGCGAGGCCCCCTGTTGCAGAAGTTCGGCGAAGCTAGACATAGGATGGACCTAAAGATACTTGGTGATTTGCTTGAAGTCTTCAAGTGAGGCGCGTTCGCCTGTCGCGAGGGCTTCGACTGTGTGTTCCAGGCAGTGGTCAATGTGATCTTGGATAAGCACACGCTTGGCTTGGCAGACAGCTTTTTCCACTGCATGCAGCTGCTGAGCTATGTCTACACAGGGGCGGCTGTCTTCGATCATGGTTACGATGCTGCGCAGATGACCTTCTGCGCGCTTCAATCTTTTGACGATGTCCTTATGGCTTTGGTGCTGATGTCCGTGCTCGTGTTCGCTCATGACTTGAGTCTCGTGCGTCGATGAATTATGCTCGCATGCTATCCCCCTGGGGGGGATAAGGTCAATCCGTCCAGCCCTCCAGAAAGCCAACCACTGCTTAGGCATCGAAAGAGCCACAACATGCTCGGTAAGTCCATCATTACCAAGGTACTTTTTGCTCTTGCTCTCGCCATATTGATAGCGTGGGCCGGGCATACATCTGCGCTTTTTATGGGTTCGAGCCAGCAGCCTTGGATTGATGACAGCACCATTCATTCTCATACCTATGGTGATGAAAAATTGACCTGTGCTACGTACGGGGATCATTGCCACTCGCCGCTGACCGCAGATCATTTACATGAAACACCGCATCTAACTTCACTGCTAAGCATCAGTACGGAGTCAGAGCGAACACAGTCAAGGGAAGCACCTCGCTATTCCATTCCTCCCAGACCGATCTTCCTGATCGAGCGGCCCCCCCGCCCTGAACTCGTGCTCTGACATAGGCCGCCATGCGGCCCAAAATCACTGTAACTCAGGACTTAATTATGCAATCGCTATCTATGCGAGCAATGGACGCATCTCCGGTGCGCCGGAGTCGCTTTTTACTACTGTTGCTGCTGCTCATGGCACTGCTGTTTCTCGGCATGCCTGAAGCACTAGCCCATGCTGTTGCCGAAGGCGACAAGGGATTTATCCAAGAAAGCTCCGGTGTGATGGTACTGCCGTTTATCTACATGGGCGCTAAACACATGATTACCGGCTACGACCATCTGCTGTTTCTCTTCGCGGTGATCTTCTTCCTCTACCGCCTAAAAGATGTGGGCTTCTACGTCACTATGTTTGCCGTAGGCCACACCATCACACTTCTGCTGGGCGTGTTGGCGGAAATCAGCATCAGCTCTTATGTGATCGACGCCATTATCGGCTTTTCGGTGGTGTACAAAGCACTCGATAACCTAGGAGCGTTCCAACGGTGGTTCGGTCACCAGCCAAATACGAAAGTAGCCACTTTGATATTTGGGTTACTCCATGGCTTTGGCCTAGCGACCAAGATTCAGGAATACAATATTTCGGCAGACGGCCTGATACCTAATTTGATTGCCTTCAACGTCGGCGTTGAAATTGGCCAGCTATTGGCTCTGAGCGCCATCTTGATTGCCATGGGCTACTGGAGGCGCACCGCTAGCTTTTGGCGTCATGCCTACGCTGCCAATGTCGCCATGATGAGCGCCGGCTTCCTGTTGATGGGTTACCAGCTCACCGGACTGATCGTTTCTCAATAAGGAATACTAAGCATGTTTAATACTAAGCTTCCGATCCAAAGTGAATTGCCGACCAGCCGCCAGTTGCTGCGCTCTACTGTGATCGCCGTAGGTGTTGCCGCTGTCTTATTGGTCACTGTTGTTATGCCCTCTGAGTACGCAATCGACCCAACGGGCGTAGGTCGCGCACTCGGACTGTCCCAGATGGGCGAAATTAAAATAACTCTGGCCGAAGAAGCGGCAGCGGATGCAGCTGTTCAGCCTGTTGCGGCTCCTGTTGCTCAAGCTCCTGCGCCTGCTCAGCCTTTGGCTCAAGAACAAGTTGCGGCAGTACCTGTGGCCACACCGGTAGTACCTCCTGAGCCAGCCCTGAAGTCCGATGAGGTAACGGTCACACTGAAACCGGGCGAGGCCAGTGAAATCAAACTGGAAATGCTCGACAAGGCCACAGTCAGCTACGAGTGGACAACCAATGGTGTGCCGGTCAACCACGACACCCACGGCGAGCCCTACAACGGCCCGAATGGCTATTTTCACAGCTACAGCAAGGGCAAGCAGGTTGAAGGCGACAATGGCGAGTTCACCGCCATCTTCGACGGCACCCACGGCTGGTTCTGGCGCAACCGCAGTAACAAAGATGTGACCATCACGCTCAAGACCAAGGGCGAGTACCTGAGCGTCAAGCGAGTTATCTAAGGCAAAAAGCCCCTGCGTCTGAGAGCGCCGGGGCTTTACATACATGATCGAATTTAAAAGGAATACACGATGAAAACCACGACTACCCTGAGTCGCACACTGCTGTTTTTTTGCCTGCTCGGCCTGCTGTCGGCATGTGGTGGCGAACCAGAAACTCAGTCGGACGTTGAAAGCCACGGTCATGCGCATGATTAAAAGCTAACAACCCGCCATGTTGAGTTGCAGCAATAATCAGTGCGTTGAATATCGCCCTAGCCATTGCTGCAAGTAACAAGCAAGACGCCACCATAGATCTGATCTGATCGTCAGCCCCAACTCTCGAAAACTATTTGGGCTACGCTAAAGCGATCTTGCTTGCTGCCAAAAGTTTTCCCGGCTCCAGAGTGATGTTGCAGACTGCAGGGTAAGCCTTGTATTCCCTTGGTGCAAGGCATGCTGACACTTACTCAGAGGAGATACACAATGCTTTTGTCGGGTGCCGCTGCGCTTGGAATGACGCAGCGTCAACGCATAGAGCTACTGGAGAGCGTCGAAGACACACTAGACTTCCTGACATCCAGCCTGACCTACCTGATACACGCGGAAAAGCCAGCGGATACAGCCAGATGCTGCCTCAATCGTAGAGTGGAAAGCCTTGGCTAAGGAGGTGTTCGATATCCAGTATGCGCTGCCGGGTTCGGACGTGAAGACCTACCAGTGGGTTATCGAGACCTATGGTCAGCGTCACCGCGAGCTGCGACCGCGGTATATGGCTAAGTAGCTAACGGCTCAATGACTGGCTGCACAGGACGTGTAGTGGTCAACTGATACCGGACAGTATTTTAAGTTTTTCTTCCGCCGCTACCGGCGATACAGAGGGTGTCCTAAAAATTGTGTAACCGGTGAAACGGCAGGATACTGCCTCTCCTCCTGGAGTCACTATGACCATCAACAAACGCACGAAACGCAGTAAACCCAACCCCGAACTGCTCCAGCTCGCCGACAGCCTGCTGGCCAACTACCAGAAACCCGAGGATTTGATCGGGGAAAATGGCTTACTCAAGCAGCTAACTAAAATGTTGGTCGAACGCGCCCTGGACGCTGAAATGGCCAATCATTTAGGCCACGGCAAGGGCGACGCGATCACCAATACCACCGGCAATGCCCGCAACGGCCACAGCGCCAAGACGCTGAAGGGCGACTTCGGCGAGCTGTCGCTGGACATCCCCCGTGACCGCCAAGCGCTGTTCGAGCCGCAGTTGGTGGCCAAGCATCAAACCCGCTGGACCGGTTTTGACGACAAGATCATCTCGCTTTACGCCCGTGGCCTGACCGTTCGCGAGATCCAGGGGCACCTGGAGGAGATGTATGGCGCTGCGGTGTCGCCCACCCTCATCTCTTCCGTCACCGACGCTGTGAGCGACGAGGTGAAGGCATGGCAGGGTCGGCCCCTCGACCTTCTGTACCCTATCCTGTATCTCGACTGCATTCACATCAAGGTGCGCGACAGCGGCGCGGTGCGGACCAAGGCGGTCTACCTGGCGATCGGCGTGAACATCGAGGGCCACAAGGAGGTTCTGGGGCTGTGGATCGCGCAGACCGAGGGTGCTAAATTCTGGCTGCAGGTCGTGACCGAACTTAAGAATCGCGGTGTTCAGGACATTTTCATTGCCTGTGTCGACGGTCTGAAGGGCTTCCCCGAGGCTATCGAAACCGTCTTCCCCAAAACCACGGTTCAGCTCTGTATCGTGCACATGGTACGCAATTCGCTGAATTTCGTTTCCTGGAAAATGCGTAAAATAATTGCGGCTGATCTGAAGCTGATTTACACCGCCACGACGGCGGAAAAAGCCGAACTGGAATTGTCGGCGTTCGAGAAAAAGTGGGGCCAGGACTATGCCTCGATCGGACAGAGTTGGCGGCGCAACTGGTCGAGGGTGATTCCGTTTTTCGACTATCCTGCTGAAATCCGCAAGGTGATTTACACCACCAACGCTATTGAGTCCATCAACATGAGCCTGCGAAAAATCATCAAGAATCGCAGTTCCTTCCCGACCGATGAGGCGGCGAGCAAACTGTTCTACCTGGCACTCAACAACATCAGTAAGAAGTGGACCATGCCGATCCGGGATTGGAAAGCAGCACTAAATCGCTTTACGATTCAGTTCGACGACCGCATGATGCCCCTGTAATCAACCCTACTGGTTACACAAAATTCAGTACACCCCCGCGATACACCACCGTTGAACGTATGCGGTCGTTGCTCGTTGTAATAGCCCATCAGGTAGTCAGCAACATCCCTTTGCGCCTCTGGCAGACTTCGATAGCCAAAGGCAGGTATCCACTCTGATTTCAGGCTTCTGAACAGCCTTTCCATTGGAGCATTATCCCAACAGTTTCCACGCCGGCTCATGCTCTGCTGCATACGGTATCTCCAGATCCGCTGGCGGAACTTGCGGCTTGCGTACTGGCTTCCTTGGTCCGAGTGGAACATGACATTGTCCGGCCTGCCCCGCTGTTCCCAGGCGTGATCCAGCGCTTTTACAACAAGGTCTGCATCTGGACTGGCTGACATGGCCCAGCCAACGACACGGCGCGCATACAGATCCAGCACTACAGCAAGGTAACTCCAGGCCTGACCGGTCCATACATAGGTAATGTCGCCACACCAGACTTGATCGGGTTGATCGACCACAAATTCCCGTGCCAAATGGTTCGGAATGTCGATCCGCTCGACCGTCGCCTGTTTGTAGGCATGAGGCCCTGGCTGTTTGCAAATCAGTCCCAGCTCGCTCATCAGACGCCGCACCTTGAAGCGCCCAGCAGCTATGCCTTCTTCGCTGAGCAGACCCACCATGGTCCGGCTACCTGCAGAGCTCCGGCTCTTCGAAAACAACCGGTTTACCTTTGCTTTCAAGGCAAGCCGCTCAACATCTATCCGACCCCGGCGTTGGCGGTAATCGTAATAGCTTGAACGACTAACATCGAACGCTGCGCAGACCATCTCGACAGGCATTTGCTCACCCAACTGGTCTATCAGCGCGTACGATTCATTTCGTCCGACATCAAGAGAGCGGTAGCCTTTTTTAATATAGTTTTCTCCATCTCAAGGCGTTTACAGCGGGCCTCGAGCTCCTGGATCCTGCGTTGCTCTGGCGTCAGGGCTTTGCCCTTGGGCGTGACACCCTGACGCTCCTGCGACAACTGATCGACCCAGCGGCGAAGAGCGCTTTCTCCCACGCCGAGAGAAGTACAAGCCTGGGGAATGCTATATCCTTGATCAAGCACCAGGCTGGCTGCCTCCTGCTTGAACTCGGGTGAAAAAGTGCGTCGTTTCCTGGTCATCTGACACCTCGCTTAGGGTGGCGATTTTACCACCTACGTTGGTGTCCGGGATTAGTAGACCACTACAAATCGCTATGGGAGTAAGCCGCTCGCTACCTACCTGAGCCGGGAGTCGGCCTCGGTCTATCACTCGTGCCCATATAGATTGGCATTTTGATGCGCGTGGTCACTATGCTCAAACTCTAGGCTGGAATGAGCAATACTGAAGCGCATTTTAAGCTGCTCCTTGATCTCTGCTTTGACGGATTCAAGCTGCTGCCAGCCGGTTTCTGTCAGAACCACGTGGCAGTCAAGGGCTGCCATGTTTTCCTGCATCTGCCATAGATGCACATGGTGAATATCCTGGACTCCCTCGATATCTCGTACGGTCTCAACGACTGCCTGCCCGTCAATGTCCGGGGGAGATCCCAGCATTAGCGTACGGATAGGGCCGCCAATTTCAGAGAAGGCTAGGTAAAGAATATATAGCGCAATCCCTATCGTGATCGCGGGGTCCACCCAGCGCATGTCGTACAGTAAAATAAGCGAACCACCGATAATCACGGCGATGGAGGCAAACGCATCCGATAAGTTATGCAGAAAAAGGGCGCGGATATTGACACTCTCTTTTTGCATTGACCACGTGAGCATGGCGGTAAGGGCATCGACGACGAGCGCGACGCCACCAATAATCACGATCGTCCATCCCTCTATCTCAGGGGGATCGACCATCCGCATAGCGCCTTCGTAAATCAGGTAGACACCGACAATAATGAGGGTGGTGTAATTGATGAGTGCTGCCACTATCTCGATGCGGCCATAGCCAAAGGTCATATGCGCATCGGCAGGCCGTCTGGCGATTTTACGAGCAGCAAAGGCAATGACTAATGCTGCCATGTCAGAAAAGTTATGTAACGCATCAGCGATCAGCGATAGGCTCCCCGCCATAATGCCACCGACGATTTGTGCGATGGTTAAGAGCCCATTGGCCCAAATGGAGATGCTGACGCGCCGGTCGCCAGAGGCAGGATCAATGTGGGGATGATCATGATGATGTCCCATCTGTTACCTTCTCTCGAATTATCTGTTCTTGGTACTATAAAACCTCTAGCAACTAAAGCTTCAACCCTTGAGCATTATCTATTTGCATCGCTGGATTGGGAAGCACGTCCCTAGCTACCAAGGAGCCTTTGTGTGCTGGGCCGAAGGTGATCATGTTTTAGGTGCGGGGCTCAATCCACTTCAACCGGTAACGTCCAATCCACCATGGGTAGATTCATTTATTTTGTCGAGGCGCACCTTGTCTGGTTTGTAATCGTCGTCGCGGGGGGAGGCTTACTCTTTCCGGCCACCGGAATAATGCTTAAGTTCGCGATTGGGCCATTACTGGCATTACTGATGTTGATTATCAGCCTCACATTCGATGCGCATGCAGTGCGCATCGTGTTCCGAAAGCCGTCACGGCAGTTGTTGGCATTGGGGCTGGTCTATGGGCCTATGTCGATTGCCGGGTGGCTAACGGGCCGTCTATTTTTTGGAAGCGGCCCGCTGGCTGCTGGCCAAACCTTGCTCGGCACGCTGCCGACAGATGTGTCTTCTCCTCTTTTGGTACTGATGGCGAAAGGCAATGTGGCGCTTGCCGCTGTTTTCAACGCAGTCAACACCGCGTTATGTCCGTTTATTGTTCCCTTCCTGTTTTTATGGCTCACCGGCCTTCAGTTAGACGTGCCGCTTGGATCAATTATTCTTGAATTAACACTAATCGTGCTTCTTCCTACCGTGATTGGGGTCAGCTTGCGTACAAGGTTCTCGGCTTTCTTTGCACGGCATGATTCAGCGTATGCAGGGATAGGGTCGATTCTGTATCTGCTGATCCTACTCGCCGTGGTCGGGCCGAATGCCACCACGATCATTGGCTATGGCTGGTATGCGTTTGTGATTGCGGGCGCGGCCCTGTGCCTCAATTTGATTGGGTACCTGGTAGGTATGTCCTCACGGTTACTCACCTCTGATCGCAAAGAGGTGATTACCTATCTTTTCACGGTCAGTAAAAAGGAATTCAGCATCGCTGCAGCGTTTGTCGCTGCTTCTGGCTTGCCATCAGAGATCGCAATTCCAGCCGCTTTTTTTGCCGTGATTCAAATGATCACTTCGCCCATCGCAGCGAAGATCCTCGCCCGCCACTGAAGGGATGGCCGTATCGGCTCTTCGTCAGAAGAGCAACCTGCACACGGGGTGTACAGGTTGCTCTTACCGACAAAACAGACACCGCTACTCATAAAGGTGGCAAATAGTACCTATGCTAAGTCACTGCGACCAATACTGACCTTGCTAAATGAACCGCCCCGGGTTTCGCGGAGGCTTCAACTCCTGAGAAGATGA
>TARA_R110001632_G_scaffold41571_4_pt1 | contig 10795 bp, 1 predicted proteins | sample TARA_R110001632 | Tara Oceans TARA_R110001632 (sample SAMEA4398266) | marine metagenome | biome: Polar Biome; feature: [SRF] surface water layer (ENVO:00010504); material: water (ENVO:00002006), including particulate matter (ENVO:01000060) such as... | depth 5 m
CTCCCCCAAACTTAGATGTATCAGCTGCTTTTACTTGTCTATATACTTCAGCTAAAAATTCTTCTGCAGCTAAATCAGTTGTTGCATCTGATTTACTTTTTGCTTCCGCAAGTAATTTCTTTTTAGTAGATTCATCAAAGAATAAATTAAATACTAAATGAAAAGCTTCATGATATGCTTGGTCAATACTATTACCAGCGCTCATATGAATTAAACCATTCTTGAAATATGCATATGGAAGTAGTCCACCTATGTTAGCTAACCTGTCTGCTACTTGTATAGCTTCTTTTCCAAAAGTAGTTTCTAAATATGCTATTGCTTCATCTGTTTTATCAAATCTTTCTGCAATATTTTGTTGTGCTGATTTACCTGTAAATTCATATAATGGTTTATTGTAGATATACTTAATCTCCCCTTTTCCAGTTTTATCTTTTTTTATTACTTTTGCATCTGTCTTAACAACTAGACCATTTTTTTCTAGTCTTTCTAATACATTTATTCCATCTTGTGTTAAGTCAGTGTCTGTTGTAATTTCGTCAATGTTATTCGTGTTTATAAAATCCACATATGCTGCATATCCAGCTCCTTTCCATGTTGATAATCTTAAAGGTATGTTCTTACTTAAATTAGTTAAATATTTTCTACCTCCTTCGTTTTCTTTAACTCTATACGATACATATTCTTGAGTATTTTTAGGAGACTCTAAACTAACTTCTTTTATATAAGGGTCACCAGATTTACCAGCTAATTCTTCTCTTGACGCATAAGCACTAATAGATTCAACCTCATTACCTTGTTGTGCTGGTTGTGAACTTTTGATTGCTAATATTCTAATTAAATCATCAATAGAAACTTCTACTGTATTTAGTCTACTTGTATCGCCAAATGAAACTGAAGAGAAATTTGTATCTAGTAAACTACTATATTCATTTTTAAAATTTTCTACAAATCTTTCAGGAAAATTTAATTTAGAAATACCACTAGCTTTTAATCCTTTTAATGTCCCAAGTGTAATGTTAAATCTATTATCTACTATTACTTTAGATTTAGGCATACTAGCTACATCAGACTCTAAGAATTTATTCCATAGTATAAATCCTTGTGGGTTAGGTATATAAATATTATCTGAATCTAAATCTCTTCTTTGAAAATCTAAAACAGCACTAACTTTTCCAAAAATGCTTTTTCCTTTATTGTCTACAGCTATAGAAAACTCACCATCGTTAACTTTTTTAATTTCTAAATTAACATCTTTTAATTCTATAGTTTTAAAAGGAACCTTACCAATTTTAAAAGTTTTATTTTTTAATTCCTTGGTTATTTCTGTTTCTAAATTTGATTCTAAAGTTTCAACCTCACTAGCTTGTTTTGGTTTAGATAAAGCAGCTATTTTAGCATTGTATCTATCGCGTATCTTATCATAAGCAATTTTAGAATCTATTTCTATTCCTAATTCAAACTTTAGGTTTAAACCAAGTTCAGATTTTATAGTTGCTACTAAATCCTTAGATTGAGTGGTTCTAGAATCTCCACTTAATATAAACTTTATAGCTTCTTCTATTTTGTCTGATCCTAATCTTTTGCCCGTTACAAGAATATTTCCATTTTTGTCAAACCTCCCCTCTAAAAGTACTTTACCATCTACTTTTCCAGTAACTTTAAGGCTTTCTATGTTTGAACTCTTTATATTTATGTTATTTACTTTTTGATAAGATAAATCCGGATTAGCATCATAAGCATCTAGTTCTTTATCTCTTTCTCTTTCTAACCTTTTAACTTCAGCTTCAACCCCACTAGTTTCTTTTGGTTGTTGCTCTGCTTGTTTTTGTGCTCCAAAAATATCTCCTCTATCGTCTTTAGGTGTAGTACCTAGTCCTTCTATATTATTAGGATCTTTAGCTGGTGCTGTTTTAGATCCTGTAGATACTGACGGTTTAATTTTCTTTTTAACTTTTTTCTTTTCTTGTTTATTTTCAATTGTTGGATTACCCAGTGTAAGAGTTACATCATAGAATAATGATCCATTATTGTTGTATACATTAGTAGTTAAAATAGTATCAGCTGAATCTTCTGTTACATTTTTACTAGGATTTAAACCTATAGATTCTTGAGTAAACTTGTTAAATTGTTCAGGTCTATTAGCTGTTTCTTTTGGTACTTGAAAACGTTTATTTCTAAGTAAGTCTTCAAATCTATTTTTAAAGTCTTCTATTTCTTTTGCGTCTTCAACTGTGTTAGGGTCAGCTTCAGGATTATAATCTATTGAATCATATGCATTATTATAAGAAGGATTTTCTATGATATAAGAAAACTTGTTACTTTTTAACATGTTAATCATTTGCCTCCCAAACATTTTAACTACTTGTCCATTCTCTAATCCAGGAAATCTAAACCTATAGATAGTATCTTTTACAGTATTGTCAGCTTGAGGTTCAAACAATAAATACTTTTTTATGTCGCCTTCTTTGAAGTTTTTAGGATTGAATGTTTCTCCTGCTACCTGTAGACCAACTATATTAGATATTTCTGAATGTTTATTAGTTTTTATTAACTCTATAACTTCTTCTACTGCTTTTTCATTTAAAAAAGCTGTGGACAAAGGAATAACAGTTACTTCACCATTAGGTGTTACAACAGCTGTGTAAACAACTCCTGCAGAAGCAACATCTGATATACTATCTAAAGCTTCGTTAACTTTAGCTATATGATTTTTAGTCATTTCTGACGGAGAATTCTCAGGAACTAATTTTCTAAATTTTACTACGCCTGTATCAGACTCTGTAAATATTAAAGGTATTGGGGCATTTTCAGTAGCTTCAGCTATTCCAAGGTTATTTATAGTAAAAGTATTTGAAAATACATCTGTTAGTTTTGATTCAATTCTTTTACCGTCTTTAGTTTTAGCATTAAGTATATTACCTTTATTGAATTTTTTATCTGTAATTTGTAAAGTAACTTTATTACGGCCTGCAAGATTTTTATAAATCTGTTGACGTATAGGATTTTTACCAGATGTTTTTATTTTTTTAGTTTTTCCTTTACCTTCAAATACAACATCCATTTGTAAAAGACCTATTCTTTCTCCGTCTTTAACTAAGTACATTGGAGAAAATTGCCAATCTTTTAATTCTGATTCTTTAAAAGCTTTTCTATTAAGATCGAAAAAATCAACACCTTCATCTAATACTACCTCTACTGTAGCACCTACAGTTAAAGAAGGATCTGAAAGTCTTTCGTATCGTACAGGTATAGGATGCTCAAAGAAAGGTTTAGGACTATATGTTCCATCACCATTGTCTATAAATACAATACCTTCGTCAATGTCATTTCTATCTACAAACTCATATTGACCACGACCTGTTTCAATAGTTCCATCAATTTTTGGAGTAGCAATTATTGGTGCATCGTCTTTAACTTCACTAGTTTGAGTAGATTCTAAAGAAGCTAATTCTGCATCATACTTAGCGTTGATTTTAGCTCTTCTACTTTTAGGGGATTTATTTTGTTTTTTTATATTTTCTAATTCTTCCTTTATATACTCTTGTACATTAGGGTTTTTGTTTGAATTTTTTTGAATATCCTCTGGAACTAATCTTTCACTAACATAATCTAATAAATCACTTAACTCCTTATTAGCAGGTTCTTTTAAACTCGCTTCTGTTAAGTTATCAAAAGCCTCCTTTACAGTATTTCCGTATTTTTGAAACTCTGTAAAACTTTTTATATAGATATTAGAATCTGTTTTATCTAACTCTTCTTGATTTCTTCTTTCTATATCAGCTTTTTTAGCTTTAAGGTCAGTAGTTGTATCAGTTGCAGTAGATAAATCTGAATCCATTTTACCCTTTCTCCAAGCAGCAAAGGATTGTTTATTGTTACCAATTTCAGGAGCATTAGTAGTTCTGTCGCTAATATAATCTCTAATAGATTGCATTTCATTCAATAGAAATGCATACTCTTTAGAAATTATTAGTATAACTTCTTCTGCTGTTTTTTTACCATTAAGAACTTCTTGTATTAGAGCTTCAATTTTTTCTTCTTCTATTTTTGCTTCTTCTCCTACTGCAATTGCATCACCATATTCCTTTCCTCTTAGTCTAATAGGAATACCATACCCTTCCTTTAAATTACCTCTTCTTGCATTTTCTTTAGCTATATCTATATCTTTTCTATTCTGTTTCCAATCTTCATCTGACTTGTCATAAACAGAACCATCTTCATCTCTAAACGTTTTGTCTTTTGCTTTTAACTCTTCAACTTTATCTTCTAATACTTTTTGTTTTGCTTGTTCTTCAGCTTTCTTGTCTTCAACTTTAGTTTCTTTAGCTTCACGAACTTTTGTTGCTGATTTACTTTTAGACCCAATATCTATTATTTGTTCATCTGTTAAATCTTCAAATCTTTCTTTAGTTATAGATGTTCCTTTTGCTTTTTTTTCTTGAATATTTAAACTATTAAGTACGTGTTTCCAATCAGTAAATCCTTGTTCTTTAGCTAACTTTTCTTTTTCAGTTTCGTCAAAAATTTCTTGACCTGTTGCGTTAAACTTAGGAGCGCCAGAAACACTTACTCCAGGTACTACTTCAGGAGTATTTATTTCTTTAATAAGATCTGCAGCAGTTGGTGTACTTTGTGTCTGTTCGTTTTTAAATCTGTCTTGTTCAGCTTTTTGTTCTGGGGTAAGAGCTTGAAGGGTAATAGTTTTACCTTTTTTACCTTTTTTACCAGCATTTTTTGTTGCAGCTTCTCTTGCTTGCTGCGCTAAAGAATTTGCAGATGTAGATCCTTGAGGAGCTGCAGGAGTTATAGTTGTAGGTTTTATTGGTTTACCGTCTGGTGCAACTTGTGGAGGATTGTTTTTATTTTCAGCAGCCGCTGCTCTATTTTTAGACGAGCTCCAGTAGTAGTAGGCAGCTTCAATTTCTGCTTGTTTTTGATCGCTTCTATTCTTTTTTAACTGCTCTAATAATTCTTCTGGGGCACTAGATTTATCAAATTGTTTGTATAAATCTTTTTGTTGACGAGTTAATTCTTTTCTTCTACGACTTACTGCACGTCCTGCTTTAGTACGTACTCCACCTTTTACCCCGTCTAAGTCTGCAGGAGTGACAGCGTCTTTTAATTTACGTTCTATTACTTGTTGGTTAGATAAATTTTCTGCTTTTTCTGCTTTTTTAACTTCTTCAGCAGCTTCTGCTCTTAATTTCTGTCTATTGTTTTTACTATCACCTACTAACTCATTATATAATTCTACAGCATGATTAGCATTTAACCTGTGCATCATATAATCTGCAGCAAGTTCTAAGAATGTGTCAGGAGTAGCTGTAAATCTACCTTTACGGTCTCTTCTATTTACGTTTTTGTTAGAAGTAATAAGCTTGTTTAATTGCTCATTAACTGCTTCCATTGCTTTTTTAAATGCTGCTGGATCTGCAGGTTGTCCTGGAAGACCTTCAGAAGTTAATCCTACATCTAAGCCCTCTAAAATTTTATCAAGTTCTGTTTGTAATGTATCTTTATTAACTCCTGAAGAGTCTTCCATTGCATCTAGTAACTCTTCCCCTGCTTTATCTGATAAGTGTGATCCTGCTAAAGTATAATATAACTGTTCTTTTAAATACTTTTGTACTAGTACTTCTTGCTGGTACTCTTCAGTTTGAGTTTCGTCTGCTCGTGCATACTGTAATCTAGTAGGTGTAGTTATTTCAGGAAATGCTACTTGAATATCTTTATAAATATTTGAAAGCGTTTTAACTTTTTCTTTTAAATTACCAGTATACTCTTGACGAGTTTTCATAGGAATTTTTCCAGTTTCATCTCTAAGAGATTCTACAGGTTGCCCAACCATTTCTGCAAATTGTTCATCAGTAAGATCTTGTTCAATCTCATCTAATGTTGCAGTCATGTTGTTAACCCCACCTTCAAATTGCATAAGTTGGGATACATGTGCAGCTACAGCTCTATCTCTAGCATTTTGTGCAAGTTTGTTTTCCCCTTGTTCCCACAGTGTTTGAGCTTCTAACATGTTTTTCTCAACAACGTTCATGTTTTGAGTCTGCTGCATTCTTTCATTAAACTTACCAGCATCTGCAAGCTCTAACAATTCTTCTATGTTTGCATCAATTTTTTGCCCTTGTGTAGAATATTTTTTAGATACTTTACTAGCAACTCTTCCACCACCCATAGCAAAAGCTGATATTAACGCCCCAAGCGCAATAGCTTTTTGACCGTGTGGATCAGAGAATGCATTTGACGCAGAATCTAAATAATGCTCTGAAAGAGATTGAGTGTTACCTTCAAAATGTTTATCTACTGCATAATTAATTGATGCGTCTTGTATTACATATTGTGGATATTCTTGACCAATAGACTCAACAAACATACCTTGACCCAGACGTCCTGCGCTTCGTACATTTTTAGCTCCTCTAGCACCAAGTCCTGTAACTTTTTGTAGTCTAGTAATACCACCTTTTACGGGTGTGTTTAAGTATCTACCAACCATGCTAGACCCAATAGCTCTACTACCTACGTTACCACCTATTCCTAGTAGTTTAAACGTAGTCAGATTAGTTAAAGTAAGTAAAGCGAAATTAGTTGTAAAAGCATTGTTACCTAAACCTAAAGCTGTGTTGTATAATTGTGATTTTACTATTCCTGGTATTTGAGATATATCAGATAAATTATTATCTTTTACATATCTATTCTGCAAAGTAGAGTATGTAGATTTTACTGTGTCTCTTGCCTCTACAGCTGCTTCAGATCTTGCAGCAAATAAAGAAGTCATCATTAGATTACTTTTACCAAGAGATGTTTTAGCTTGTTTAGCTATATTTTTTAAACCTTCTTTTAAAAATATAGATCTACTAATACCATTGTAAACATCATCAGCTCCCTTAACTCCTCCTTTAGCTAGTCCTCTAAAAAAATTAAGTCTACTACCTCGAGCAACTCCTTTGACGAGATTAGGATTAGCTAAAGTTTTAGCAGCTCCTCTAAGCGGACCAGTAAGAAGCATACTCCCAGCCATAGCACCAGTAAAAAATCCAATACCTTCTTGAAATTCATCAGCCCAAAATGCAGCTGTACCAGCAGCTTTAAAAAAGCCCATATCATCATAACCTTCTGGTTTGTAAATAGGAGATTCTTCTTTAGCTTTTTGTCTGTATTCATCTAAATCTCTCCAGAACGGAGAGTTCCAAGCATTAGGACCTGCTGTAAAAGATCCAGCTACTGTTTCAAGTGCAGTAGCATAAAATGTTCTACCTAGATTTTTAGCACCTCTACCAAATTTAGTAGCTCTGCTTTGATTTTTAGCCATAGATTGTTCCCAATCTGTACCTAATTGCCATTGATCTGGCTTTAATTCACTGGCATAGCGTTGTAATGAACGAGGGTATACTTTAGAAAGTTCTAATGAGTATAATGAAGAGCCTGGTAATATATTTGTAATATTAGGCGTTGCTAGTGTAGGAGTACCAGAAAGTATATCTACTTTTTGTAGATCTATATTTTTTGGTTTTTTTGTGTCTCCTTCTAGCAGATTTTTAAACGGATCGTTTTGGGGAGTATTCTTCCCCTCTTCGTTTGCTGCCATATTTTTTTTATTTAAATCTTTATTTGTTAAAATATTTATTTACAATATTAAGTTCATTTGGACCTAATGTTGAAAACCACTCATTATAATCTTTTTCTGAATTTGGTATAGGGTTACTATTTATATCAAGGTAATATACTTTTCCATCTCTTGGTGAAAATCTTACTTGTCCTGCAAATATATAGTTTTTATCATCACTCTCAAACTCTAGTGGTTTAGTCATAAGTGCAGGATTAAGTACAAGATCTAAATCTCTACCCAATCTTTGAGCATTACTCCAATATTGTGCTATTACTTGCGCACCAGGATTTTCAAGTCTTTCTTTAATTTGAGGTAATTTTGCTGGCAGATTTTCATAAGGAATAAACATACGTACTTTTTTTCCAGCAGGTTTATTTTTTCCAACCTTTTCTTGATATACTACACTAAGTCCTCTTTTATTAAGAGGGGGTATTTGTACTTCAGACCTAAAACTGTCTTCTATTAGAAATGCATTTACTTTTCCTGTACTAGCATCTATACCAAATATTTCTCCTAAATTTGGGGGACGTTTTTTATTACCTTCATCATCTACTAGTGAAGCATTAAACTCAAGCACTCCTTTTTCATTTCGCTCAGCAAATAATTGATAGTCTAATATTTCTGTATCTAATTTTGGATCAAATAATTGATATCCTCTTTGATTAGGGCTTGGAGTTTTAAAATATTTTAAATATTCTTTTGTATTACTTAAAGCTCCTTTAAGACCGTCTTTAGTAGTACTTGGGGGCATAAGTGATTCTAGACCTCCTAAGTAAGTACCTTTAGTAGTAAAGTCTGTAATAAATTCTTTTTGCCTCATACTTGTACGTTCTTCTACACTTTCTTCTAATTCTTCTCGTCTCTCACCAGAACGTCTAACTACTTGCTCATTATACATTTGTGTTACAGCATTCGGACTATAAGCTGTACCTTTCCCGTAAAAATTTCCTTTATGTAATTCGTTAAATATTCCATTAAAAGCTTCGGTAAGGTTAGGAGCATTATTTAATGTGTTATTCTGAGATTTAATTAAATTATCACCAGATGTAGCGGTAGTAATACCAGGTATAATTATTGAAGTTGTAGCAAATTCTGATTTAGGTCTTATAACTTCTTCTTTACTATGTTCGGGAATATCTTGTACAGATAAATTTTCTTCTATTTTACCATTAGGGGAAATTTTAGAAACATTAATACCATCGTCATTTAAAACATAAACATCTAAACCATTACCTAGACCCATTAAAGATTGTTTAAAAACATTTTGAATATCAGACCCACTTGCCTCTGCATTTTTACCAGTCTTATATAAAGGAGAATCAGCTGCAAGCCCCCCAAGTTCTATTATTTTACCAAGCTCGGTATCACGTAATATAAATTCTTCTTCTATTTGATCTTCTATAGCAGAAAATTCTTTATTTAATGCCCCAGTTACTGTAATGTTATTATATTGATTAGCTGCTAATTCTTGAAGCTCTTCTAATCTTTGTCTTTTTTGAGGATCCTCTATCTTTGTAGGATCTTCAGACATTATAGTTTCTAAATGTTTTAATGAATTTTTAGTTATTTCATCTGGGCTACTAAATTCAGTATCTGTAAGAATTTCTCCTTCTGAAGGACCCAGTGTACCTTCAAATTCTTTATTAAAATCTTCTAAAGTTGTTCTTAAATCTGTATATGAATCTTTAAACAACTTATCTAAATTTTCTTCTGAAGCTAATTCGTCACTAACAGTAGTTTGCAAAAGACCAACATCTCCTTCCCCTTGTGATCTGCTTGCAAGATCTAAATACTCATTTATACCTTTGGCAATCTCTAAATCAGATTCAACCTTTTTTAAATATAGTGGGCTATAAGTCTGATCATAAATGCTTTCAGTTTTACGTACCCCTGCGTATTTAGTATTAATAATTTGTTCTGCAGGTGATAAAACTTCTTGTATTAATCCTTGTTGTACAATACTTTTATACTCGTCAGGGGTAGCATTTGAAACAGAATCAAGAGTTTGTTGAACTTCATCCATTTGCGCTTTTAAAGCTTTTCTTTCTGCCGTAGGACGCATTGTAGAATATTTATTCTGCATTTGGTAAAAACCGTCTCCTAGAGCCCCAATAGTTTGTTGTTGATTTTCTTTAAGAGCTTCTTCACTAAGGTTAAATGTTCTTAAGTCAGCATACTGAGATAAATAAGATTTTACTTTTGGATCTGAAAGCATGTTGTTATACATTGAACTAAGATCTTCATCTGGTATGTAATCACTAACACCATCTTTTTTTCTTACTTTATATACTCCATCTTCAGTATAATAAGATGAATCAGTTGAGTAGTTTCTTTTAATATACCCATCTAAATAGTTATCTTCAAAATATTTTACAAGATTTGGAATATCTTCTGCAACAGTGCCTGGAGAATATTTATGTATACCTTTTGAAAGAGCGTCTTGATTGTAAGTATAAATATCTTTTTCCATAGATAAAGCTGCTGTCTCATTACTAATTTTACCATCAGCTACTTGTTTCTTTAATTCACTTTTAAATTCTTGTTGAGTTGTTAAATTTCTTTCAAGAGGGGTATACTCTTTTACAAAGTTACGTGCATCCATCATTACAGCTCCCCCTAAATTTTCATAGTCTCCTCTTGCAACTCTGCCGTCTAAACTAGATCTGTATTTAGTCCGCATAGAATTAGCTTGTTCTTGATCAGCATCGAATGTAGCAGATTGTAAATCCGCTAGATACGTATCTAACTCAGTATCTGTTTTAAAATAATTTAAAAATCTTTCATTAAGAGTGTTAGCAGATTCAGCTCGTAGTTGATCTGCATACGGTTGTACGAACTCTTTAAATTTATATGCCATTATTTTCTATTTTTAAGTGCCCCCATTCTACCAATATAATATCCTCCACGTTTCTTTTTTTCTCTTTGTGGTAAAGGCATAGAAGGAAATTTTCTAGCAGTTGCTTCTCTAATTTCGTTATCTGTTATATATCTACCTTCTTCTTCATTCCAATACTCTGAATCTTTATTCCCCCTTCTTTTAGCTTTATCTCTAGCTTTTTGTTGACCTCTTACTTCTTCTTTTCTGTCTAAAGAATCATACTCATCTAAAACATCTATATAGTTATCTAATGCTTTCTTTTGATCTTTTGAATTTTGAATACCTTGTATTCTTTCAAATAA
>TARA_R110001632_G_scaffold74746_2_pt1 | contig 10783 bp, 10 predicted proteins | sample TARA_R110001632 | Tara Oceans TARA_R110001632 (sample SAMEA4398266) | marine metagenome | biome: Polar Biome; feature: [SRF] surface water layer (ENVO:00010504); material: water (ENVO:00002006), including particulate matter (ENVO:01000060) such as... | depth 5 m
GAATAAAATTTAAAACAGATTGCTTGTCCATAGACATTTCTAAGGCAGACTGTGTTACAATCTGGTTGTTAGAAGTTGCACTTGTTACGTTTGATTTAATTTGAATTGGTGCAATTGGAATGAAATCTATATAGTTTTCCGCTCCTACGGCGTAATTTTCTGGTTTGCTAGAAAGAAATTGTGCTGAGATACTAGTTGTAAATGCTAATACGATCAGCGACACAAAGAATTTTTTCATCTTAGTTTTTGTTTGGATTTTTAGAACTCTCCAAATCTAATAAAAAAACCTGAAAGTCTTTTGTATTTTAGACGAAATGTAATACAAATGATGTTAACAAAAAAAAAAGCCGCATAAAGCGGCTTTTTTTTTTAAATAGTTATTGATTTTTTAGATGAAGCCTCCGCCGCCATCTTTTTCATTGTTATCCCTGTTCCTTCTAGATTTGGCTTTGTTTTTACCAGTACCAAATCGATAGTTAAACCCTAAGTAACTTGTTCTGCTTTCCCATTGGAAACGGCCATTTTGTACAAAAGGATTTGTAGAGTCAAATTGGAATTTCATTCCTCTAAAGATGTCATTTACTCTAAAGTTTACAGTTCCTTTTCCTTTTAAAACCGTCCAGCTTGCTCCAAGATTCATCATCCACATATGGTCAACATCCCACTGAATGTCTTTTTGTGGTCCTCTATACATGGCAAATAATTGTAATCTTAAGTTCTTAGTCGCTTTAAAACTATTGCTTATTCTAGCATTAAAAACCTCATTTGTTACTTCTACTTGAGATGGAGTTGGGTTTGTGAAATCTACGATTCCTAATTGTTTTTGAGAATATAAATCCATACTTGAGTTTATTCTCCACCAATTATTTACTTTATAATTAAAAGAAAATTCTAAACCATAAGCATCCGTATTATCAAAATTTGAAAATGTTAAGATTTGTGCTACATCTGGATTTGTTGCATCTGGAAAAGTAACACGAGAAATAACATCATTCACTTTTCTATAGAAGGTTCCAAAACTTAATGACCCGCCTTTAATTTTTCTTGTGTAATTTACTTCCAAAGAATTCGTGAATTGAGGAACTAAACCTGGATTTCCAATTGAAACAATTAAAGGAGTACTCCATTCTCTTATAGGATTTACTTGTCCAATACTTGGTCTGTCAACTCTTCTACTATAACTAAATTGAAATTGATTTTTGTCAGATGCCTCATAAGTTATAAATGCAGATGGATATACTGTAAAAATATCATCAGTAACTCTTTCTGTTGTCTGACCATCTCTATTAAAGATTCCCTCAATTTCATAGTTTTCTATTCTTGCTCCTAATTGCATAGTAACTTTACCAGCTTTGTAGCCATAGTTTATATATCCAGAATAGATGTTTCTATCGTAAGTGAAATTTGAGTTTCCAATAAGTGCTGTAGTTAATACATTATTGTTTCCATCAAAAGTTACTGCTCTTTCTTGATTTGTGATATTTGTATTTTTAGTTTTATTGGTTCTATATTCTAAACCAAGCTCTAATTTTCCTTTTTCAGAAATAGGATTGGTATAATCTAAGTTTATTAAGGTGCTTTTTCGATCATTTGAAATGTCATTGAAATAATTTAATAAGCTAAAATCAATATCAGAAGCTGTTTGTAATAAATTTCTATTGGTTAAAAATCTAGTATCATTAGTTTCAGAATATGTAGCTTCTACTTCTAAATTATGCCCTTCTTTTGCGAAATCTACCTTATAGTTCATATTATATACACCCGTTGGACTTTCATTGTCTTGTGTATTTGGAGCATTAATTATGTCAACTCCACCTTGAGAGACTAAAGTTCTACCGCTAGCAAAAGCATTAGAGAAATTTTGATTTGTATAAAAAGACAAAGTGTTTTTGTCATTCAAATAGATATCTGCTCCAAACTTTATCAAATGAGACTCATTGTCATTGATAAATTTAAAATCTTGATTGTTGATTCCCGGTCTAGTAACAAAACCGTAATTGTATTGGTCTCCGCCATTATACCCATAATTTAGAAAGAAATTCACTTTTCCGGTTTTATAGTTCATATTGGTAGACGCGTTGTAACGCACATAATGCCCCGCAGTAACACCCGTATCTAAACTACCATTAAAGCCCATATTTGCATTTTTATTTAGAATGATATTAATAATACCACTCATTCCTTCTGGATTGTATTTTGCTGATGGGTTAGTAATTAACTCAATACTTTTTATTGACGTTGATGGAATTTGCTTTAACAATTGTGCTACAGGTATATTGGTTGGTCTTCCGTCCACTAAAACACGAACATTAGAATTTCCACGAAGACTAATTTGACCAGTTTGACTATCGACACTTACAGACTGTACATTGTTTAAAAGTTCAGAAGCAGTTGTTCCAGCAGATGTTAAATCTTTTCCAACATTAATTACTTTTCTGTCTACTTTTTGAACCACAGTAGAAAGTTCAGCTCTTATGACAACTTCATCCAATTTGGCACTGTCTTCTTCTAAAATAATAGTTCCTAGATCTATATTTTTTGCTTCGCTGGTAATACTTATTTTTTTAGAATAGGTTTTAAATCCCATAAACTGAATTTCAATTAAGCTATTTCCTTTTGGAATATCTTTTACTATAAAACTTCCATTATCATCTGTAATACCTCCTGTAATTATCCCTCTTTCCATGTCCAATATGATGATATTTACATAAGGAAGAACTTCTTTGGTAGTTTCGTCAATTATTTTTCCAGAAATGATTCCTGGTTTTGCTAATTCACTTTTTGCTAATTGGGCAAAAGAATTAAAAGTTAGTGTTAGCATGCATAAAAGCAGTATTTTTCTCATTTGTTTGTTTTTTGATTGATTGCTGTTTTGATTGATTGTGATGCTTAGTAGACTACTTATGTTTTATCTTTGTTACTTGCTTTAACAGTGTTTAACGTATAATTAACAAATGAGTAAAAAAACTTTAGTTCTTGGAGCTTCTTTAAATAAAGACAGATATTCTAACATCGCAATACATCGACTAAGACAGTATAATCATGAAGTTGTTGCTTTTGGTTTACGAGAAGGAATGGTGTGTGATATTTCTATAGATACAGATAAAAAGGAATACAAAAATCTTGATACGATTACCTTGTATTTAAATCCAAAAAGACAAAAAGAATTTTATAATTATATTGTTGGTTTAAAACCATCTAGAGTGATTTTTAATCCTGGAACAGAGAATTCCGAATTGATAAAAATTCTAAAAGAAAATGACATCAATTCTGAAGTTGCTTGTACCTTAGTTTTACTGTCAATTAATCAATATTAAACGAATACATATGAAGAAAAGAATTGTAAGAGTCTCGTTAATAACAATAGTTATGTATACTATTTATGTGGTGTTTTTTTTAGAAGATGTTGTTGATAGCTCTAAAGAAGAGAATAAATTCCCTATAGAAATAAACAACCCAATTTCTGAATTAGATACTTTATTAAATGAAAGAGAGTATTTGGTTGTAGGGAAAAGAACTGAAGTGAAACTCATTAAAATTTCAGATACATCTAATTATAAGGGGTTTAAAATAGTTGAAACGTATCAAGAAGATGCTATTATTGCGAGAGAACCAGATGTAGATAATTTTGAAGTATATAAAAAGTTTTCAATAGACTCTTTTTTTGAGTCCAATAAGGTTTCTGTTTATGAAGGTAAATTAGTAGCGCCAGATTTTACATCAAATGAAGAGGCGAGAATGTTCAAAACAAGAATTACTGAAGGTTGTAATGAAGGGATCAATTTTGCTGGCCATTTCACATTAATCTATTGGGGGTGCGGAACATCATGTCAGTATGGTGTCGTTGTAAATCGCAAGACGGGAGAAATTATTGACGGATATCAATCTTCTTTAGGTTCAGAATTTAAAAAGGAGAGTAAATCGATTATTATAAATTCAGATATTATTGAAGGAAACTCTTCATATGTCCCATTGTATCAATACAAGAAATTTGAACTAAAAGTTTGGAATAACAACTCTTTTAAAAACTACAATTAAATTGGGAATTTTTTTTTCTGCTTTGAGAATATCAATAAGAATTTCTGTTTATTTAAATAGTGTATTTTTTTTACATCTTTTACTATTGACTTAAATCTATTATAATTATAAGAATATTTGGAATGTTTTAATAAAGTAGAGTTGTATTTTAGCAATTATTATAATAATTAGCACCGTAACTTCTTTAGATTAGACTCCTCGCTTATTGTTTTAAAAAACAATACTAATTAATTTTAAAATTGAATTATGAAAAATTTCACTTATTTATTCTTGTTTGCATTATTTCTACTAAGCTGTAAGAATGAAAAAAGCTCTACCAAAAAAAATGATAAAATTACACAAGCAACCGTCTATTTTAATGGCGATATTATAACAATGACTAATGATGTGCCTACTTATGTAGAAGCATTAGTAGTTAAAGATGGTGAAATTCAATTTGCTGGTTCCTCTGTAAAAGCTATGGAAATAGCAGGTTCTGGACATCAAATGAAAGACTTAAAAGGAAAGACATTAGTGCCAGGTTTTATTGACGGACACTCTCATTTTGCAAGTTTTTCAGCCCAAGCAATTGGTGCTCAGATTCTACCACCACCAGATGCTGGTGCAAATAATATTGAAGCACTTATAGAGATTCTTAAAAAATGGAATACAGAAGAAAATAGAGCACTAACTGGTTGGATTTTTGGAATGGGCTTTGACGATTCCGTGTTAGAAGAAAAAAGATTTCCTACAAAAGAAGATTTAGATAAGGTTTCAACAGAACATCCAATAATGATCGTTCATATTTCAGGGCATTTTGCATCTTTAAATTCGAAAGGTTTAGAACTTCTTGGTATAACTGCACAAACGAAAGATCCTAAAGGTGGAATCATTAGAAGAATGCCTAAAAGCCAAGAGCCTAATGGAGTTTTAGAAGAATTAGCTGCAATACCATATTATTCAAAAGCATTAACACCAGCTTCTAACGAGGCACTTTTAAAATTTATGACAGCAGGTCAAGATATGGCTTTATCTTATGGGTATACTACAGCGCAAGAAGGTAGAGCAATGGAACAACACGATTTATTAGCTGGTTTTGCTGAGAAAAATTTCTGGAAAATAGATGTGGTTTCCTATGTTGATTATGCATTTATGCAACACATGGATTCTAAATGGAATAGTAAAACATATAATAATCATTACAGGATTGGTGGATTAAAGCTAACACTAGATGGTTCTCCTCAAGGAAGAACAGCTTGGAGAACAAAACCTTATGTATTAGTGCCTCATGGTGCTAAAAAAGATTATTTAGGATATCCTGCATTGTCTAATGATGATGATGTTTCTGCTATATACGAGAATGCGTTTAAAAATAACTGGCAAGTGTTGACTCATGCAAATGGAGATGCAGCGATGGATCAAATGATAAGAACCATGAAGCCTATTGCAAAAAAGTACGGAAATGATAATCGTAGAAATGTGTTAATTCATGGTCAGTATGTAAGAGAAGATCAATTAGATTCATTTAAAGATTTAAACATTATAGCATCATTATTTCCATTGCATACTTTTTATTGGGGAGATTGGCATAAAGAAATAATTGGAGAATCTTTAGGTAATAAAATAAGTCCAGTAAGAACTGCTTTAAACAAAGGTCTAAAAGTCACTATTCATACAGATGCACCTGTAGCATTGCCAAATTTAATGCGTGTAGTTTGGACAGCCGTTAATAGAACTTCTCGTTCAGGGAAAATTATCGGAAAAGAAGAGCGATTAACGCCATATGAAGCTTTGAAAGCCATTACTATTTGGTCTGCATATCAGCATTTTGAAGAAGATAATAAAGGAACATTAGAAAAAGGAAAATTAGCAGATTTAGTCATTTTAGATAAAAACCCTCTAAAAGTAAATCCAGATGATATAAAAGATATTATTGTACTTGAAACTATTAAAGAAGGAGATGTTATTTATAAAAAGCAATAAGAAAATAGTTGATATCTAATTTGTAATTTTGATCAGTAGCCTGAGTAATGTACAATGTGTTTTAAGAGGCAGAAAAACAATAACTTTGACGGTGTTTAAGTAATGGAAAACACTTTTCCTGCTTCAGCTAAATCAACATTACTGAAAATTTCTTCAGCTTCTTTTTTAAACAAAGAAATATCTTGATATCGGCTAGAATAATGCCCTAAAATCAATTTTTTTACTTCGGCTTTATTAGCGATGTCAGCAGCTTGTTTTGCAGTAGAATGTTTTGTTTTTAAGGCTAAATCTTCTCTGTCCGATAAAAAGGTAGATTCGTGATATAACAAATCGGCACCTTTAATAACACCTACAATATCTGGCTTATAACAAGTGTCGCTGCAATATGCATAACTCAAGGGTTTTTCAGGATCTAAAGTGAGAGTTTCGTTTTGTAGAGTTTCACCAGAAGAAAGTAAAAAATCTTTGCCTGCTTTTAAGTTATTGTAATCACAAATTTCAATTTCTGAAAACTGTTGAACAGCATTCATATTCAGTTTTCTTGGGTTTTCTTTTTCTTTAAACAGAAACCCATTCGTGTAAACTCTGTGATTTAATGGAATGGTATGTACTTCAACTTTCTTGTCTTCAAAAATAAGTTCGCTTTTCTTTGAATTTAATTCATGAAAAATCAACTCATATTTCACATAAGACTTAGAATATCTTAATTGTAAATTAATAACCTCTTTGATTCCTTTTGGACCAAAAACATGTAACTCTTTTTCTCTATTTAAAATTCCAAAAGTAGAAATGAGACCAATTAAACCAAAGAAGTGGTCGCCGTGTAAATGAGAAATAAAAATATGATTAATCTTAGAAAAGCCAACTTTATACTTTCGCATTTGACGTTGGGTACCTTCTCCACAATCAATTAAAAAATGGCGAGAATTTATTTCTAAATATTGAGATGTTGGGTGTGCATTAACTCTAGGTGTCGCAGAATGACAACCTAGAATAGTTAGTTTTAAACTCATTTAATTACAAATCGTTTAGAAACTAATTGCTTGCTGTTTTGAATAGCGTAAATATACACTCCAGACCGTAAGTCGTCTTTTGAAAAAGGAATAGAATTTTTTCCTTTTTTTATTTTATGTTTTTTTGTGTATACCGTTCTTCCTAAAACATTTTTCACATTCAACGTAATTGTTTGATCTATTTTTGAATCAAAAGTAATTTTAGTTTCGGTAACAAAAGGATTTGGCGCTGCAGATAACTTCGTAATAGATTTTTGAGAAAACCCTACTGTTGTTATTAGTAAAAAAAGAATAAAAAGTACTTTTTTAATCATATTATTTGCTTCGTTAAAATCCTAAATCTCTTTCAATAGCTTCCATTTCTAAAATATCTTCAGCTTCTTGAAGTGTTGGGGCAATATTTAAACTTTCGGAGAAGTTATCAATATCTATCCCTGATTTCACTACTACAAATGACATGCCATTTGTTTTAAAATCTGAAGAGATGTTTAAAAATAGCGAGATTTTCTCATCATTTATGTTAACATTTTCAGAAAGTTCAATAATTACATGATTAGACTTAAAATTCACTAGCTGTTTCTCTAGTTCGTAGAACGTAGATTCTTCAACACTAATCAACGTATATTTTTCGCTTATTGAAAATTTCATGATTACCTTTTTATTTGTTGTGCTAGCAAATAAATAACGGCCATTCTAACTGCAACTCCATTTTCTACTTGATTTAGTATAATAGATTGATCTGCATCGGCTACATCACTTGTGATTTCTACACCTCTGTTAATTGGGCCTGGATGCATAATCACGATCTTTTTACCTAGATTGTCTAAAATCTCTTTGTTTATCCCAAATAACTGGGTGTATTCTCTAGTAGAAGGGAAGTATTTAATGTCCATTCTTTCGTGCTGAACGCGTAATACGTTTGCTACATCACACCATTCTAAGGCTTTTTTAATATTTGTTTCCACTTCAACACCTAAACTTCTAATGTGTTTTGGGATTAAGGTTGTTGGACCGCAAACTTTAACTTCTGCTCCCTGCAGTTTTAGTGCGAAAATATTTGACAATGCAACTCTAGAGTGAAGAATGTCTCCTACAATTACAATCTTTTTGCCCTTTACAGTTCCTAGTTTTTCTTTAATAGAATAGCTGTCTAATAAGGCTTGTGTTGGGTGTTCGTGAGTTCCATCACCCGCATTAATTATTTTAGCATCTACATGTTTCGAAAGAAAAACTCCAGCGCCAACATTTGGATGTCTCATCACAACAATATCAACTTTCATTGATAAGATGTTGTTTACAGTATCTATTAATGTTTCACCTTTTTTTACAGAAGATTGACTTGCAGAGAAGTTGATTACATCTGCAGATAATCTTTTTTCAGCTAATTCAAATGATAATTTTGTTCTGGTGCTATTTTCAAAAAATAAGTTGGCAATTGTAATGTCCCTTAAAGAAGGCACCTTCTTTATAGGTCTATTTATTACTTCTTTAAAATGATTTGCAGTTTCAAAAATAAGGTCGATATCATTTTTGTTTAGGTATTTAATTCCCAATAAATGTTCTACGCTTAACTGCTTCATATATTATTTGTTATCTATATAAATGACATCTTTAGAATGTAATTCTTTCCAATGTACTAGTACTTTTTCTTCGTTTATGGCATCTACTTGCCTTCCTCTATAATTAGGCTGAATCGGTAAGTGTCTGCTAAATCGTCTGTCAATTAAAACTAATAACTCAACGTTTTCTGGTCTACCATAAGATTGTATAGCTGTTAAAGCTGCTCTTACACTTCTTCCAGAAAATAGCACATCATCAATTAAGACAACATTTTTATTTTCAATTAAAAAGTCTATTTGCGTATTAGTAGCTTCCAATGGTGCATCCCGTCTTCTAAAATCATCTCTATAAAAAGTAATATCTAAAAGTCCAAGATTTATATTTTTAATATGATAATCATTCGTTAAGATACTCGCTAATCTTTTCGCTAAAAAACTACCTCTTGGTTGTAAGCCAATAAGTACAGTTTCTGAAAAATCGTTATGGTTTTCGATTAACTGACAAGCTAATCGATGAAGAATTATTTCAATTTCTTTTGAGTTTAGTAAAACTTTTTTGCTCATGAGAAACGGTTCAATTTAGCTTAGATACTAAAGTTTAGCAAAACTACTATAAAAAAAGGGATGTGCAAAATTTATGACTTCAAATCAAATCTTCAGTCTATTTTAGAATTGTTAATTAAATTGTTGAAAACAAAAGTCAGGTTTTAAAGAGATAATTAGAAGTAACAGTAACTTTAAAATATAATTCAAATCATAAATGCGTATGTCATTATCTAAGTTTGAATCAATGCTAAAAACAAATAGCATTTACTTTTTCGATCTGGTAGAATTTGAAGAAATTATAGTACACTACCTAGATACTGGAAAACATTCTCTTGCAAAAAAGGCCGTAAAACTTGGTCTAGAGCAGCATCCAACATCCGTTGATTTAAAATTATTGGAAGTTGAAATTCTAATATTTGATGATCAGCTAGATAAAGCTTCTCAAAAAGTTAGAAGAATTCAATTGTTAGCACCCAATAATGAAGAGGTTTATATTCAAAAAGCAACCATATTTTCTAAAAGTGGAAGTCATAAAGAAGCAATACAAAATCTAAAAATAGCTTTAATTCATGCAGAAGACAAGTTAGATATTTGGTCTATTATGGGTATGGAGTATCTATATTTAGATGATTTTGAAAATGCAAGATTAAGTTTTGCTAAATGTATTGAAGTAGATTATGAAGATTATTCTTCTTTATATAATGTGGTGTATTGCTTTGATATGGAGAAGAATCATGAACAAGCAATCATTTTCTTGAATGCTTATTTAGATAGAAATCCATATAGTGAAGTTGCTTGGCATCAATTAGGGAGACAATATTTTGTATTAAAAAGATACAAGGAAGCATTAACTTGTTTTGATTATGCTGTTTTAATTGACGAATCATTTATTGGCGGGTATTTAGAAAAAGCAAAAACATACGAACAACTTGGCGAGTATGAAGATGCGATTAAAAACTATATGCTAACGCTAGAGTTAGATGATCCAACTGCTTTTGCATTTGTAAGAATAGGAGAATGTTATCAGCAAATAGACAAGTTAGACTCTGCTATTAGTTATTATAAAAAAGCCGTTCATGAAGACCCATTATTAGATAAAGGGTGGATTTTACTTACGGAAGCTTATTATCAGCAAAAAGATTATCAAAAAGCCTTGTATTATATTTCTAAAGCTTTAAAAATAGATGAAGATAATGCCTTGTATTGGAGAAAATATTCTGATATAAATATCAAGTTAAGTTTCTATGAAGAAGCAATTAAAGGGTTTGAAAATTGTATTAATCTTAAAGATTACTCCATAGAAATTTACATCGCTTTAGCAGATGTATTGTTATTTGTTGGAGATTTTAATGATGCATTAAAAGTAGTACTTGCAGCTCAAAAAAAATATAAAGATTTTGCAGAAATTGAATATAGACTTTCAGGATTGTTTTTTGTGTTAAATAAAGAAAGTTACGGTTTTACACATCTTATTAATGCAATGAAAATAGAGTATGATTATCATGCTGTTTTTCAAGAGCTTTTTCCAACAATGCAGGATAATTTAGAAGTTCAGAAATTATTAAAAAATTATAAAAAAGCTATGGAATAAACCCGGGGGGGTTTGAGTTTAATTAATTTTGAAAAAAGCCGAAAATTATTTTTCGGCTTTTTTAATTTCTTACC
>TARA_R110001632_G_scaffold78951_5_pt1 | contig 10760 bp, 16 predicted proteins | sample TARA_R110001632 | Tara Oceans TARA_R110001632 (sample SAMEA4398266) | marine metagenome | biome: Polar Biome; feature: [SRF] surface water layer (ENVO:00010504); material: water (ENVO:00002006), including particulate matter (ENVO:01000060) such as... | depth 5 m
GGATATAGATGAAGATATAAACGAATTTATAGATCTTGAAACCCTTGAAGAAACTATAGAGGAAATTCTCGAAGAAGAAGAAACGTTCAATTTTCCATGTTTAATACCTCCATACAGTAATGGTACGTGTGATAAAGGGTATAAAATCGAAACGGGTGAAGATAGCGGTAAAAAGTGTTGTTACCCGGAGGAGTCTATAAAACCTAGTAGATTTGAAACGAAATTGAAACTCGCAAATAGGATAATTCAAGAAATTTTAATGGCAATGGTCGCGGGTGAACTATTGGAAAGAATGGCTAAAAAATTAATTGGTATAACCACTGTAAAAGTCGGTGGTAAAGTTGGAGTTTCTGCAACTGCTCGAGCGGCTAAAGCAGCTCGAGCGGCTAAAAGGGCGGGTCTAGCAGCTAAAGCCGTAGCTATGGGTATAAGAACAGCTATTAAAGCAAGTACAGCACTAGCAAAAGCTGTAATTGGTGGTCCTGTAGGAGCTGCATTTTTAGTAGCTGATATTATTGGTATGGTATTGGATATTAAAGATACGGCTGGTTATCAGTCTTTCATTCCTCGAGATACGTTTACAAACACTAAAAATGTTATAGATTACGAATTTGGTAAGGCCCTTGAATTAGAAGATTTAGAATTCCCCATGGTATACCCATTAGGACAATTATATGGTAAACCTTACGAAACTGCAATGGAACTAGGGTACTCTAAACTAATTGATAAGTATTTCGTAAGTGATATGGAATTGGAGAAGAATTCGGAATATAAAAAAGCGTTTGATGATTACGTAGACGCGTTAATAGACTCTATAGTGAACGAGACGGATGAACCTGAACTCCCTAAAGAAATCGAGGAATATGCAATTAAAATACCGGAAGATCATCACATTGAACGCGACGAACTTATATACGAAGAAATGAAAAATTTGATTCCACTTGGAGATTTGGTATCTAATACACAAATATACCCAAAAATAAGTAGTCCTACAACAATTGGTATTTCACTTTCACAGGAAGGTGCAAAGAGGATGAACGAAAAGAATAAACCTAAATGGTTGAATGATGATATGGAAAATCTGTCTGCTATGTATACAGATAAGTACTATATTTACGAAAGTGGTACTTCAGATAACCCTGTAATGAAAGAAAAGACGTTACCCGAAAAAACTGTTCTTGCAACGGGGTATGGAACACTATTTTCGATGTGTGAAAAAAGACGAAAAAATAAGAGTTCATCTGCGCCTATAACACCAACAAATTATGGTTCTTATTTTGATTTTGAAAACTCAAAGTGTATTTTTACATCTTCTTTGTGTAATCGTTACGGTTTAAAATTAGAAAATAACGATTGTGTAATGAGAGAAGGACAAAAAGAAGCTGAAATTATATTTGGTACGACGACAGTAAGAGCAAGTATTGACCAGTGGCAAGATAGACAGAACCAGTTTGAATCGGGTGATTTCGGTGAAATTGCATCTGCTACGGTACAAACTATACTGGACCCAACCGGATTATTAGCGGCAATAGCTACACAAATACCAGACGAAGTTTTTAATCCCACAAACGCAAGTGGTGCTTCGTACGGATCCAGTTGGGGACTTTTTTAATAAATACAGGATATACTTATTAAGTATACAATTTTGGGTACATATGGATTTAAAATATTTATGTATATTAATATAATAAAATGACATCGATCGTAAAAAATCTTGATGGAGCATTACCCGGGATAGCTAAGCAGGCCGGTGGTAATGCAGCCGATGTTGCTAAAAGCGCCGGCGGCGCCGCCGCCAAACAAGTCGACGCTGCAGCCGATATTGGTCGAGCTAACGCAAGAACAATTGCTCAAAGAACCGGTGATGCAGTAGCAGCCGGTGCTAAAAGAACCGCTAGAGCCGCAGCTGATAATGCGGGAAAACTTATAACCGCCGGTCTTGTCGTTGGTGGTGGACTATATTTAGAAAACAAATTCAAAAAGGCGGATAAAGATACAAAAAATTGTATTAATGTGTGTTTACCAGAAAACTGGGACGATTACGAATACGGTGATCTTGACAAATCCGATCTCAAGTATAGAGTATTGGAAGGTGAAGATGCAAACGCAGCCCAACCCTTATGTACAGCGGCTATGGACGATTGTGGTGCATACTGTGGTCCTAAGTGTGAAGACCTTCACGAATACAACGTACCAGGTTCCAAAACTGCCGCGGGTGTCGGTAAAGGTTTAGGTAAAGGTCTTGGAGCTCTTTTCGGAGGTCTTTTCAAAGGACTTGGAAAATTATTTGATCCATCGGGTATGGCGAGTAAATTTTCATTAATAATGATTGTACTTATTATTGTAATAACAGCTATGCGAATGATGAAATAATAATTGAATTTAAAGAAAAAAAACAAAATCATGTTTATATACGCATGTGGTGTTGGTGGTGTTGTCATCCATTCAAAAGTACGCCTTTAAGTATGCCGTATAAACATGACGAACGTCGTAATAAATTTTATACATCAGGTAACTTCTGTTCGTGGAGTTGCATGAAAACATATACCATAGATAAGTACGGGTGTAATCGCGGTGGACTCATATGTGGGAACATGGTTATGATGCGTCGTAAACTATTCAATAAGATAGGCACGATAAAACGCGCACCTCACCGACAAAGATTAGACGTTTTCGGTGGTGATTTAAATATAGACCAGTTTAGGGAAAATAATGTCGTCGATGAAGAACAACCTAACGAAATAGAAACTAAACCCGTACCCGAAATAAATATACCCATAATATCGAGTACTAAGAAACTGAGTGATATTACGAGATCGACGGGTAAAAATGAAACGTTACGTTTGAAACGTGAAAAGCCACTCAAACGAAACGAGAATAATCTAGAATCGGTATTAGGGTTAGTTATCAAAACTAAAACCTAACACACGCACTTGTTTATTTGTAGGACGTGATTTAGGAATATTAATGGATCTACATGAGTGTACCCACCTTTCACCGTCGTACGCAATCCATTTAAAATTATATTTATCGATCATTTTTCTACATAAAACACACGGTAGTGATATACCGTCCCCATAACTGGTTTCACGACATATCACTAGAGCACCATGTTTTCTATTCATCCATGACGAAAATTGATGATTTTTGTACCCTTTTTTTAAAAATTCGTGTTTTAAGTTTTTTATGAGACGTCTTTCTGCGCAACATGTAGAATCACTTTTTGATAGACTATTTAATTTGGTCGTATAAGTAACCACAGTGGTATATGACATATATTTATACGAGCGAATTATTTTTAATATCGTTACAATTAATACACACTTTTTCGCAATATACAAAGGAACAGTATTCACATTCGTTAAGTGTTTTAATGTTTCGTTTAACGAGTTTATTTTGTGAATACTTAACTAAATCTTTTATGGTATATATTCCATACATAACCATTGTTTCTAAATCGGGAAACTTCATTTATAATATTTAGTATACGCGTAAAAACTTTATGTTATTTCGTACACGTTTAGGCACCCAAACACTTGAACATTTTTTTACACCCCGCGCTTGTTTTTAACATGATTGCAAAGCTATCGATCATACCCGGGACCATAGCTTTTAAAAGTGTTTCGAATTCCGTATCGGTATCACCTTCATCGATCTGTTCAATGATTGAAAAAATCAAATCTTGTACGAGTTCCTTTTTATCAGGACCAGATATACTTTTGAGATTGTTTGCTTGAAGCATGAGTGTAGATACCAAAATACATACGTTTTCTTTAGTGATACGTTTTCCCTTATACCTTTCGACAATTTTTTTCATTTCTGAAGCGACTTTTTTAGACTGTTTGGATTTGGAATCATAGTTTGCGACAATTTTTTCCGGCGTGGCTGACATTTTATAGTATACTATAAAATATTTTCTTTAATTAATGTAATAATGATGAACACCGACGATAAACTTGCGTTCATTGCTATAACTATAGGTTTGTCCCAAATGTTAATGCTCGTTCGAAATCTTTTAAATACCGATGATATATCTTATTATAGCCTCGAGTATGTTATATCTGGTATAATTGCAAGTACATTATGGATAGTTTACCAGTATAGAAAAGGTGCTAATTTTTCGGTCGTATATTCATCAGCTGGTTTATGTATAGGTTTATACGTTTTACAAAGACTGATAAAAGAAAGAAAACCTGAAAAAGAAAAATATTCTTCTATATAAATGCAAACTATTAATTCTACTTCTACGCGATTAAATACTGTATCATTTCCACCAAAACAAAACAAAAAACGAGTTATTAAAACAGTAACGCGTGCATCTAAAGACGATACGGGTATTAATTGGAAATACGTAGAGGCGGTTAATGGACGAGCAGCTATGTACGGTACTATTTTGGGGACAGGTAATTGGGGACTCACGGGTTTAAATGTTATTGAGCAGACACACTATTTACCGTTTTCTATATTGGCCGCTGGTTCTTCTTTGATAGCCATAGGTACGATGACAAATGCCGTTGGTAAGTTATCAGAGGAGGATTTTGAAACGTTCGCGTTAATTAATACGGGGCGTATTGCAATGGTTTGTTTTACAGGTTTGATCGGTGCTGCTATTGTCGGTGTTTGAGTCTAATAAAGGTATATCGGTATTTTGTAAAACGTAACTTAGAAAATCAATCATTTTTACTTTTTCCTCGAACGTAAATGTTCCTGCTCCACGTATCACGTGGACCAAGAGCATAAACAATAAGTATATAGAATCACGAAGTTCCATATACGATTATTCCCTAGATTTTCTTATCATTAAAAAAATGATAATCAAACACATTGTTCCAAAGAGTATTGGTGGTCCATACGTAACATAGTCTCGTGTAGTTTCATCATTTAATGGTTTACACGATTCGTTATTTACAATCGTATACGTAAAGTAAGATGTTATTATTCCCATAACAGTTAAAATACTCGAGAACATTAAACCATCTTCAGACCAAAATTTCTGGAGTAGTAAAGTTGAAGCAAGTGTAATAGCTGCGGTGAGTGAATGATTTATATATCTAACATGATTCACTTTTTCTTCATCTACGTTTACTTCCTCACAATTTTTAAACGTATTTGTACCTATATATGCAGTTGCTGCGTACAATATAGTTAATAGTATAACAATTAAAACAGAAACGAACGATATTTCTTCGGCCATTTTGTATTTATTTGTTATAGACTGAGAAAATTAATAAGGTCGTCTCTCGTTTTCTTTTGTGACCACCCGAGTGATTTTATTTTTTCTGACGATATGTAATATCTAGAATCGTTAAAAGGCCTGTCATGTACATACGTTATCCAATTATGATACTCTTCTGTATTTTTTACGACTTTAATTAAGAGTTTTGTAACTTCCATTACCGATATCTCATCGTCTGATGCGATGTTATATATTTCACCACATTTACCGTTTTTCCAAACAATATCTACAGCGTCTATAACATCTTCGACATGCATAAATGCACGTTTTATTTCTGAACTTTTTGTACCGTGAATTGTACACGTAGCCCCGTTACGTAACGCCTTTTTGAATTTAGGTATAAGTTTTTCCGGGTACTGGTTTGGTCCATATACGTTATTACATCGTATTGTCTTGATATTCATTTTATACGAGTCTATATACGATTGAACAATCATTTCTGCGGCGGCTTTAGATGCAGAGTACGGATTTGTTGGTTTTAAAACACCTGTATCTTCACTGAAAGGTATGTCAGTGGTAGATTCCCCGTAGACTTCATCTGTACTAAAATGGATAAATTCAACGTTTGGTTTTAGTTCACGAAACTTATCTAATAGAACATGTGTACCATACGTGTTATTTAATGTAAACTTTTTTGGATCGTTGAATGAGTTATCTACATGACTCATTGCAGCGAAATGGAAAACAGCACCAAAATCGTATTGTTTTATGAGGTACCCTAATAAGTCTTCGTCGCATATATCACCTTTAACGAATGTTGATACACCAGGTTTTACATTAAATATATTTGAACAATAATCGAGTTTATCTAAGTTTACAAATTTGATTTCGGGGTACCGTTCTTTCATAATGTTTAGGAAATTGGATGCAATGAACCCACAACCACCCGTGACTAGAATAGTACTCATTTTATATATTATATTTAATTGACTTTAAGTAGTTAAAAAAATAAAAGTATTATTGATAAATGAAAGTCGGTGTTTTAGGTCCAAACGGTTTTATGGGTAGATATTTTTTAGAGCATTCTAAATGGATTCCTATTACACGTGATGAAGTTGATTTATTGGATCAAAAATCTGTCGAAATATTTTTTGAAAAAAAATATTTTAGTGTAATTATACATTGTGCAGTTGAAGGTGGGAGTATGTTAAACAAGGAAGATGGAAATGTTACACATAATAATATTCTCATGTTTGAAAATGTAGCGCGTATCTTTAAAGGTAAAATTATTTATTTTTCAAGTGGTGCAGCAGTTAGGGGTGACCCACCTACTGATCCATATGGACTTTCAAAATGGATTATAGATAAACGTGTTTTACAAATTAAAAATGCATATATATTGCGTGTATGGGGGTGTTACGGTTCCGGAGAACCTGATCCGCATAACAGAGATAGATTTAAAACGATATGTAAACAAAATGGACACATTGTTATCAACAAGGATAAATACTTTGATTTTGTGGATATTAAAGATGTGATGAAAGTAGTGTTTGAATATAGTGTAGGGTATAGAATAGCTAAAGAATGTAACTTAGTCTATTCAGAAAAATTAAAATTATCTGATTGGGCTAAGAAGTTTGGTGCGACATATGAAATTACGGATCAAACTGAACTTGGTGAATCGTACGTGTGTATAGAAAATAGACATGATTTACTATCTATCTTATTAAATTAATATAAGACGGTTTATTATTATAAATAAAATCATATACTATATCATCTGTTAACTGTTTTGGTTTATACAATTTAATATTTTCAAAACAAGACATTATTGATATGTCGTCTCCTGCCCAATGAGAAAACCCGTCATGTGAATAATCATCGTCTCTACCTGACCCAACTAATTTAACGCACGTTTTTTCGTTATTTAAATAATTTCTTAATAATTCAAATGGTCTATATAATAAAAAAGGTGTTATCGAATAACATATTGGTATATATCCAGATTGTTCTAGTCCTATTGCCATACCTACCATTAAAAATTCACATGAACCAGTATTTGTAGATCTATTAGGGAAATCACGGCGTATATCATTTAATACACCGTATCCGAGATCGGCAGTTATTAGATAAATTCTATTGTCATTTTTCATTAATTCGTATATTTTTTTTGCAAAATCACGTCTCATTATTTATTATTTTTATTAGTCATTATATCTTTATCCTCATCTGATATGACATGATAATGTGCCTGAAGACCTTCTAAAAATTCGAAAGTTGGATTTTTTGTAAACCATACACTTGTTCTCCAATTAAATGCTTTTAATCTAAGCCATAAATATAATTTATCTACGGTGTCATACGCGGAATATCCATTTACGTTAACATATACTTTACAATTTGTTAATTTCTCTCGGTGTATATACGATAGTGATTCCCATACTGAACCTTCTGCGCATTCACCATCTGATATAAGTACATGTACATCTCTTGTTTTATCTGCTAAGGCGTACCCCACACCTATTGTTATTCCTGAACCAAGTGAACCTGTTGATACATGAATACCATTTTCTATATCTCTATTTGGATGCACACCATGTTTTTTGTATAATTCTTCTGCATCTTTACCTTCGTATTTTTCTAAAGCTGCATATAGTGCTATACCTGCATGACCAGAACTAAGTATAACTATATCATTTTCTTTTTTATTTTTGTAAATATGTTCTAATATCGGCAAGGCGGTTAAACAACTTCCTAAATGTCCAATTTTATTTTTGTGTACAATTTCAATAATTCTATTATCCATTTTTTATAGACAGTTTATTTCTTTATTTAATTTATTATATTAAAGGTAACTTTGTATTATATATCATAATGAATGTAACATACAGTATTCAAGTCTGTAACGAGTCCCGTGAATTGTATTCACTTTTGAACTTCCTTATAAAGGTTATTGATGGAGATGATAATATACACGTTGTTGTAGATAGTTTACATAAAACTGATAAGGTGGATAAGGTTATTGAAAATTTTAAAGATAAAATTACCGTTTTTGAAAGACCTTTCGATAATTTCCATGAAAATGCAACTTATCATACAACTGTTTCTACGGGAGATTATACATTTTTAATAGATGCAGATGAAATGCCACAAGAAATGTTAATAAAAAATATAAAAAATGTTATAGATGCGGAAAAGTCTGAGATTATTTGGGTACCAAGAATTAATATTCACCCGGGTGCGACACAGGAATTCATAGAAATGTCAAATTATAATGTGAATGAAGTTGGGTGGATTAATTGGCCAGATTACCAATCACGTATTTATAAAAAATGCGAACATGTAAAATGGTCAAATGAAACACATATTAAATTAGAAGGTTCAGATAAGGTTACGTATTTAAAACCTATACCTTCTCTTGCCTTATGGCATATAAAATCTATTGAAAAACAATTAGGAAGGTGGGATCCTAAAACCGATAACGTTACTACACCTTTACAAGGTAATTTATATTATGAATTAATGTGAATACAATTAAAGAAAAATTGTTATAATTAATAATATGGTAGAGTATTTTTCTTTCGTAAAAAGATTAAATACTGTAGAAGATTCTATATTCTATTCAATTATTAATTATAAAAATGAAATTTTAGGTTTTGGTAGAAGAAATTGGAATATGAATGATGTAGTTATAAATACTATTAAATTAAATAAAGACTTTGATATATTAGATGCTGATTTTAAATTATTCCGGGGAGAAGACCCGAGGTGTTTTATTCATGACAAAATGTTATATGTGTTCAATAATTTGTGTAATAGAATGACTTTAACTAATTATGATAAGGAAATTACGTATAAAATTCCTTTGGGTGGTAAAAATTTATCTTTTATATCTCGCGGTGATAAAATATATATTATACATTATATTAAACCTTTTCATTTATATTGTATGGATATGAAATTGGGTACATTTTCAAAGGTGGATGTTATGGATGATAATAAATATGATAATTTAGAAGAACCTTTATACAGAGGAGGTACACCGGGGTATAAAATTAATGATGATGAATATTTTGGATATGGGCATAAAACGTATAAGGATGAAAATGATATTTTAAAACATGATATATTTAAATGGGTTGTTAAATTTCAATATACAAAACCCTTAATATTAATTGAAAATATAGAACAACCAATGTACTCTAAAAATATATGTGATCCGACAAGTGTTATTGAAATTGATAATGTTAATTATTTAATTACTGCTGAGACGGATAAACCGTGGTTTGTTAAACAAGATTATGTAACTAATGTATATAGAATAGGTTCATTGAACACTCAAATGGAATATAACATGTTCGGTAAAGTTAAAGGTCGTTTTTTCTTAGAACAGGATCTTGGTATTATAGGTGATAATGCAATATCTACGTTTACTTTATCTGAACTTATCGAAACATACCCACACTGGCAGAAAATAGTAGAAGAATTACGAAATGATTATGATACGGTTAATCTTTGTACAATGTTTGAAACGAACGATATACATCCAGAAATAATAGAAAAAATGAAACTTTTCGATAAAGTTATAGTACCTTACGATTATCTTAAAGATATATTATCAAAACATGGGGTTGAATGTAAGGCATTAAATTCATGGACGTCTTCATTTATTCGTTCTAAACCTGAAGTAATACATAAAACGCGCGATCCTTCGAAACTTATATTTTTATATAATGGTACCAATGATGTTCGTAAAAATGTAACAACGCTTACAAGAATTTTCGCAAATGCACTTGAAGGTACAGAACATTTGCTTATAGTTAAAACGAATAAACCTGATAATCTAGTAGTAAATAAAAATATAAGATTAATAACGGAACGTCTATCTAATGATAGACTAGCTTCACTTTTTAATTTATGTGATTATTGTGTTACATGTACACGAGGTGAGGGTGTAGGATTATTACATCTTGAGGCTCAATATTTTAATAAACCTATAATTAGCCACGATCAAGGTGTATTTAAACAACTTGGTGTAGATATAATACCGTTACCATACAGTGAGGTTGATATAGATTATACACATGTGCCAGAATTTCTTAAGAAAGTGTTTTATGGTAAATGGTGGGAAATTAATGAAAATGAATCTATAAAAGTTATTAAAAAAATAATATCACGATAAAGTAATGCTCGGGACTGAAATAGAACACATTGATGGTCTTAGTACGTCTAATACTGATAATATGGCTGAACTCGAAGATATTTTAAAGTATTGTCAGGTGGGTCGAGACGAATGTTCAAAGTCCGTTATGGATGAATACACAGCATGTGATAAAATGAGTAAAGAGGTAATAGTATGGTATTCCCATAATAAAAAGATACTGAAACAGATGAATGATTGGTCAGTACTTTATAAAGATGAATTTATTGAATATGGAAAAAAAGTAAATGAAGTTCATAAACGAATTAAAAATTTAAAAAATAGCGTTCTTAAATCTTAATATAATTTCAAAATCTCAGCAACCGCTGGGTGTCGTAAGATGTCTTCATCGTCCATGATGACCTGTTCGATATATTCTAATTC
>TARA_R110001632_G_scaffold205934_3_pt1 | contig 10724 bp, 11 predicted proteins | sample TARA_R110001632 | Tara Oceans TARA_R110001632 (sample SAMEA4398266) | marine metagenome | biome: Polar Biome; feature: [SRF] surface water layer (ENVO:00010504); material: water (ENVO:00002006), including particulate matter (ENVO:01000060) such as... | depth 5 m
GATTGATTATTTACCGAATAATCCAGCAATTGATGTTTATTCAATAATAGACGCAAACTGTGGAATAATATTGAATGTTGGTTCTAGTTATTCAGAGGAAACTTTTGGAGATGGGATTCTTGGGATAATGGGATTTTCATATGAGCAATTTAATCCAACAGATATAAACGCTTCAAATAATATATTAGCAAGAATAACAACAGAGAATGAAAATAATTTAAAATATATAACAACGAACTCTCAATTAGTGGAGACAGAAACAAAAAACTTCGTTGTTAATAACTATGGAGCGGTTCAATATACAACACAAGTTCCAAGTCCAATGGTTTATGAGGGTTGGGTAAATCAATTTAAAGGAAACGGTAAAAACGACGCAGTCCCGCCCGAAAACTATGGAACTGGAGCCGCTGAGAGGATAAGCGGATATTCTTTGTTTCCCGTTATAGTTGAGAGAACTACATCAATTGATATAAGAGCGTCAAGGTTGCCAAGAAGAATGATAAGACCTTATTATTGTATAAGGAGCGATTTATTATTATCTTCATCAAATAATTATATAGGAGGAAGAGATGGTAATGCTATTCTTCCAATCGTTGGATTAGTAAATAAAGAAAATGGATTTGGAGATTACTTTTTTTCTGAGGGTAATGGAACAACTTTTACAATAACAAAGGATAATTCAGTTTGTGAGATTACAACAACAATAACAAACCCAGACCAAAGTTTGGCGAACTTGGATGATGGATGTTGTGTTATTTACAAGATAGAAAGAGAAAAGGTTTTGGATAATTCAATAATTCAAGAATTAATTCAAGCATCACAAAATAAATCTAAAAAATAAATCTAATTTTTAAATATTTTATTTTATCGTGTGTTATGGACTTAATAATATTTGCATCGTGATCATTTTTATCGTGTATAAATCAAAATCCTTATATATACCTCATAATTCATTAATAAATCTATGTTTATGTCTGTTATTTGTTAGATTTATGACGTTAAGACACCTTAAAATACATAAAATTATAATTTTATTCAATAAAGCACATAATAATAGATTTATACCTCTCGATCTCCATCTTATCGTGTGTTATGGTGTCATAATTTATAGATTTATTAATAATTTACTATATAAATAAACATTTCAAGGGTATAACACATAACAATAGATTTATTTCCATTTCTATATTTATTTTTTGATTTATTTTATTATATAATATTATTATATGAATCATTATAAAAGACTTCTTATGATTGACAAATTAAACTTACCTAATGAGATAACTCACAAAATTAAAATGGATTATAAATATTCTCATCTCCAAAAAAAATATGACACAGATAAAATAAAACTCATTCAACATATTAAATATTATATTTTCTTGAATAATAAAATAAATAATAAACACAAAAGACAAGATACATTATTAAAAACAATTTTATTTTTTGATTTATAATTCCCATTCCTCTTCATCGCTCTCTGTATCATAGATTCCAATATCCTCATCATACTCATTTAATGTAAGAATATATACATCTCTCTTATCCATCATTGAAACTAATTCATCAAAGAATATTTTTAGTATCTCATTATCTTTTAATATATCCCTTATCATTTTAACTTCTAAAATATTATCCAACCCAAGTTCGCATAAACTCATTTATATTATTAATATTTTATTTTATTAATCAATAGTTTTGGCTATTTTTTTCATATTTTTCATTATTAGTTGTAATCGTTTTTCAAAAGCCATTTTTTTATCTGCTGTATCCCTCAATATTTTTTCATTATCAGTCCCTTTAAATGATTGTATTAAATCATTATGATTTTTCTCAAGTTTATTTTGTTCTTTATTAGCGTCAGTTTGTATTTTATTAAGTTCATTTGACATAATAGAAAAATCTTTCCTTTCTTTTAAAGTTTTTTTTAATCCCGCCAAATTAAATCTTTTATTAAATACTACATCTCTAATATTTTCAATTGTTTTAATTAATGATAGAAGTTCATTCATTTCCGTTTTCTTTTCCTTTTGATATAATCTTTTAACTTTTTTAACTACCTTTTTCTTTGGAGAAGATTTTGGCTTTGATTTCACAACAACTGATTTAGAATTATGTTTTGTTCCACTCATTACAGTTCCATCTGGCATTTTATGTGTCCCCTTTCTATCTTGTCTCTTACGAACTATCTTTCCCAATATAGAACCCTTCTTGATGAGATCTGCTTCTGCTTTTTTCTTTTTCATCTTATTCGCCTCTCTCTTCTTCTTCATTTCCTCTTTCTCTGCTTCAGTTTTTTCTTTTGGCATATTTACAACTCTTGGTTTTCTCTTCATAGCATCTCCTCCTCCTTGGACTAAAACTAATTTTTTTGCTTTATGGTCTACTTTATATCCATTATCATTAACTAATTTAATAAGACCCTCTCTATCAGTTCCTTTGGGAATATCAAGACTCATTAATTTATTATGTGCCTTTATTAATTTTCTTATCTCACTTGATTTAAGTTCATCAACAGCATTTTTCTTTGGTGGCATCTTTTATATTAATATATAAAATAATTATATATGTTTATATTAAAAATATTATGCCAAAGAATAACACAATCATTGATAAATCCCACAGCAAAAAAGAACTTTTACATATTATTAATTATTTTAACATTCCTTCTGGATTATCTCAAAAGAATAATAAATATGAAATCGCTTCTGGCGTATGGAGTATTTTATCAAAAACAGATTATATACACATCCCCAAAGATAACAAATATTTAATTGATAATATTGAAGATTTAAGGAATTATTTAAAGAATGTAAATCCTAAAAAAAGATTAACAGTTAAAGAAAGGGAGGCTATAACTTATAAAGCAAAGAAAATATATCATTATGGAAAAACTGGTTTTATCATTGAAAATAGTTTTTTTGAAGATATTATGGATGTATATAATACAGCATTAAAAATATCAAAATATGGAGATTTACCTATGGTTAGAAAATCATTAACATTATTAAAACAAGACCCTAATAAATTATATAATATTGAACCTAATATTTCTCCAGAAATTACAAAAGAATTACATATGAAAAAGAAATTAAAGAATAGAATAAAGTTTTATAAGTGTCAGTTTAAACACGGACTTTTTGTCATTGATTTTTCTTGATATTTTATTATAAACCTTTTTGGCAATAACAATCTATATAATATGCCAAAAAGGTTTATAATTTAAAATTAAGAATTAAGAAAATTGTTATTGCCAAAAAGGTTTAGAATCAATTCGTTTATTTTAAAGGATTTTTTTCTATGTTAAAGTATAAATAATGAATAAAGCAAAACTCAATAAAGATTTACAATTTGGATTTAGAAGTGAGATGACTGCTACTGATTATCTTGAAAAGTTTTTTAAATGTAAATTAAAGAATACTGGTATTGACGATGGAGATAGGTTTAATAAATTTGATTACAGAGGTATTTTACCCTCTGGAAAAAAAATTAAAGTTGAATTAAAGACTAGAAGATGTCAATTTGGAGACTATCCAGATTTACAATTTGAAATGGGGAAAATTGTTGAAGCAGAAAAATTATCATCTAACGAAGAATATGAATGTTATTTTGTTTGGAGATGTATTAAGAATAATAATTGGGGCGAAGATGGATTTCATTATTGGCGTTATAATCCAGATGAATGGAATTCGGGAGAAGGTGGAAGAAGGGATAGAGGAAAAAATGAATGGAAAATATTATGTAAGATTAAAAACGAATATATTAAGAAGATGTTTTAACATATATATCTTTTATTGTCTCTATATCTGTTCCCATTTTATTTGATAATTCATTTTCTTTTTCTTTTACATCTTGAAGCAAATCACTCGCTACAATTTTTCTTATCATTGTTGTTGAGATATTCTTATTCAAATATTTTTTACTCGTTTTAATCAATAATTGAGATATTCCATTTCTGCTTATTGGAAATAATGTATCGCCATTTCCCAATTTATGGATTCTCATATACATTCTTATTATCTTCTCCAACGGTTTTGAAATATTTATTACCTTCTCTTTATATTTCTTACTCGTTTTATAAGAGTTCAAAATGAACTTCAATAACCCTTTTTCAATTACAAGATAATTATTATCTTCTTTTTCTTTATCAGTCAAATTGTTATATCCTTTCTTTCCTATTATCTTCATTGAAGATAGATCATTCCTCATTGGGTTTTCAATTAATATAGATAGTATCACATAAACCATTAATAATTTTTTATCTTTTTCTGGAATTTCTTTTGATTTCTTCAGTTTTGGAATATTCAAATCCTTTCTTATATTTTCAATGAATCCTTTTAACTCATCAATTGTAATAAATGAGTTCTTCTGCTTCAATGATATGACTCCAGATTTTTGATTTTCAAGGTATTTAGAATTTAATTCATCTCTTATAGTATTATATTTATCAATCAATTCTTTATCTTCCTTCATAGCCATTAATAAAATTATTATTGAATTATAATAATTCCTCTGTGTTGTAAAATGTTTTTCATTTAATTTTTCTTTAACTTCTCCAAAATCTTTAAGAAATCCAAAATCTGTTTTTTCAAATATTTTTTTCAATTTATTAAGGTTTCCTACATACATTTTGATTGTGCTGTCTTTTATGTTAGGTCTCGCTTCCTTGATTTTTTCAGTTAAGTTTTCTATTTTCATTTTATATAATAATAGATTTTATTTCAAAAATTAAATCTAAAAAAAGGGAAAAATATTTTATCGTATGTTATGGACTTGAAAATATTTGCATCGTGTTCAGTTTTATCGCGTATATTTTTATTTATAGGGGTTGATAAGGAAAACGATTTATCTATTGGAAAAGAACTTCAATCTGTCCCGTATTTTTATCCATCGTAAGAGTTCTTAGGACTTCTAAATATACATACTGAGTATAAGTTCCATTTGAAAGTCCCGCACCAGTTCCATTAACTCCTCTGGCGTTCATATGAACATCAATGCCCTTAGTTCCAACTCTTTCGCCACGATTTAAACGGAATCCTTGCCAAAATTGTTTTCCAGCAAGATTTCCCTTTTGAGCGCGACCTTCATAATGATAATCTCCACCTCCAGCAGTTGGCATAAGAGCATCTCCAGAAGCACTATAAACCTCTCTTGAAGTATGATAATGTCTCTTATCAGCATCACCCAAATTGAAATAATGTCTAGCATTATTCTTAACATTAAGAGGATAAAGGAATCTTTCATTGAAAAATATATTGCTCTCTAACTCGCCACTTTCATTTGCTGTTGGAGTCATAGCCAACGCCGTGTATTTATTAAGGATTCCTTGTTCTTTATTACCCGTTGGAACATAAGCACTATATACCTTCGTCACAATCCTTGAAGCACCTCCAACATTTCTAATATTCCTCTGAGCGGTGTCTGTTGTGCTTGGAATTGTATCATCAGCGGTTATAGTCTGGCGAGATAATGTATAATCAAAATAACCCATTTGTGATGGTTCAGCATCTTTCATCTGTTGGAGACTCATTTGAGGATAGAAAATATGATCACTAATTAATTCAACTGAGTTCTGGTCTACTGAAAACACTAAATCATTTTTCCCGTCATCTGCTTTTGGTAAGCAAACTCTGCTCTGGGTTGTTGGTGTGAAATATAATTCAATCTGGATTCTATCATTCTCAAACATAAAAAGAGGAAGTCTGTTCATAGAAGATTTGAGGAATGGGAAAAGGTCGTGTAATACAATTGAAAATGATGGAGATAAATCTTTTCTTCCATCTTGTGTGGTAATATACTGGAAATTATGATGTCCTAATCCAGCAACTTGTGCTTTTCCTTGTGAGGCTGCGTTAGTAGCATCCAAAATGGAGTGTTCAGTATATTCTCTTCCATTTGATAATCCATATTGGTCTGCGGCTGTATTATCATTTTCATTATAAACTAATTCATAATCCATATCTCTTCCAGATAAATATTGTTCTCGCTGTGTCTGAGAGTCATTATCTTTTAACATTGATTTTAAACTAGAAAAATGACCGAATTCCTCAACATCACAAATAACTCTTCCAGAAGTAGTTCTTAAAACTGCTCGTTCTATCAGAGAATGGATTCCAATATTAGGAGGAACAAATACTCTCGTTGCTCCAGCATTTGGTGTAATGGAGAAAGAAATTGATGATGATGAAGATAGATGACCTTTTGGTTCTAATTCAAAACGACAAAATCTATTATCTGAACTGAAAACAACTGGTCTTAATACATCTGATTCAATTTCTTGTCCAGAAACATATTCAGTTGGTTTCATTCTTAGAAGTTCTGGGCGTGTCTCTTGTCCTTTACTCATATTTATATTATGAGTATATTTAAAAATAAAATCAATAAAAACTTAAAAAAGGTTAAACCTTTTTGGCAATAACAATATATTAAATAATGCCAAAAAGGTTTATAATTTTAGAATAATTGTTTTTGCCAAAAAGGTTTATTGCTGGACTTGGATTCCATTCTGGTTAAAGAAAACGCTCTGTTCACTATTTACAAAAATAAAAACAGAATGAGGATTATCACTAGTTAAATCGCTCTGGATATTCATTCCCCAATTTTCATCTGTAAAATCAGTTCCTTCTCCCCCAAGCGAATCATAATTGATTCCTAAGCCCCAAAGCATTCCTCCATTTGGAATAGTTGTATATTGAGTTAAATTGTCATTAATGTCAGCAGTCGCTTTTTGATCGCTTGTAAATTCTCTATTTGTATTATCAACAGATAAGCAATTCCTCATATTCATATTAAACTGTTTAACAGAAGAAACATAATCTTTAAGGATTACTGGGTCAGCAAGTAAAGTGTTTGGACTATCACGAACTACAGAATTATTTTCAAACATTTTAGGATAAAGTCTTCCTCCTTTTTGCCATACTAATTTTTTAACATTAGCAACTTCATTATCTTTATTTGTAATCATAAGAGTCGCATATCCATTCTCGCTTCTATTATTTAAAAACTTAGAAGGAACAAATGATGAGAAAACACTTCTAACCTTACTTAATCCAAGATTGAAAGATACATTAGCATTTTGAGAATTAATAGTATCATAATAGGAAGAAATTGATTGATATGTAAAACTTGGAACATTTGCCACGACTCCTTCTTGAACTTCGCAGATAAGTTTTAAATCAGTAAACTCATAGAAAGCATCACTGATTCCAGTCGCTGTGTCTGTATTTGTAAATATCATTTGACTATCACTTGCCAAGGCGAGGACTATTTCTAATCCTCCAAGAGCAGAGTTTGAAAGTGGAATATCGTCCGTTCCATTGAGGAGTCCGCAAGGAAGCGATAAAGTAAATTCTTGAGGTTTTCCAGAATAAACAACACTGTTATTGAATCCTTGCCAATTTGGAAAAGTTAATGCTCTGTTTGACATACTTGAAATATTATCTGTTGTTGAACTCGTAAGAGGAAGATAATTTGAAAGCATATGAGCGTAATGTCTAACTTGCTCTATCGTCTGTTGATGGCGTATTGAACGAGTAGTTAAACTTTCAAAAGCACCATAAACACCTAGTCTTTCATCTATTGCCATTGGAGCAGAAGCAGCTACACTCCTCGTTCCATCTTTGAAAAATTGTATTTTGCCCGTAATCCTTACAGAAGAAGGAATAAGAGTTGCTTCCATTGCTGGAATCTGGAAGATAAGATTAGCCATTCCTTCTCTGAAACTCATTCTTCCATTTGAAGGAGCGTTTGAAACATTAATTTCTAAATATCTATTCGCCATTTACTTTATATTATATTTATTTTATTTTCAATAAAAGATAAAAAAGTTTAAACCTTTTTGGCAATAACAATATATTTAATAATGCCAAAAAGGTTTAGAATTTAAAATTAAGAATTAAGAAAATTGTTATTGCCAAAAAGGTTTATACAATTGAAATATCTTCTCCTTTCCTTTGTTTTATCATATACTCTTTATATATTTTCCCATTCTCTTTAATTGCTTCAGCATTTTCTTTTTCCCATTTCCATTTTTTCGCTTCCCAGTGTTTAACTTGTGATTTTTGAGATAATCCATTTTTCCAATATTCGGGAGTTAATGGAGTATATCTAACATCATCTTTAATATGCTCCAATAACTCATCTTGACACAAATATTTCCTTTCTTCCATTTTAATATATAATAATATAAAAATAAAATATATTATATATTTAAAAAGAATGTCATTAATTATAACTGGAAATAAATTAGTTGAAAGTGGAGTTCGTGATATTGGAGAATCGCAACCCGCTTATCATTATAGAAACTTCTTAAAGGAAACTATAACATTACCCCCAGATAGTGAAGTCGCAGTTCAATCAGTTAAAATAACAAAAGGAGGAGGAATTAGAATATCTGCTGATGATGGTTTTTACATTATGTGGAATAAAGATTTAGCAAAATTAGATGATGGTTCTAATCAATACTCAACAACTGGAACGCCTATATGGTGTCCTATTGGTTTAAAGGACTCAGATATAGCAGAAGATGTTTCAATTGATGAGTATGCTACAAGATTAACAGAGGCTATTAGAAAAGGTGTTCCTCATCCAGATTTAAATTATATTCCTTCATCAGCATTATCAAATAGATATTATCCATTAGTTGAACCTTCATATGATTCATCGTCTGGAAGAGTTGATGGTTTTGAAATATTTTTCGCTCAAAATGAATATGATGACCCCCAAAACAATATAACAACTATTAATGGATCAGAGTCAAAATGGTTTTTTGATACTGACCCCACATTAGTTTCAGCAATTTCTGGAAATAATATTAAAATTTTAGCAAATAAGGGAACTAATGAGACTAGCGATTCAGACAATCATATCGTTTATACTGGAAAACCTATCACATATAAAGGAGGAAACCTAAGATTTAATGTTGATGGACTTCTTAAAGATATTCCATCTGATGATTTTGAAAATATGACTGATTGGGCTGTTGGATTAACAAGAAGTAAATCTAAAACGCCATCACATTCCCCAAGGGATGTAAATTTCACAGATGAGGGTTTGATGCCAATTGTTGCTTCAGCAACAAAAAGCGAAAGTCCTACAAATTTTCAATTTTTTGATTATGTCATAAGATGTGTCTCTGATGCTAATGGAACAAGAGAACTAGTTTTGGGTCATATGGTTATGAAAGACGGAACAACAGACGGCAAAATGTGTATGAGAGAGATTGATTATTATTCATTCGCCAAGAGTGGTTCAGTTGATGACCCCCAATTGTTTACTGCTGATTCTGGCGGTGGTGCTAATAATAGATATAATTTAACAACAAATACAAAGGGGATTAGACAATATCTTATAAGAATAGAGAATGATATAGTCAAATTTTATTATAATTCATATGTTGGTTTAGATACGGGAGCAGACCCGATGGATTATACATATTGGATATTGTTTTGTTCTTATGATCAAAATGTTTGGTCTGGCGGTGATGCGGCTGTGAACTATAAAGTTAATTATCCAAAACCTATAAATCAGAATACTTGGTGGCTTTATCCATCTGTATTTATTGAACAAGACGCTACAAAAGATTATTTTTTAGAATTAGATAATTATTCTGGAGTTGAAAGAAATGGATTATCTGATACATATTACAATCCAAAATATGATTGGAGAGTTGAAATGTTTGACGAAGGAGAAGAATCTATAACGAGAGAAATAGATTCAAGATATTTTAATAAAATGGATGATACTAAAACATATGACTTTATGACGATTACAAGCAATGCCGACCCTTATTTAAAAGAACAGTCTTGGGTTATGATATTGAAAGAAGATGATGAATATTATCCATCAACAACATTAGCACAAGATGATTTCATTGGGAACAGAATGGGATTTCCAAATATTAAAATTCTAAGACCCGATATAAACGGACAATCCACCTCAGTTGGTAAAGCAAATAATAAAGGAAATCAGAACGATGGTTGGGTTTATGAATCAACAGATGTTCCATCATTATTGAGTAGTGGTTCTCTATTTATAAGATTAGATAATTATACTCAGAAAACTCTAAATGGTGCTGTTGGAAGACCTTCTAAAATATTATATACAATTCCTTCATATGATGTTAATGGAAATAATGGAGGACAACTCTTTTATGAACCCGCAGACAGAGTGTATGTTAAACTTAATAATCCTCAACCTCTAACGATAAACACATTTGACATTTCTGTTTGTGATGAAAATGAAAGATTAGCAACTCAACTATTAGATCAATCAATTATTGCTTTACATTTTAGAGATACTCCAAGAATAAATTAAATTATAAAATGATTATTAAAATATAATGATATTATAAATGCCGATAAATGTAGTTATTAAAAAATCAACTAATCCAAAAAAAAAGTTAATGGCTATATTTTCTCATATGGTAAATGGTAAGATGAAGAAAATAAAAACGACTCATTTTGGGTCTGCTGGTATGAGTGATTTTACAATCAATAAAGATAAAAAAAGGAAAGATAGATATTTAGCAAGACACGCCACGAGGGAAAATTGGAAAGCACCGATGACAGCGGGAGCATTATCAAGATGGATACTTTGGAATAAACCTACATTAAAAGGTTCTATTATGGATTACAAAAAACGATTTAAAATGAGATGATAATCGTCGAGTTGAATTTCATCGTGTGTTATGGACTTAATAATATTTGCATCGTGGCCATTTTTAT
>TARA_R110001632_G_scaffold70241_1_pt1 | contig 10718 bp, 21 predicted proteins | sample TARA_R110001632 | Tara Oceans TARA_R110001632 (sample SAMEA4398266) | marine metagenome | biome: Polar Biome; feature: [SRF] surface water layer (ENVO:00010504); material: water (ENVO:00002006), including particulate matter (ENVO:01000060) such as... | depth 5 m
CAGCCTTTGCCAAGCTTCCAGCCTACAGTAGCTAACCAAACTGCGTCAGTTACTGAGGGCGATGTTTTGAACTTTCAGATTATTTCTAGCGACAATATAGTAAACCAGTTTGTAGAGTCAGATGCTCCTTCATGGATGTCTCTAGACCAAAACAGCGGTATTCTTAGCGGAACTGCTCCAGCTTACATAGGAACATCTGCGGACGTTGTAGTAGTTAATTGTAAGGCTGGTAACGCTATAGGCGGAACTGTAGACTTCACGGTGACGGTAACGGTTGCACAAGTGGCCTACACTAACAATAAGTCTTTAAATTTCAACGGAACTAGCAGCTACTTACAAGGTAATCCTGTTAACATGAATGCTTTAGAAAGAGCGTCTAACGGTGACGGTAATGCTTGGACTATATCTATGTGGGTTAAGCCTAGCTCTAATACAGCTACTCAGACTTTAATGGTTTACGGAGCTGGAGACGATTATAATGGTGGAGCTGTCACGCTAAAGCAATCAGGCGGAACTACTTTAGTGTTAAATTACGGTACTGTTTACAATAACATTATATTAGTAGCAGCTAATTCTTTTACAGCTAATACATGGCAGCACGTAATGATTACATTTGATGGAGGAAGTACAGGAAGCGTACCCGCTGACTCTTCAGACTACTATAGTAGATTCGACATATATGTAGACGGAGTACTCAAGTCTAATATAGGGGTCGCTAGTGGTGGTGGCTACGACGGTGTTATAAGCGGAGCAAATCCTAGTGATAATATATTCAGATTTGGTAGAGCTAGCAATGTACATAACAACTACTATGACGGTACGATTAACCAGATATCTATTTGGGATACAGACGAGACAGCCAATCTAGCAACTATCTACAATAGTGGAGCGACGCATGACTTAAGTCTATTAGCTGTAGCTCCTACTCATTACTATGAGATAGAGACTAGTGTGACAACTATAACAGATATAGAAGGAAGTGCTGACTTGACGGGTTATAACTTCGTGTCTGCGAATCTAGTAACCAATACGCCTTAATAAACAATACGACACTTCCCTTTGATAGCACCCATCAAAGGGGGGTGTTTGTATATCTATATAGAAACTACTAACAAAAAGAAACAAGATATATGAGTGCACACTTAAGAGATGCAAGCCTATTAATGATACCTAGTGGGTATAAGGCTAGTAAACTGTATAGCATACTCCCAGAAGGCGGTGGTGGCGACTTGGATTTCGCAAGGTCAAGTATTGCTACTAGGGTAAACGAAAGCGGAGTTGTTGAGTCAGTAGGTGTAAACGTTCCACGAATAGACTACACTGGTGGTGGATGTGGTAAGCTATTAATTGAACCACAAAGAACAAATCTGTACCTTAATAGCGGCACACTAGCGACTCAAAATACAACTACGTCCGCTACGAAATATGCGGTTTCTTTTTATGGTACGGGGACAATAGTATTTACTGGTACTTATTCGGGTTCATTAGTTGGAACGGGCAATAGCGATAGAGTTACATTGGTATTTACGGCAACGGCTGGAACGTTAACAAGTACAACGTCAGGGACTGTAACCAATGGACAACTAGAGGCCAGCACGTTTCCATCTTCCTACATACCTACAAGCAGCACATCCGCCACACGCACACAAGATTTAAGCCAAACCACATCAAGCGGTATATCGTCAGCTATTAACTCAGAAGAAGGTGTACTATTCGTAGATTTTGACAGATTGGGTCTGGATTATGAGGACTCGTGGATTGGGCTGTATAAAGCTTCCGATTCTTTCAGCAATAACATAAGAATAGTGTACAGAAAAGACAGTATATTAGCATACTTCAGAAACAGTAGTGGGTATCAGGCTATTATGACTTACTACGGCACCTTTACAATGCCACGAATTAAAGTCGCTTTTAAGTGGAAAGTTAACGATTTTGCTTTATGGGCTAATGGGGTAGAGGGTGCGGCGGATACAAGTGGCACTACTTTTAACGCTGGTGAAATAGACACCGTAAATCTAGGCGACTACTTTACAAGCCCTAATCCAAAATTTAACTCAAAAATAAACACTTTTGCGGTATTTCCAACGGCACTATCCGACGCAGATTTAGCAGAATTAACAACACTATGATTTTTAATAAATACGAGTTTGAAAATGAGGCTCAATGGCTAGCGGCAAAACAGACCTTATACATAACTGAGATAATAGACGAAGAGGAGGTCACATATTTACGTCCTGAAATAAACTCAATTGTAGAACTGGGCTTCATATGCTTTGATTACGAGCAAGACGAGGACGGTAATCTAACTTGCTCCGACCTTAGTTCCAAGTATGCAATAGACGTACTCTTAAACAGCACACTAAGCACCCTAGACGCCTACATTGTAACTCCCGACCCTTCGTCAATTAAACACACTTTTGGAGGTTTACAAGGCTCATATCTTGAAAGCTTTTGCGAAGCTCACCCTAACAGCACACATTGCATAATAAGCACTACATGAAACTATACTTAAGTAACGTACTTTACACATTATTCCTGTTTTTCGCACCTATTAAGGGTATAATATTGGTAGTGGCTCTCGCTACTTTGGCTGACACTGTTTTCGGCATATGGTCGGCAAAAAAAAGAGACGAAGCTTTAAACAGCAAAATATTTCGTCATGGTTTGATACCTAAGCTAGTAAGCTACATCGCCGCAGTGATGCTAGTTTACACTTCAGATGTCTTTATAGTGAACAGCTTAACCGAAGCACTTGTAAGCGTTGAGTTTATAGCTACGAAAGTGATAGCATTGGTCTTAATATCCGTAGAGGTTACCTCTATGGATGAATCTTTCATAAAAGTTAAAGGTTTTTCTTTTATAGATAAAATAAAAAGCGTAGTTTTGAAGTTGAAAAACATAAAAAAGGAATTGTAGTTTCAATTCTTAATTTAACTTTAACAAACAAAACAAAACAAAATGAGACCAATTAACAAGGTATTAATTCATTGTTCGGCTACGCCAAAAGGCAGAGACGACAAAGCAAAAGACATTAAAGAGTGGCATTTAGCCAAAGGGTGGAGCGACGTGGGCTACCACTTTATCATTGAGCTTGACGGCAAGACAGTGAAGGGGAGACCAATTGAGTTGCTAGGCGCTCATTGTAGAGGCTACAATAAGTTCTCTATAGGCATCTGCTACATTGGCGGCATGGACGAGAACATGGACAGACCACAGGACACCAGAACAGATGCTCAAAAAAAGAGTCTAGTTAAACTGGTCAATAAATTAAAAAAACAGTTTCCGAACATATCTATACACGGGCACAACGAGTTTTCAAACAAGGCTTGCCCTTCTTTTTCAGTAGCAGACGAATTTACAAGCAAATGAGAGAGACAAGACCAAGACTGAGCGGCAACAAGTTAGCTGCATTCGAGAAGATAAACAAGAAGGAAAGTAGAATCTTAGTTATAGGAGACTTACATGAACCTTTTTGTCTAGAAGGATACTTGAAACATTGCAAAGAGGTATACGCTCAACACAATTGCAATCAAGTTATATTCATAGGAGATGTAATAGATAACCATTACTCTAGTTTTCACGACCCCGACCCTGACGGAATGGGCGGAGGCGATGAGCTAGACCTTGCTATACGTAAATTGAACAGATGGTACAAAGCTTTCCCAAAGGCCGACGTGTGTATAGGTAATCACGACAGGATTATAACTAGAAAAGCGTTTGCTAGCGGAGTCCCTAAGAGATGGATTAAAGGCATGGCAGAAGTACTAGAGACTCCCAACTGGAATTACGACACTAGATTTGTGTACGAAAACGTCCAATACATACACGGAGAGAGTGGTAGAGCTACAAAGAAAGCTAAAGATGATATGATGTCAACAGTTCAGGGTCACAGGCATACTGAGATGTTTACGGAGTATGCGGTAGGTGCTAATTATAAAGTATTCGGATGTGCTGTAGGTTGTGGTGTAGATAATACATCTTATGCTATGTCATATGGTAAACACTTTAAAAAGCCTGCTATTGGCTGTGCTGTAGTCTTTGGCGGACACACGGCGTTAAACGTGCCTATGGAATTATGAGAGAATGTATAAAATGCAACGAAGTCAAACCTGACGAATCGTTCCAGATACGCAAAAAAAACGGCCTACACCGATACGAGTGTAGGCCTTGCGTTTCGGAGTGGCAGAAAGAATACAGAAAAAACAATAAAGAATTGATAAGGCTACAAGCTGCGGCCAGAACATACAACATAACAATAGAGGCAGCTTACGAGCTGTACTCTATAAAAGAGTGCGGTATATGCAATAGAGACATACTTAATAATAAGAGTAAATGTATAGACCATTGTCACACAACTGGCAAAGTTAGAGGTATTCTTTGCACTCAATGTAATACAGGGTTAGGGATGTTCAAAGACAACAAAGAGTTTTTAACTAACGCCATAAAGTGGATAAAATAAGAATGTCGCTCATTAGAAACAGCAACCAAGTAAAGCAAGCAATAGACTTTACTGGCGTGGAGAATGGAAAGATACACCCTTCTGACATCGATGCAGTATTAGAGTTTAATAACGAAGCTCTTATATTGATAGAAGTTAAAAGAGTGGGCAACGCCATACCTACAGGTCAAAGGTTGCTGTTAGAGCGCATTTGCAACTCATGGCATACAGATAAAAGTATAGTCTTAAAAGTGACTCATAACTTTAAGAATGACGGCTCAGATATACCATTAAGCTTATGCGAGGTTGAGGCGTGTTATTATAAGAAAGCATGGCACACAAAAAAAGCCCCTTTAAAAGAAGCTCTTAATGATTTAGGAGTAAGTTGGAATATTAAAAAACTGAAATTATAGCAGCTTCAACAACTGCCACTAAAATAGAGTAAAAAGCTATTTTTCTGTTACGCTTTATTTTTCTATCCTTTTTATCAGTAACACTCAATAAGTCTTCATATTCGCCACTAACGGCATTTACTTCAATTTTAAGGGTATTTATATCTTTTCTAGCACTATCTAACAACTGGACATATTTAAGTGCCTTAGAGCGGCTTATTTCGCTTTGAGCCATTAAAGAGTCCTTTTGTAATAGTTCGACATATATTTTATCCATCTGTTGAATAGTAATAGTTACAAGCGTATCTCCAGACTTATCTGTTAATACGCTCTGTGAATAACTTAACACGCTTAGGAGTACTAAGAGTGTTGTAATTTTTAACTTTCTTTTCATAATATAGTTTGATAGTATCGGAAACAACCTCTAGACTATATATTTGCCTGTAGATAGTGTCGGTACTGGTTAGATGTATTTTAACCCTCTCAGGGGGTTCGTGTGTGTGTGTGATGTTCAACATGATATACATTGTAAATGCAGACCATAGAAGGAGTATAATTAAACGTTTTGCGAATGACATTTTACTTAATAGTATTTGATGGTTTTTGATGGCTTTAAATACAGACATAGGTATTAATGTTAGTTTTTTACGTCATTTTCTTTATTTTTTGAACCAGATAAAATATAGTCTTTTCTTTCATTGAAAGGAAACACTATAGAATAGAACAGTTCGTCCTCCTTTACAGCTCCGTTAAGCTCTACAGCGTCTTTTTCGACCTGTTCTTTTGTAAACATTAGTTTGTCGTAGTGGATACTCATGATTTTTTTTGTTTTTTGTTTGTTTTAATTTAGTGCAAATGTAACATAAATACAGAATTAACTACGTTTTATTTATTTTTATTTCTACTTTATCCTCTAAACCTTTGGAGCTAGTTATTAATATGCTTTTAATTATCTTATAACTATCGTCTTCAAATAATATATCTTCAATCATCTTCACCATTGCTACACAGTTAGAAGCGTCTAACGCTCTAGACTTAAACGTGAAGTGATATTCAGTACTATACTCGCAATCTTTAGGTAGAACATCTTTAAACTGGCTCTTAACTATCATAGTGTAAGTGTCTTTCATCTTCTTACGCTTTGTCCAATGTATTGAGCTGTACCACTTGTTTAGGGAAACCTTTGGTAATCCTGTTAATATTATTGTCATCTAGCAAATATAGTTATTTATTGCGATTTAAAATATTTATTACTTTTTTTATTATAAATGTTTGGTAGTTTAAAAAACGCTATTATATTTGCACAGTCAAAACGAAATAAAAACAAACAACACACAACATGAAAAGCACAGAACTACAAGCACTAGACGGAAAGAAGTTAGCTACGTTATTGAACTCTTTAGATTTTGAAATCGACTATAACTTAATTATGAAAATCGAAGACGAGATGGAATTTAGATACACAAAAGAGTTTATTAATCAACTAATAGAAAACAATTAATTATGGCAGAGAATAAAAAATCATTTGTTGCCTATTGCGATTGGCAAGAAACTTTCGAAGAGTTATCGAACGAAGAAGCTGGCAAACTTGTTAAGCACTTGTTTAACTATGTTAACGATAAAGACCCAGACGCTAGCGACAAGCTAACTAAGATGTGCTTTATACCTATTAAGCAAAGCCTTAAGAGAGATTTAAAGAAGTACGAAAGCTACGTTCGAAAACAGTCTATTAATGGTAAAAAAGGAGGTAGGCCAAAAAACCCAACCCTTTTTGAAAAAACCCAACCCTTTTCTGAAAAACCCAAAAAAGCTGATAGTGTTAGTGATAGTGTTAGTGATAGTGTTAGTGTAACAAGTAAAGATATAAATAGTAATAAATTACTATCTGTATTTAATTCTATTCTAGGAAAGAAGGCTAGAGTAATACCAGCTAAAGCTGAAAAGCAAATAAAAGACAGACTAAAAGAAGGCTACAGTAAGGAGGATATAGTTCTAGCTATGGAGAACGCAGCTAAAGACCAGCACCACATGGATTCAAACTACAAGTATCTGACACTAGAATTTATTACAAGACCAGACAAGCTGGAAAGGTTTGTAAATATGAGTAATTTTAAAGTAAAAACTAAAATACTGTAGAAGCGATTTAAGGAAGTTAAATAAGTTAACCTATATAATCACACATAAATATATAGATAGTCGCTTAAACGCTCTTTAAATAGCCTTAAACTTAACATTAAACAATAATAACACAATGATAAAAACAAACAGCGAGATACTAGACCAATTAATGCACCTCTACAAACATGGAATACCCGAAGGCAGTAAAGTAGGTTTAAGTTCTTTTGATAAACAACTTTCATTTGTAAAGGGAGGATGTACAGATATAACTGGATACCCCTTTTTCGGTAAATCGTTATTTCTTAAGGAGATTATGATGGGCTTAACTATCAATGAGGGATGGAAACATTGCGTGTATATGCCTGACGACGGTAGCGACACCGAGGTTATATCCAACATGATGCACAAGCTCACAGGTAAAACTTTTGAAAAGGGATATAGCAACAGTATAACGGAGAAGGAAATATCTAAATACTCTATGCAGTTACTTGACTCCTTTAAGTTTATCTCATCAGAGCATCACCTAGAACCAGAGGCGTTCTGGAATTACGCTAAGGAGAACAAATGCAACTCAGCTATTATAGACTCTTGGAACTACATGAACCACAAAGGAGAGCCTACTAGTCCTGACTATCTACGTAAAATACTTTCTTTTAGGAATAGGTTTATGGACACAAATAAAATGCACTCTTTTATAATCATACATCCAAAAAATCCAGACCCAAAGCAAGTGAAAGACGGTAACGTAAAGAAGCCTACAGTCTATGATTTAATGGGCGGTAGTGAGTGGAATAATAACGGTAAAAATATAGTAGTAGTACACAAAGGCTCTAAAGAGAACAACCAGCCCTATGAGATATATGTAGATAAAGTTAAGCCTAAAGCTTACGGTAATATCGGAGAGTGTACTGTTCATTTAGACTGGAACACACAAAGGTTTTATGATTTCGACCATATTAAGCAAATAAAAAAATACGCCTACGCTACAGAAGAGGTAGTAAAAGACCCAATAAATACAATTTTCACATTAAACCCATCAGAACCTTTTTAATCATGACAAGTAAATATAAATACGTACACTACTCGAATAGCCACATAAGCGAATCTAAACCCTATAGAGCTACAATAGCTGGAGAGTTTAGGTGTTATTATAAGACAGAGAGAGAAGCCGCTATGGCGATAGACCTGCATTTAATTTCAAAAGGTAAAAATCCTGTAAATATTTTAAAATCAACAAAATGAACAACCAAGAAGCAAAAGAAATACTAAACAAGCCGCATGTGTGTAGAGAGGCGGAGAAGTCTATACGGGATATGAAGATAAAGCTGTCTAAATTTAAAGGAGACAGCACCTCTCAGACTAAGCACTTACAAAACTTAGATAACCTTTTGAACTTATCACACAAGCAAGCTATAGAGCTGGACGATTACCTAGACCTTACTGCAAAATACATCTTTAAAATTGGTGAGATGAATAGCAGACTTAAGGATATGGCGGAAAAGTACTACATAAGCGAGAAGATACATGAGGTAGGGGTAGACGAAGCTGTTAGGCAGTATCAAAATAAAATAAACAAAACGTAGGTAATACAATATACTTGTATATATTTGCGGTACAAAACAAACAATATGACACAAACAGTAATTAAAAAGAAGTACATCGAGACAAAAGAGATTGCGACACAGCAGTATGAATACATTGATAAACTGGAGAGCATTTTAAATGCACAGGGATTTAGCGAAAAGAAGATAAGCTCTTTAAGGAGTGAGTTCTTCTCAGATTGCGAAAAGGAATTTGAGGAATTCAAAGTATCTAAGCGTCTAAAAATAGAAGACATTATGGACGCAGTTTCTTTGTTCTACGAAGTGGACACTAAGCATATTTTCAGCACTAAAAGAAACAGACCGTATTCTAGACCTAGACAGATTATCTGTTATATAGCTAAATTCAATATACCAGAAATAACGCTCAAGGATATAGGAAGATACTTAGGCAACCGAGACCATAGCACAATAATACACGCCGTACAGTCTGTATCTGACGAGTTGTCATATAGTAAGTCTTTACAGTCTGATGTTAATCAAATACTAAACACATTAAAATTATGAAATTAAAAACAGCTAAAGTTACATTTTTTACTTGCTCGACAATATCCTTTCTATTGTTAAGCATATCCGAAGTTAATTTTGCAGCTACTTTCGCAGCAGTCGCAGTTTTTGCACTTCTGGAAATTTACGATTATAAAATAAATAATAAACAATAATTTGCGTATAACAAAAGTATACTTATATTTGTAGAACAATAACAAAAAAAACATGACATTCAAACAAAAATTAAGCAATCAAATGAGTCAAGCTATAAAAGCTAACTCTACAACAAAAGAAAGAGAAGGCGTAGCCGCACATCACGAAATCAGTATTCATACACTAAACAGTGTTATTAACATGCAGCGGAATGTTACAGAGGATAATTCAAAAGCTCTGACAGAGTTAATCGGTATTTGCGTTAAAAACGCCTACGACAACGCTACTTCTCTAGTAAATTACTCTTGGGAGTAGATTAAAAAAAGGGCCGCTATCACTAGCGACCCCTATCGTAACACAAAACAAAAAACAAAAGTAAAAACAAAATGAAAAAAACAATCAACATTTATTCAAGACTCTCAGAAGTCAAAAAGGAGATAGGAGCTATCTCTAAAGATTCAACCAACCCTTTCTTTAAGTCTAAGTATTTCGATATTAACGGACTACTCAAGCATGTAGAGCCATTACTAGACAAGAACGGTCTATTATTATTACAACCTATCGTAGACGGTCTAGTTTACTCTCAGATTATCGACGTAGAAACTGGAGACAAAGTAGAGAGTAGTATGTTAATGAGTACTCTAAGCGACCCTCAGAAGATGGGTAGTATGATTACTTACTACAGACGCTATACTTTACAGTCACTGCTGGGACTACAGGCCGAAGATGATGACGCTAACGCAGCTAGTAAAGCCACTAAGCCAAAGTCAGATAAGAAGTGGGTCAACAAAGGAGATAAGATATGGAATGCCGCGATAGATAAAGGGGTTAAGGTAGCTGAACTTAAGAAGCACTACTCTATCTCTAAGGATAACGAACTAGCATACCCGTACAGATAATGAAAGATTTTAAGATAAGAGCCTCAGCGGCTGGAAAACTGGCAACAAAGTCTAGGTCTAAGTCAGACAACTTAAGTCAGACAACTAAGAGCTACCTACAAGAGTGGGCAAAGCAGGAGATATACGGAGTAAGAAAAGACATCTCTTCTAAGTATTTAGATAAGGGAAACGCTGTAGAAGATGACGCTATAGACTACGCAGCTCAAGAACTAGGCTGGTTGTTCGCTACTAAGAACGAGGAGTATTTCGAGAATGAATATTTCTGTGGAACTCCAGACGTAATACTGGAAGACAAGATAATAGATATCAAATCTAGCTGGGACTGTTTTACGTTTCCGTTATTCGAGGAAGATATACCCACTAAAGACTATTACTATCAGTTACAGGTCTACATGCATTTAACTGGAAAAAAGCAAGCAGAGCTAGTCTATGTACTTATGAATACCCCAGAGGACCTAGCGTATAGTAAAGAGCTGCACAATTACTCAGACTTACCATCTAAACACAGAATCAAGGTGTTTGAGATAGATTACGACGAGGACGCAATAGAGCTTCTAATAGAAAGAGTGCAGGAGTCTAAGGAGTATTTAAATAAAATAAATAAATAATTCTTGTATACTAAATAAAT
>TARA_R110001632_G_scaffold64960_3_pt1 | contig 10711 bp, 8 predicted proteins | sample TARA_R110001632 | Tara Oceans TARA_R110001632 (sample SAMEA4398266) | marine metagenome | biome: Polar Biome; feature: [SRF] surface water layer (ENVO:00010504); material: water (ENVO:00002006), including particulate matter (ENVO:01000060) such as... | depth 5 m
AAATACTATCTCATATTATAATGATCAATACGAGGCATTAATTGATGCAGATTGCTTAGCGGTATTAACAGAATGGCCAGAATTTAGAATACCAAATTTTAATATTATAAATAAGCTATTAAACACCGCAGCGATATTTGATGGTAGAAATATTTATGATAAAGAAGAAATCAAAAGAAACGGTTTCGACTACTTCTGTATTGGTATTAATACCACAAGTGATGTTTATAAACCAGCATTAAGTTTAGTATCCTAACATTTAATTAGCAAGAATTATGATACGTAAAAAAATACTTGTGACTGGTGGTGCCGGTTTCGTTGGATCACATTTATGTGAAAGATTATTGAATGAAGGTAATGAGGTTTTCTGTTTGGATAATTTCTTTACAGGACAAAAGCAAAATATTATACACTTATTAGACAGTCCTTATTTTGAGTTGATTCGTCATGATGTTGTAAATCCATACCTAATTGAGGTTGATGAAATTTATAACCTTGCTTGTCCTGCGTCCCCTATTCATTATCAGTACAACCCTATAAAAACAATGAAAACATCTGTTATGGGAGCTATTAATATGTTAGGCTTAGCTAAAAGAGTAAATGCTAAAATATTACAAGCATCTACCAGCGAAGTTTATGGAGATCCTCTAGTACATCCTCAGCCAGAATCTTATTGGGGACATGTTAATCCTATTGGAGATCGTGCTTGTTACGATGAAGGTAAGCGTTCAGCAGAAACCTTGTTCTTAAATTATCATAGACAAAATGATGTTGATATTAAAATTATTAGAATATTTAATACCTACGGCCCAAATATGCATCCTAATGACGGAAGAGTCGTTTCAAACTTTATTGTTCAGGCATTACAGGGTCAAGATATTACAATCTATGGAGAAGGAAATCAAACACGGAGCTTTCAATATGTAGATGATTTAGTTGAGGGTATGATTAGGCTTATGAATTCTAGAGATGGCTTTACGGGACCTGTAAATATTGGAAATCCCAATGAATTTACAATTCTTCAGTTAGCTCAAAAAGTAATAGAACTTACTGGATCAACATCAAAAATTATTTATCAAGCATTACCATCAGATGATCCTATGCAGAGACAACCAGATATCTCACTTGCTAAAAAAGAACTAGACTGGTCTCCTACTATAGAACTTGAAGAAGGCTTAGTTAAAACAATCGAATTTTTCAAAACTGTTATTTAATAGTATAAAAATGAAGAAAAAAATATTAGTAGTAGACGACGAAAAAACTACCTGTCTTTTATTAGAAAATTTTTTATCAGACTACTTAGTTGTAACAAAAAATTCAGGGATTGAGGCTTTAAATTGGCTTGAAAATAATTTACCTGACTTAATAATCACCGATATTCAAATGCCAAAAATGGATGGCTTCGAATTTTTAAAAGAAGTTAGATTAAAGGGATTTACGAAGCACACGCCTTTAATAATGCTTTCAGGAAGTACAGAGAGTAAGGAACGTATAAAATGTTATCAATTAGGAGCTCAAGACTACTTGACTAAACCGTTTAATCCTGAAGAATTAAAGGAAGTAGCAAGAAAAAATTTATTTCCAATTCATTACTCAAGTGAGTGGTAAATGACAATTAAAACTTGAATTTAAGAACATAATTTTACACACATGACCATATTATATATAGGGAATTCGCATGAAAGCTTTAAGCAAAGTGCTAATGAAAAGGATGTCACATTAATTGCTGTAGGAAATAGCGTTGAAGCAATGCAAGTATTGGATAGTAATCATACTATCGATGTAATCATCTGTAATTATAATTTACCAGGAAATACAGGATTATTTTTATTTGATGTATTAAAAAGTAGATCTCTTTTAAGAACTATATCATTTATATTGGTGTCTGAAGAATACAATATTAAGCTTTTTGCAGATGCATTTAAAAAAGGAATAAGCGATTACTTTGTTTCTTCTACTACAGAAGTAAACCTAATTATAGAAAGAGCACAAGCAGTACATAAATTACAAGGAGTTAACAAAGACGTTCTAGAAAATTTGATTGGTGATGAAAGATATAAATTACCGTTATCAAAAAGAGTTTTTGATATTGTTTTTGCAAGTTCAGTATTGATTTGTATTGCTCCATTAATGCTAATAATGATGTTGGCAATTAGACTTGAATCTAAAGGAAAAGTCTATTATGTTGCCAAACGTGTTGGTAGAAAAACATTCGATTTTTACAAACTAAGGTCAATGCGTTCAGGCTCTGAGGAGTTAATAAAAAAATTAGCTAAAGACAATAATCAGTACAATAAAGAAAATACTGTAACAACAATAAGTTTTGATACACCATGTCCAGAATGCAACAAATTAATGAAAGGCAACTCTTGTTCTCCAATACTGCATATAGATGCTAACAAAATATGTGATTATTGGTACAATAATCAAAAAAACGAAATTGAAAAAACAAATTCAACGTTTATAAAAATAGCAAACGATCCTAGAATAACAAAAATTGGAAAATTTATTAGAAACACTAGTATTGATGAATTACCTCAATTGATTAATGTAATAAAAGGAGATATGTCCATCGTAGGAAATCGCCCTCTTCCAGTATATGAAGCTGAATTACTGACAAAAGATAACATGTCAAAACGGTTTTTAGCACCTGCAGGGATTACTGGCTTATGGCAAGTTGAACTAAGAGGTAGAGGAGGTGAAATGTCTGAAGATGAACGAATGCGTCTAGACAATGAATACGCAGATCAGTTTACCGGTAACAATTATTCATTTTGGTACGACATGAAATTAATTTTAAGAACCTTTCCTGGTCTTATACAAAAAAGTACTGTTTAAATAAAGCAACCATGAAAAATAGTATTAAAATAACAATCGTATTATATACAATCTTTTTACAATCTATTGATTTTGTAGCGCAAACAAATACTGAAAGTGACGTAAAATCTAGATCTATAAAATTATTGATTCCTGGCCTTAATCAATTAATTGATTCTGCTCTTGTACACAATGGCATGGTGAATTATAGAAGGTTAGAAATTGATGCGAAGGAATCCAATTTAAAATCTAAACGTAAATATTGGACTAGGAACTTTGGAATACAAGCAGACACTAGATATGGAACTTTTAATAATTTTTCTTCAACTAGCGGAAATAATTCAACCGTAAACCTCAGTAGTAATACACAACAATTAAACTATAATGTTGGACTTTATTTAAAGATTCCTCTTTTTGATGTCATTAACCGTAAAACACAAATTAAGCAGGCCAAATCTGAGCTAGCTCAAGCTAAAAGTTTAGTTAAATCTCAAGAAAGTGAATTAAAAGAATCTGTTATAAGACATTATGAAGATTTAATACTAAAGCAAAACTTACTCGAATTACGAGCTTCTAATTTAGGAAATGCCCGAGTAAACATGGAAATGGTAGGGAAAGAATTTAAAAATGGCTTAATAGAAATTTCTGAATACGTAAGAATTTCAGATATGACTTCTAGAATTGCTGTTGAATTTGAAAAAGGGAAGTCTGAATTTTTCCTATCCAAAAGATTGTTGGAAAATTTGATTGGATTTGAATTAAAATAAATCACGCTATGGATTTGAAATTCATAGTTATAAGAAAAAGAATAAAATTCTTTAAAAAAGTTAGCTTGTCATTCTGGATGAGGTACGAAGAGGAATCTCTTCATTTATAGATTTCTCATCACTCGTTCCTCGTTCTATCGAAATGAAAAAAACTCTTAAAAAAGAGTAAAGAGACTAAAGTAAGAACTCAGTCTTATTTTTTTTAACAGAAACAAGATTCCATTCAACGATACTTACCTCCTATCCATCGAAATACACTGTTATTGTTTTACTTATGAGCGTACGTTTGTACTATAGAAATAGAGACTAAACTAATTGTATACAATGAAACTTATAGAATTCATAAAATTAATAGTAAAACATAAGGTAGTTCTTCTTATGCTTCCAATTTTAATTGGACTTTTAGCAATGCTTCTTACCAAGAATCCTAATCGTAAATATTACTCTCAAACAATGCTTTTTACTGGGTTGGCGTCTGGTTCTTCTATAGACATGGACAAGTCGTTCAATTATTTTGCAACAAATATTGCTTTCGACAATCTTATTAATATTGTGAATTCAAGAGAAACTCAAGAAGAAGTGGCCATCAGATTACTGAGTCAACATTTACTATTAGAAGGTCCAAATGAACGGTTTATTTCAATTGAAAATTATAATCAATTAAAAAGTGAAATTCCGAAAAACATCTATAAATATGTTATAAAATCTAATAGAAATAAAGTTTCTGACAATAAAGAAAACGACACATTACGATCATTTCCACCATCCATAAATAATTTGGATTATGAAAAGACAGTTGCAGCTCTTACAGAGTTAATGAAAAGTAATAATAGTAATTTTGTATACTCTTTATTAAATTTTGACCATCCAACTTATTCTTTAGAAGCAATATCTAAAGTACAATCGACTAGAATATCAAATAGTGACTTAGTAAGAATCAGTTTTGAAGCCGGCGATCCAGGGATCTGCCAACAAACATTGGCTATTTTTAATGAAGTATGCATCAAAAAGTACAAAGATCTTAAAGAAAATGGGTCTGATGCTGTTGTTCAATATTTTAAAAATCAACTAGCACAATCACAAAAAAACTTGAGTTCTATTGAAGATCGATTATTAAAATTTAATCAAGATAACAGCATCATTAATTATTATGAACAAAGTAAAGCTGTTGCCATTGTTAAGGAGGAGATGGAGGTTGAATACAATAAAAAGAGAGCAGATTTGGCGAGTTCTAAGGCATCATCTAAAAAATTAGAACAGAAGCTTCAAATACAAGAATTAGTCCAGAATAAAAGTGCTGAAATATTAATTAACAAAAAGAAACTAGGTGTTTTAAAGTATGAAATTGTAATGATGGAAGCAAAATCATCTGGTACAAAAGAAGACATAAATAATCTTAAAGAATTAAAAAAACAAGTCACTACACTTAATAATGAGATTGAATCTAGTGTTCATCAATTGTATTCATTTCAAAACTCTGTTGAAGGAGTTCCCATCAAAAAAATTTTACCACTATGGGTTGATCAAGTGGTTGAAACCGAAGGCTTAAAGGCTAAACTTACTGTAATGAGTAAACGTAATAAAGAGTTTCAACAAAAGTATGCAGATTATGCACCAGCAGGTGCAAATTTAAAGCGTATAGAACGTGAAATTGATGTTGCAGAACAAGAATATCTTGAGATTTTACATGGTCTAAACCTTGCTAAACTGAAATATCAAGACACGCAATTGTCAAGTAATTTAAAAGCCATTGATCTTCCCTATTTTCCATTAAAACCGATGCCTTCTAAACGTATTATCATCATTATAGCAACAGTATTTATGTGCTTTATTATCCTGTTAGGTTCCATTTTAATTATGGAATTCTTTGATAATACTTTAAAAAACATAAGTGTAGCTAGTGAAAAATTAAAGATTTCAGCATTGGGTATGATGCCTAAAATATTTAAAACAAAAGGGAAATTAGATTTCGAAAGAATACAAAACAGATTACTAGAATTTATAGTGAAAAATATGAATCATTTTCTAAAAACTCAAAATAAGAGTAACGATGTTAAAACTATCATACTATTTAGTATCAGAGAAAATGAAGGCAAAACTGTGATGGCAACAAATATAGCACGCAAACTTAAAGAGTCTGGTAAATCGGTTATGGTCTTAAATCATGAAACAATTGAAAATAAAAATGTTTCTACTGGAAAATTCCCTCTATTAAATCGCCTTTTCGGTTATCAAGACCCTAGAAGTGATTATAGCCAGCCTTTATTATCAAATGCAAATGAATATTTAAATACAAGTGAGTACAAAAAATATGAATTGGATTCCTCTTTTTTCGCAGCCAGTAGTTACAAGGATTTAACTATTAGTCAGGGAGAACTAAATTCTCAAAGTGAGTATGTAATCATTGAGCTTCCAAATATTTTAGAGACAAATTATCCTGCAGATTTAATTGAATCCGCTGATATGACGATTTTAATCTGTCGTTCTAACCGAATTTGGTCAAAAGCAGATGAAAATTTATTAGAGAACATCAAAGAATTAACTAAGTCAAAATTACAGTTCATAATTAACGGAACAGAGTTAAATGAAGTAGAAACTATTTTAGGCGAATTGCCTAAGAAACGTTCAAAAACAAGAACTAGAGTAAAAGACATCTTACAGTTTCAATTTTATTCAAAAACAGATATATAAAAGCTATGTACTCAGTACTATTAAAAATAATTAAAGAGGACAACTTTTTATCACTAGCTGGAAATTTAGTTTTAGCAGTATTAGGGTTTGCTGGGTTTGCTTTATTGGCTAGAGGTTTAGAAACTGATTCATTTGCAAAATGGGTTCTTTTTATATCTGGAGGATCTTTGGTGGAGATGTTACGATTTGGAATTACGAACAATGCATTAGTAAGATTTCTTTCTGGAGCAAATACAAATACTAAAGAGCAATTAATAGGATCTAATGTACTTATTAGCATTATAGTTACTTCTTTAATAGCCTTAATTTTGATTGTTATCAATCACCTTTTTTATGCTACAATTGAAAATTCTGGATATTCACTTTTTTTTAAATGGTATCCCCTATTAGCTTTTTTAAATCTTCCTTGGAATAATGCACTAATCGTATTACAAGCGAAAATGGAGTATGGAAAAATACTTCTTATTAAAGCAATAAATAGTGGCCTATTCTTTTTACTGTTAATCTTAAATAAATTAGCACTAGACTTTTCTATAACAGAATTAGTTTTAATGTTACTGTCCGTCAATTTTTTTACTTCTTTAGTCTGTGTTTTTAAAAATTGGGATGGTTTAAAATTAATTAAAAAGGCAAATAAATCAACAAATAAAACTCTATTAAACTTTGGAAAATATAGCACGTTTACCCTTATCGGAACGAACTTATTAAGAAATGCTGATATCCTTATTATAAGTATTAGTCCATTAGGCGCAACAGCTGTAGCATTGTTTAGTATTCCTTTAAAATTAACAGAGCTACAACAAATTCCGTTAAGAAGTTTTGCTGCAACAGCCTTTCCTAAAATGTCTAAAGCAAGTATGGAAGGGAACATTAAAGAAGTCCGAAAATTATTTTACACCTATTCAGGAGCGCTAACTTATTTGTTCTTTTTCATTTCTAGCATCACTTTCATATTTGCTAAAGAATTTGTAATTCTAATTTCTGGATTTCAATACCTACATCAAGACACTGTAGGTTTTGATATTGTTGCACTAGTAAGAATACTTTCTGTATATGGATTATTACTACCTATAGATAGAATGACAGGAATAGGCCTAGATAGTATTAATAAGCCAAACATTAATGCATTAAAAGTAATTGTAATGCTAAGTACTAATATTATTGGGGATTTAATAGCTGTGTTTGTATTTGAGTCTTTAGAGATGGTAGCTTTGTCAACATTTGTTTTCACAACAGTAGGTATTGCACTAGGTACTTATTTTCTTAATAAGGAATTTAGGATTTCGTTTATTGAAATATATAATAGTGGAAATAGGTTCTACAAAACCTTATGGTATAAAACTTCAAAGATTACTGCTGAATTTAAATTGTTTAATAATTAGGGATGAGTTTATTTGAAAACCATAAGAATACTTTTGAGGTAAATACAGGATCAGCTAGATTAGTAAACCCCTATTTACTTTTTCCATTAATAGCTATAACAATAATAATCACAATCGTAATTGTTAAAACGGGTATCATTGGCTTCATAGGAATACTAGGCGCTTTGTTAGTTATAGCATTGATATACATCATATTTAAAAAACCAAAGTCAGGGATTATTCTACTTATTATTTTAGGTTTTTTTGTTATTGGAATTAACAGATATGTACCAGCTGCTTGGGGTTTATCAATAGATGGAATATTAATTCTTATTTATCTCGCTTTATTCTTTAAGGGGTTTGCAAAAAAAATATCTTGGAGTAAAGCAAAATCAACCCTTACCTTAGTTGTAACAATTTGGATGGGATATATTGTATTACAAATTGGAAATCCACAAGCACAAAGTATAGAAGCCTGGTTTTACGCAATGCGTGGTGTAGCATTATATCAATTTCTAGCGATTCCATTATTATTTATTTTATTTAATAAGCAAAAAGATTTAAACACCTTTTTTATTATTTGGGGGTTACTTTCTCTTTTAGCAACACTTAAAGGGCTACAACAATTTCAATTTGGAGTAGATGCCTTTGAACAAAGGTGGTTAGACCAAGGTGGTTCAGATACTCATATACTATTTGGGAAATTAAGAATTTTTTCATTCTATTCTGATGCAGGACAATTTGGTGCGGCTCAAGGTCACGCCGGAGTAGTATTTGGCATATTAGCTCTATTCAAAAAAGGGAATGTAAAACTAAAAATATTTTTCACTTTTGTTGCATTAGCAGGCTTTTTTGGAATGCTAATATCTGGAACAAGAGGTGCCATAGCTGTTCCAGCTTTAGGAGGTGTTATGTTCTTAATTCTTCAGAAAAATGCTAAAATTCTTATTTTAGGTGGTGTTCTTGGTGTTATGGTATATGTGTTTTTTGCGCATACTAGTATTGGTCAAGGTAATGCAGAAATTAGAAGAATGCGTACAGCTTTTGATCCAAATGAAGCTTCATTACAAGTACGGTTAGCAAATCAAAATAAACTGAAAGGATATCTAGCTTCACGTCCGTTTGGCGGAGGTGTTGGTGCCACAGGAAATTGGGGACAGCGATTTACTCCTCATACTTTTTTAGCAAATACCGCTACAGATAGTTGGTATGTTATGATTTGGGCAGATACCGGAGTCGTTGGACTTATTCTTTATTTATGTATGATCTTTTTTATCCTTTTTACAGGTGCTTATAATGTAATGCGTAAAATAAAAGATGATTGGCTGAAGGCTCAAATAGCAGCTTTAACATGTGGGATGGCTGGAATTATGATGGCATCCTATGGGAATGGTGTTTTTGGACAAATGCCAACAGGGATGTTAATGTATGTGAGTATGGTATTTATGTTTATTTCACCGAAAATAGATCAACTGAAACAAAAAAAGTCCATTCAACGACACTAACCTTCTATCCATCGAAATCTCTCGTAACTAGGTGTTCTGTCAACGTAAGTTTGTCCTATAAAACTTATTATTATGAACTATAGAAGTATCAACGATTTAAACACTACAATTCTTAAAAAGCTTCACTTAATTCCTAGAGATATAGATCTTATCGTTGGAGTTCCTAGAAGTGGCATGTTACCTGCAAATTTATTGGCTTTGTATTTAAATCTACCATACACAGATATACATTCCTTCATGAAAGGTTTTATATATAAATCTGGAGCTAGAAAACAATTCTTTAATGAAAGTGACTATAAAAACGTATTAGTAGTTGATGACTCTATAGCTTCTGGATCTGCCATGAAGGAATGCAAAAATGACTTAGCTGATTTAGAATCTAAATTCAATATTAAATACTGTGCAATTTACTATACACCAGAAAATGGGAGTTTGGCTGATTATGCTTTTGAAGCAATTCCAACCCCTAGATATTTTCAATGGAATATTTTTAATCATACAACATTAGAAAAAGCATGTTTTGATATTGATGGTGTGCTTTGTGTTGATCCTACTGATGCACAAAATGACGATGGACCTTTATATAAATCATTTTTATTGAATGCGGCACCTCTTTATATCCCTGGTGCCAAAATTGGAACTATTGTAACCTCAAGACTTGAAAAATACAGAAGAGAAACTGAAACTTGGCTACTAGAAAATGGTGTCCGATATGACAAACTAGTAATGCTTGATTTACCAGATATGAAAGCTAGACAAAAGGCAAACAATCATGCTGGTCACAAAGCCAAAGAGTATCAATCTAACAATTATAATTTGTTTGTTGAGAGTGATTTAGGGCAAGCTTCTGAAATTAATAAAATCACTAAAAAGCCGGTGTATTGTACAGAGAATTTTGAAATGATATATGATTCAGAATCGTTGGTTTACAATCTGAAAAGTGGTAAGTCATTACCTTTTTTACGACGATATGCTTTAAAGTTAAGAGAAGTAATTAGAACGCACAATTAAAGAGTATTCAACAAGTATCTATTAAAATAATTAGTACAAAAAATTTACAATTCAAACTATTATGCAAACAGTAGAATATATTTTAAAAGGAATCGAATACATGGTTTACGGTTACTTTGCTATGTCGAGTATATATATCCTTGTATTTGCTTTCGCTGGACATTTTTATAAAAAACAAAGAAGTACACCAAGTAAAACACAAAGTAAGATAGCTGTACTTATACCATCTTATAAGGAAGATTCTGTAATAGTAGAAGTCGCAAAATCTGCATTGAAACAAAATTATCAGTTCGAAAAATTTGATGTTGTTGTAATTGCAGATTCTCTAAAAGCTACAACTTTATCAAAATTAAAGTCATTACCAATCATATTAATCGAAGTTTCTTTTGAAGAAAGCACAAAAGCAAAAGCTTTAAATACAGCCATGTCCAACTTAAATGACAGCTACGATTATGCAATTGTTTTAGACGCTGATAATATTATGGAGTCTCATTTCTTAGTGAATATGAATGACGCATTCAACAAAGGTTATCAAATAGTACAAGGTCATAGAAAGGCT
>TARA_R110001632_G_scaffold5668_2_pt1 | contig 10702 bp, 19 predicted proteins | sample TARA_R110001632 | Tara Oceans TARA_R110001632 (sample SAMEA4398266) | marine metagenome | biome: Polar Biome; feature: [SRF] surface water layer (ENVO:00010504); material: water (ENVO:00002006), including particulate matter (ENVO:01000060) such as... | depth 5 m
AATTATACAGGGCTTAATCATAGTTAGTCAAGCGTTTATTTGATTGAAGATAAAAGAGTTGCTAGGCTCTGGCCGGTGGCTTTTTCTAGCCCCGCGCATGATTCCATATCCAAGCCCGCGCAGATAGCCGCGACCATATCGGTTTTAGTTGGAGCCGCTTTCTTTTTAGCAGGGGCAGGCTTGCTAATGTATTCGATGCCTTCACGCTTGCATTTTGCAATGATAGAGCGCACACCGCGGTCTAGTTGGACAGCCAAAGCCTGAGCTTTTTCGTGGTTGATAGGAGCCGCGGCAGTTAGTACAGCGATCATTTCGGGAGTGTAGTTTACAGTTGTAGTAGTCATATTTTTGTAGCCTTTAGTATTATTAAGAATGAAATTTATTGTAACATTAAAAGAATGCAGATGCAAGCACCTAAAACGCAAGAACCCATAACAATTATAAAAGTAGCCTTTAGTATTGCATCAATTACGTTTTTCATGTTGCCCGCCCTTTCCCTTTAATGTGAGTCTATTATAGCATGATTAGCGAATGAGTCAAGCATTAATAAAATTTTTCTGCATGTTTTTTAGAACAAAAAAGCATATAAAGGGGGGCGGTTAGACGACCTGGTTATAAGCAGGCGCTCTGCGCTCCCCCACACGTACTACTTTAAGAAAAAGTCATAAACCAAAAGGGTGTATACTAAAAAAATTCTTGACAATTTACCCAAACCCAAGTATAATATTCGGATTAAACTAACCACCAAGCCTACAGGAGAACCCATTGAAATTGTTCGCAATTGTATTACTTCTTTCACCTTTCGCAACCCAAGCGGTTGAACTCACCCCCTACGTACTTCATACAATCAATCACAAATTTACGGAGTTTGGTGGCCCACACGATAAAGACTCCTCATCTCTACACTTTGGATTAGACATCGGAGAAAATTATTATTTTGAAAGCGGCTACAAGTCAGCCGAAGCCGGTTGGACGCATAACAAAGGAAACTTTACCTTCAAGGGTAAATTAACCACGGAAGATAATTTCAAAAAACACGGCTTAAAGAGCGAGATTAAGTACACCTTTCAAAAATAATGCTTGACAATTTTTGTTAGTTATTGTATAATGTGAGCATGACAACTTACAACCTAACTTCAAACATTCGATCTGGTAACGACAGCGACGTCCAAAACGTTACTGTAGGAGACACCGTTGTCGTTACTATACTAACAGGATATACGCCTGGTGTAGGTACTTTAGTAAATTGCAGTGCCTCTCGAGTTACGACAAACGGCAGTAGCTCTTCGAGCAGCACTGTATTTACTGTAGTTCCTACTTCATCGGGCTCGTACTCCGCAATATTGAATCAAGGTTATCAAGCGCGAACCTACACACTTACAGGAACTGCTTCAGCTTCGGGCGGTGGTGGAGGTGGAGGTGGCTATGGATTTCAGCAGTTTGATTCTTCGAGTGCCCTAATGCTAGATACAAGTACTGCGGTTACTACTCTTGTAAAACTCGATACTGTAACAATAACTCTTTTTAAGGGTCAGACTCCTAGTGACTCTGAGAATTACAACTTAACAGGCGTTACTAGTCAACAAGACTTAGATGATAACTACATATTTGCACAGATAAATGGCGGTTTCTGGACTATAGTGACTGCTGGAGGAGGTGGAGAGAGCCATATTATAACATATGTATCTCCTGGAGTTATTAAATTTACTATTTCTAATAACGCCTGCTTTACTATCTTTGGAGGGTCTGCAACCTGTGGAGATTTTGACCTTATATCAGAAACCTATGAAATATACGCTATAGGAAAGCTATTATGAGCTATGGCGCACAGATACTTAACTCAGCAGGCGAGACTGTCTTTGACTCCGAACACTTCGTAGAGCTAGCCACCGCTAGTTTTACTGTAGTAGGAACTGACTACAATACTACTGCATCGGGCACAGGCCTAGTGTCTATACCTACTCGATGCTTTGTAGATGACGTTAATTTCTTTGTCACCCCCGGTAGGTCATTCAATTTAAAAAGCATTTCGAGCGGTTCATACCAAAATGTCTATCAACTTGCTGTAAAAGCGAACACTACTTCGTTTACTTATGAAGGTACTACCTATGTTAATGGATCGAATCCTTTCACTGGAGATAGAATAGTAACTGCTACAAGTTCTACGATTGGAGAAGTAACAGCTGTAAGTGCTATTATTGGTAGAACAGGTCCTTCAGGCACCGGGGAGCTCGGGGCGTACTACACTCAATCAGACTACACAAACGCCTATTACTTAGTTACTATAGGAACTACTAATGTTAGCTCTTATAGGTCTAGCTCCGCACAAATATACTCTCAGACAAAAACTTCCTACGTGGGCGTACCTCATGTGTGGGTTCGTCCTCTTTCGAGTAGCTATTCCGGAGATTTTGGCTTACAGATGTCTAGCGGAAACAAAATTAGCATCGTTGACTATACTAATGCTAACAATACTTTTGAAGTAATAATAACAAACTCTGCTCAAGAGTTTGGAGGCATAGCAGGTACCTCCAAGTACTTAGCGGGTGGTAGTACCTACGGGGTTAAAGCATTAACCGCAGCAGACCAAAAGTATACTACTAGTCATCCTTTCGAGCAGCATACAACCTATGATTCCGGAAGTTACGTAGTGCAAATACTTCTAGCAAAAGCACTAGATCATGGACCAACCAATAACGGCACTTCATACTCTTATAGCTTAGGAAGTCTTACGACTAGTAGCATAAAGAGGTGGTGTCGAATGGACTCTACGCAGTACTATGCAAATAATACTGCTGACACAACCTACCCTAAGGATATAAAAAAGATGGTGTATCAGTGGGCCAGTAATAATAATATTCAAGTTAAGTGGAGGGTAGCATATCAAGATACTACAGCGGGTTTTATATTTGATAACTACACTACAAAACAGCCTTTTGCAGTAGCAGAATTCGGAGCCGGAGTATAATGTACAAAATAAAAGTAGACAGTAACGGAAACATACTAACTCAGTATAGATCACCTGAGTTAAACCCTCAACACGGAGACACTGTAGCAGGTTACCTATGGTTAGAGGATACCAGCTTTAGAGACGTTCATACAAGCTGGTGGAACGGAGAAGGTTGGGAAGCCCGACAGGGTCCCCCAACTAAATGGCACTTATGGGTGTCCGGGGCCTGGGTAGAGAGTGAGGATAAGAAAGCAGTTATTGTAGGACAAACCATGGCTAATGTAAGGATCCTGCGAAACTCGCTCTTAGCTTCCTGTGACTGGACTCAGGTATCGGATAGTCCCCTTACGGACTCAAAAAAAGCAGAGTGGGTGACGTACAGACAATCCCTTCGAGACGCTATTACTACTCCCGTAACTGACATAGCAGACTTTGAGTGGCCCACACCCCCTAGTGAATAGAGCACGTTACATAACACGTAAATATGGGTATCGACAAACACGTCTCGGTACATTAGTCGATGTGCGCGTCTAATAGCACCTTAAAAAAAGTTCTTGACAATTTTTCCCGCCTCGGGTATAATGTAAAAATAATTGAAAAAGAACTAACTTAAATCAATAGGCTTTATATGAAACAACTATTACTTATTTTACCCCTTGTATTGTCCGGTGCTTTATACGCTCAGGAGGATACTACAGATACAGACACTATTGTAACTGATAGTACTACTAGAAGTGATATAAACTCTAGTAGTACAACTACATTGAAGTCTCCACCTCCGTCGGCTATAACACCGACAATGAACATATCAAATTCTGACCTTTGTACGGTAGGAGTTGCGGGTGCGGTACAGACCCAGATCCTTGGCATAAGCATGGGAACTACTACTAGGGACATGAACTGTGAAAAGCTGAAAAATGCTAAGACTCTCTACGATATGGGCATGAAGGTAGCAGCGGTCTCAGTAATGTGCCAAGACAAGCGTGTATTTGATGCAATGATGATGGCAGGAACTCCTTGCCCTTATGATGGTATGATAGGCCCCGAAGCAAAAGCAGGTTGGGAGACTCACAGAGAAGAAGAGCCACTAGAGGAGAAAGACGAGAATGCAATGGACGAAACTACCAAGAAGACTTTGTTTGGCGTTGGCAGTATCCTCAGCTTGCTCGGTGCCTTACTCGTACTCTGAAGAAGTTTACGGTCAGGCACGTACCACAGCATATAACTGGGTAATGCAGAATATACTACCACAGCAAGCTGGTCTTACTGTGGGCACCGTTGTTTATCGCTATGAAGCAGTAAAGAACATAGATGACGACATGGTTGTTTATGTACAGAACGAAAATGCTAGTGGGGACGGCTATATCTTTCGAGAAAAAGATGATTGGTCGGGAATACCCGGAAACAAGATTTATAAAGTAATTGGTGTAGGCGATGTACCGATTGAGGCTTGGGGAGACGGTTCTATACAAATAGAGGGTACGGGGTCAGTACAAGACCCTTCTGTGGTCTATAGTTATAGATACGACCCTTGCTTTGACCCTCAGTCAGACCCCTCCTGCCCAAACTACAAAATACCGTATGACCCTAATTTAATACCTGTAGTAGACTTTAAAGACCCGCTACAGGATCAGTACATCCAAGAAGAGATGGCAAAGCAAGCAAAGATTGATGAAGAGGAAGCGTACGAGCGCAAGATGCGGATTAAGAAAATTGGCATAAATCTTGAAAAGATGCTCGGAGGTATAAACAGCAAGGCTATGGACGACCAGGCCAGTGCTCAGGAAACTGCTCTCTTCGCGATGAATTACATCCCCACTACTTACTTAGGTAGTTTGAATGGGGGAGTATACGCCGATACGGTGACGTTGGTAGACGGTAATATACCAAACAACAAGAAAGCAAGAAAAGCGGTGTTCGCTCAACAATTGCTTCATGAACAAATGGTAGAAGCCCAGTACGACTAATTATCTACCGCAGCCGACTATAAGTCGCATACATGGAAAAAATATGAAAAAGTCACTCCTTTTGTTAGCAGCTATACTGCCCTTGCACGCAGTAGCTAATGTACCCATCCAGGGAACCGTTGAATCTAAATGTGTAATTCAGACAGATACTTCTGGTATCTATGGCAACCCTAATCCGAGTAAGCTAAGCACTGATGCAACCGATGGAGGAGTACAGCCAATCATTCGTTATGACATCTTAGCTGCCGACCACTATAAAGCAGTACTTACCTACCCTAACTCTTTTTCCTCTAGCCCAGTGTTGGAAGACGTAGTAGATTGGGAAGGAGATGTTACTGTAGGTCAAACGTCAGAAGCTGGCATGGCTGCTTTTGAAACAGACAAGGTAGAATACAACAATACTGTTGAGTTTAATCTAACCATGGCAGGAAGCGTATGGTTTGAAGTATTCTCTACTGCGGACTATGGGTATGATAAGTCTTTTCCAGCAGGAAACTATACAGCTATGGTATTGGCAGAATGTATCGCGCAATAGCTTTTTGTGCAGCATTAGGTACGATTGGTGGGCTTAGTGCTCACCAATTTACTCCTACCTATCCCGAAATAGAAACTTCATACATTCCTGGAGTTAGTGTCGTGAACATGAGTATCTTTAACAGTCGTCAAGAGATAGACTGGTACTCTATAGGTGTTTACGATAGTAATTGGAATAGTATAGCATTCGCGAGCACGGACAAGCTCCTTCAACTACCCTACCTTGGGAGAAAAGATATATCTTTGTACATTCGTAAAGGCGACACCGGTAAGGTCACTTATATATGTTCAAAGTCAAAAACCGTAGCAAGCCAAGCAGCGCCTGCTATAATAACGTCCAGAATTTGTTCTAAAATTAAAAGTGAGACTAATGAAAAAATTAATAGCAATGATACTGTGGTTGGCTAGTTCGTTAGGCTATGCGGATTCAAGTTCCATGAACCTCAATCTTCCTAGCTCCCCACAGAGTTACGCATCTGATAGAATCAGAGCAGGACAGTTAGATTGTCAAAACGCAATTGGCTCCTCTACTAACGTAGAATTCGGGGTCGTGGGCTTTATTGATAATAATAGTACTAACCCGTACAATGATGCTTTTGCACCTACGATACCTACTACACGTACTCAAGATGTCGGTGTATACGCCCGAATCACAATACCAATAGGTGGGCCTAAAGAGCGAATCAACTGTAATACGCTTTATCAACTAGAACTAGAAAAGAAGCGCATGGAAGTAATGAAACTAAAGCAAGAGATAAACAATCTCAAAGCATTGCAGTTTGCAAAGGAATAATAATGGCAGAGTTCGAACTAGGTGGTATGACATTCAAAGGCGGTAAAATGATGGTTATGCTTACTGCTCTATCTACTCTAGGCGGCACAGCCTGGGCAGGCTTTCAGTTCTATGACGATTACATGGACATGAAACAAGTAGTTGAGAATATTGACACTGATGCTATCGAAGCTCGCAATACCCAGATCATACAAAAGCTTGATGACGCTATCTCTTATACACGGGATATCAAGTCAGGTTTACGAGACGATATTATATCTATCGAAAAGCAAGCAGACCGCGTAGAAGATAAAGTGCGTGAGTCTGAAGAAAAAGTACGAATAATGATTGACAAGGCAAATGAACGTTTTGAAACAAAGCGAGACTCCTTGAAATCAGATACTGACCGAGACATGAAAGAACTAGAAGAGCGATTAGAGGGGAAACTGCAGAGAGCCCTCGATAACCCGCTTGCAGACTAACCCTAGAAAAATATCTCTTGACAATCTACCTCTAACTGAGTATAATCTAAAACATGACAAAAGAACTAACCACAATATCCCCTGAGGGACTGGAGATCGCTAATAGTTATCTTCAATTTGGAAACATAAGGGGAGTGTGTGAATACCTACAAGTAGGCGAAGCTCAAGTAGTTGAGTGCCTTAATACCCGCGAAGTAAAGCGTTATATTGATACTATTTACTTAGACATGGGTTATAGAAATAAGAATAACATTGGAAGTTTACTAGACGACATGATCGCATCTAAGCTTGAAGAAGCCCAGGAATCTGGTGTATATTCTAGTAAAGACTTGGCTGATCTACTACAAATGGCGCATAAGATGCGTATGGATGAGATCAAGGCGCAAGCGGATCTCCTCAAAGCAGAGGGCGGTAATATTAAGAACCAGACCAATGTACAGATTAATGAAGCTGTACCTTTTGGTCAAGGTAACTACGGCAAGCTGATGGAGAAACTACTTAACAATGGAACAGATGCATAAACTAGAAATGGAACTACGTACTCACGAAGTACAATGTGAAGAACGGTGGAAAACTACTTTTCAACGTCTTGAACATATAGAGTCCACTTTAGGTAGAATGGAGTCGAGAATGGTAACCCTTGGTGGCACCATTTGTCTATTCCTAGCGGGGGTTATTATAACCCTGGTACAGATGCCGGTATAAATGCTTGCGGAAATCGCAATAGCTAACGCAGCGTTCGGCGTTATTAAACAAGCTTTAACGAACGGAAAAGAATTATATGATATAGCAGATACCGCAAGTACTTATTTTGATAATAAGGCTGCTATATCTAGGAAAGCAAGCAAGTCTGGTAACAGCAATGAGCTTGCAGCTTTTATGGAATTACAGAAACTCCAGAAAGAAGAGGAGTGGTTAAAAGAGTACATGATTTACGCAGGCGACCCAGGTATGTGGGACGCCTGGCTACAGTTTCAGTCTCAACGTAAGAGACAAAGAGAGGCAGCTATTAGAGAATCTAAAAGGGCTAAAGCGCAGCGTTTAGCCGAGCTGATGATATGGTTTAAAGTAATTGGCGGAACAGTTGTCATACTACCTATCATTATTTTCTTTTTCCTACAGCTCCTCGACTAGGAGATATATATGAAGAAGCCAAAAAGAAAACTACCTAAAAGAGGTCAAAGAGCGGCAGGCAATAAGCGTCGTAGGGGAAAGAAATGAGTGAAGTTTATTTAAAGCGTGGTAAGTGGTGCGTCAGAGACGCAGATGGCAAACTAAAAAAGTATAACACTCAAGAAGAAGCCCTCGGGTTTCCAGACCCTAATGCACCAGAGCTTATAGACAATAGAGACTTTGCTTCCCTCGTCTCAGCAGTACGCGAGTACTCTGATACTTTAGAAGAAACAGAATAAGAACGAATGAGGTGTCAAGTGGCACCTTAGCTAGGCCCTTCTCGACAATCGGATCATTTAACTAGGGCACGGAAAGAACGGAGAAACTATGAAATACGTATTATTAGTTATGGCTGTTTTCACCTTAGCCGGTTGCAATACATTTAATGCAACTGTGGATGGGGCTCAACACATTGTGAATGAGACTATCCAAGCTACAGGAGAAGGCGCAGCAAATATTACAGTTGCCGTAGGTACAGATATTTCAGACACTATTACTTATGGTGCTGATACAACTGCGAAAGGAATTCGCAGCGTAACTACTCTCAACAAAGCACCACAGGAGTAACTTAATGCCGGCCAAGCGAAAAGCTAAGAAAAAAGATTCAAGGTTAAAAAGAGCAGGAGTATCAGGCTATAACAAGCCTAAGCGCACTCCAGGCCATGCTAAAAAATCTCATATAGTTGTAGCTAGGTCTGGGGGCAAGGTAAAAACGATTCGTTTCGGCCAGCAGGGAGCTAAAACGGCAGGGAAGCCGAAGGCTGGAGAATCAGCCGCAGCAAAAGCTAAGCGCAGATCTTTTAAGGCACGACACGCTAAGAATATAGCTAAAGGGCCCATGTCCGCAGCATATTGGGCAAATAAAGTAAAATGGTAGATAAAGAATTCCATCCAGCAGATACAAACGGAGATGGTAAAGTCTCTGATGCAGAAGAGGCTATGTACCTTGAGGCAAAGCGTAAGGAACTAGAAGACGCAGATGCAATGCGAGATGCGCAACGTAACATGGCATGGTTTGCCTTAGCAGGAATGCTCCTCTACCCCTTCGCTGTAGTACTAGCCAGTCTTGTAGGCCTAGACGAAGCACAGAAAACTTTAGGCTCTATGGCTCCCACTTACTTCGTTTCAGTAGCAGCAATTGTAGCGGCATTCTATGCCAAGGAAGCAATAGGAGGCAAGAAGTAATGAGTTTATACGCTAATATCAATAAAAGAAAGAAAAGCGGTAAGAGTAGAACAAAAAAGAAGTCTACTATCTCTTCAAAAGCATATCGCTTCATGCAAGCGGGCTTTAAGAAAAAGAAGAAGAAGAAAAGCAAAAAGAAAAGCAAAAAATAAGAGGCAGTAATGGCAGTAGAAATAAGTAGAAGAGACGTAGTCTCTCATGAAATAGTCGATTTAAGCTCTGAGACAAAGTTCCTAAAACTTCCAGTAGCTCCTTATATGGAGTTACTAGGAATCGAACCTCTACCTTCCCAGGTAGCGATTATTAATGCTATTAATAATCCCAAGTACCGTTTTGTCTGTGCCGCTGTCTCTCGGAGGCAAGGTAAGACGTACATCGCAAATATTATTGGACAGCTTGTGTCTCTAGTGCCAGGTTCCAATATTCTAATTATGTCCCCTAACTACGCTTTGTCTCAGATCTCTTTTGATCTTCAAAGGAATCTAATTAAGCATTTTGATTTAGAGGTTACGAAAGATAACGCGAAGGACAAAGTTATCGAAATCTCTAATGGATCTACTGTAAGAATGGGCTCGGTTAACCAAGTCGATTCTTGCGTAGGTAGATCTTATGACCTTATCATCTTTGATGAGGCAGCACTCGCTGACGGCAAGGACGCCTTCAACGTTGCACTTCGACCCACGTTAGACAAACCTAATTCTAAAGCGATCTTTATATCCACGCCACGGGGACGTAACAACTGGTTTTCCGAGTTCTTCTACCGAGGGTACTCTGATGATTTCGCAGAATGGTGTAGTATTCGAGCAACTTATCTTGATAATCCTCGTATGTCGCAATCGGATATTAACGAAGCACGAAAGTCTATGTCAGATGCAGAGTTTAGGCAGGAGTACGAAGCCGACTTTAATACTTATGAAGGACAAATTTGGAAGTTTGACTTTGAAAAGCAAGTTAAGGACTATAGCCAGTTTGACACTAGTAATATGGATGTGTTCGCGGGGTTAGACGTAGGTTTTAAAGACCCTACCGCCTTGTGTGTAATTGCCTACGATTGGGATAACGATCAGTTCCATGTAGTTGATGAATACTTCAACGCTGAAAGAACTACAGAGCAACACGCAGCAGAGATACAAAAATTAATTGAACGATGGGATATTGACTATATCTATATTGACTCTGCAGCACAGCAGACTCGATTTGACCTGGCACAGAACTACGACATTAGTACTATTAACGCAAAGAAGTCTGTCATCGATGGTATCGGCCATGTGGCTACTATAGTTGACAATGATAGACTGTTTGTAGATCAAGAAGCGTCCCAAACTCTTGCTTGCCTAGATGCGTATCAGTGGGATCCGAACCCTAACCTTGTACGGGAAAAGCCCAAACATAACATGGCTTCACACATGGCAGACGCACTTCGTTATGGACTTTATTCGTTTATAACTGCAAACGTTACGTTCTAATGATACCTAGCCAAAAATAGTTATTGACAAGTCATCCTAAAGTCGATATAATTCTTCTAATGAAAAATCAGGAACCAAAGCAAAAATGCCTAAGCTAAAACGTGATGTAGTCAAATATGTACGAGATAAGGCAAAGTCTAAGTATGCGAAAGGTACCTCCTGTGAGATTTGTG
>TARA_R110001632_G_scaffold34766_2_pt1 | contig 10699 bp, 10 predicted proteins | sample TARA_R110001632 | Tara Oceans TARA_R110001632 (sample SAMEA4398266) | marine metagenome | biome: Polar Biome; feature: [SRF] surface water layer (ENVO:00010504); material: water (ENVO:00002006), including particulate matter (ENVO:01000060) such as... | depth 5 m
GCTAATGACAATAATGATAAAAAAACTACAATCCCAACTCCATCATTGAAAAGGGATTCACCTACAATTTTAATTTCCATATGTTTAGGGGCTCCAGCTTTTTTTAATAATGCTAAAACAGCTACAGGATCAGTGGGTGAAATTAAGGCGCCAAATACCAAACTATATAAATAACTAATCTCAAGACCTATTAAAGCTGTAACATAATAAAATATTGTTCCTATTAAAAAAGTTGAGATTAAAACACCAAAAGTGGAATAAATAATAACGGAGCCTTTTTCCTTAAGTAATCCTTTTAAGTTAACATGAATAGCGCCTGCAAATAATAAAATACCTAATAAGAAATCAAACAGTATTGTCTTAAAATCGATTTGTTGTACAATTGGATATAACTCCATAAAAAACTCTTTATCAATAAGATATACTGTACTTCCTATTGAGAATGAGATAATAATAGATAGAATCATCACTCCAATGGTTTCTGGAAGTTTTAAAAACCGATAATTGATAAAACTTAATAATGCTGCCAAGGCCGTAATTCCTATAAATGTTTGAAACATAATTATTGATTTAGGTACTGGTTAATTAATTGTTTATAAAGTGTTGTGGTTTTATTTATATAAATTTAATCTTTACGATATAATTCAATACTACTGTTTTTAGAAGTTAAATTCAAAAATTGCTCCTACTGATATAAACTCTGCATTTAATTGTCCTAAAACACCTTTAAATTCTGAAAAGATAAAAAAATTATTAAATCTGTAATGTATTCCTACCCCGTAGTTTAAACCAAATGCTTCTTCGTTTTCACTTTCATTAGTAACATCAATTAATCGCTCCTTTTCAATCGTATAATTTATTCCTGATAGTGGATATACTCCAATTTTCTCAGTTAATTCAAAAATGTAATGCGCATTAATATTTAAATCGATACTAGATTTTTCTAAACCATGATCTACATCTTGATAAGGGAAATACGAAATTTCTGGTCCAAAGCAAAATGCTTCATTTACAGCATAATAGAACCTTCCATTTATACCATATAAGGTTTCATTATATTCTAATGTTGGGCCAAAACCTACAAAAAAGTTTTGTTCTTTTTGTTCTAGGTCTTCTGCATCTTGCGAAACAATTACCTGCGATAACAATATAAAAAAGAATACTAATAACTTCTTAAACACCTGCATAATTGATTCCAGTTAGTTTGTGTATATCGTGATTATATGTTGACAAATCGTTGTGATTAAATTTTGAAACATCATCGTATCCACAAGATCTCGCAACAACTCTGATTAAGTTATTGGTAGCATCAAAATAATTGTATAATTGTTTTGCTGATGAATCAATAATCAATCTGCTTCTCAAAGATTCTTTTTGCGTTGCAATTCCTACTGGGCAGTTATTACTTCCACAAGCTCGCATTCCTAAACAACCAATCGCTTGCAATGCAGAATTAGAAACGGCTATTGCGTCGGCTCCTAACATCATAGCTTTTGCAAAATCTTCTGCGACACGCAAACCTCCAGTGATTACTAGTGTAACATCTGAGGCTCCAACTTTATCTAAATATTTTCTAGCTCTTGCCAAAGCAGGAACAGTAGGCACATTAATATGGTCTCTTAAAATAGTGGGTGCAGAACCTGTTCCGCCACCTCGTCCATCCAAGATGATATAATCTACACCTGCATCTAAAGCAAACTGAATATCTTTTTCTATATGACTTGCGGCTATCTTAAATCCGATTGGAATTCCGCCTGTACGTTCTCTTACTTTATCTCCAAAATCTTTGAAGTCTTGTGCTGTATGAAAGTTTGGATTTGCTGCTGGTGAAATGGCTGTTTCTCCCTCTTTTAATCCTCTAACTTCTGCAATCTCTGCACTTACTTTACTTCCTGGTAAATGCCCTCCTGTTCCAGTTTTTGCTCCTTGTCCTCCTTTAAAGTGAAACGCCTGAACATTGTCTAATTTATCCCAGGAGAATCCAAACTGAGCGGAAGCCAATTCGTAAAAATATTTATTATTGCTAGATTGTTCTTCTGGTAACATTCCTCCTTCACCAGAACAGATTCCGGTTCCTGCTAATTGCGCTCCTTTAGATAAAGCAATTTTCGCTTCTCGAGATAAGGCTCCAAAACTCATGTCAGAAACAAACAACGGCATGTCTAATTCTAGTGGTTTTTTTGCTCTTGGACCAATCACAACTTTCGTTGCTACTTCTTCATGATCTAATAAAGGTCTTGTTGCTAATTGTGCTGGTAAAAATTGAATATCATTCCATTTTGGTAAGGAGTTTCTATCAACTCCCATGGAAGCTGAAAATCCGTGATGTCCAATGTTTTTTAATCCATTTTGAGCCAATTCTTTAATATATCCAGTGTACGGCTCTGTATCTTCAGGATGTGTATCTGCATAAGCTCCTAAATATTCATCGCGATTAAAAGGCTGTGGACTATTCACTAAATACGCATCTACTTCAAATGCATCGACAAATAAATCATCTCCTTCAATCTTCGTTGAAAATTTATGAAGTACTTCTTTATTATTGTATTCTGAAACTCCAGAATCTACTCGATAATCCCAACCGTGGACTCCACAAATAAGATTGTGACCATCAACATGACCATCGGACATCAAAGCACCTCTGTGAAGACACCTTCCGTATAGTACAGAAATATCTTCATCGAACTTTACGATGACCAAATCTAATCCGTTTACAAGGGCATGTAATGGTTCTTTGTTAATCAATTCACTTATCTGCGCAATTATTACTGGTTTTTTCATGTTTATGGTCGCTGTTAATTTATGTTCGTTTTTCGTTTGTTAATTTCTATGAATTGAAATTGATGTTATATCATAATCAATTATTCCTTTTTTTCGCATGCTACTTAATACATTACTTACGGTTTGTCTCGAAGTATTGGTGAGGTTGGCTATTTCTTTATGCGATAAAAGATTTTTTGCAACTAAGCGCTCTGTTTTATCATCTTCAGAGAATTCTTTTACATAATCAAAAACAAATTCCTGAATACGCGTAGCGCTGTCTTTATAAAGTAAATCATGAAGCCTGCGCTCTAACTTTTTTATGCGTAGTCCATAAATTTTTAAAACTCCGTTTTTGAGCGACTTATGTTTTTCCATAAGGGTTTCCATTTGATCGGGTTCTATATAGCAAATAATACAATCTTCTAAGGCATAGGCAACTTCTTCTGTAGCGGCTTCTTTATCATAAAGTGTCAATTCGCCAAAAATATTACCGGGCTTTACGATATATTTTACAGTATCATTGGAATCATTTACAATTTTAACGGTACCTTTTTTTAAAAAGAAAACATTTTTATCGTTCTCGTTTTTTAAAGAAATAATAGCACCTTTGTCAAAATTCTCCATTTCTAAAATAGCACAAGTGCGCATCATATTGAATCTTCCCAATTTATTAAAAAGGTTAAACCCTTCTAAAAACCAATATTTTGTTAGTGTATTCAAAATAGTTAAAACCAGTATTAGGTAAAAATAGTTATTTATGCGAGCTCAGAATTATATTAATTACTCAAGACTTACTTGATACGACAAGGAGGCATTTTTAAAGACATTGTCAAATGATCATAGTTGATAAACTTCTTCTGTTCAACATGGGAATTTTTGCAATTGCGATAGGTTTTTTCATGAAATTTAAGCAGTTTAGGTTTAGTAAGTTACTTGATTTTTTTCAAATAACTTATTTAGAGTATTTTAAATAAGTATGCTATAAACCAATAGTGTAAGCTGATGAATGCTTATCTTATAAGTGTTATTTTTTGATGATTTTTGTCCAGTTTTTATCGGCTTTCACGATTAACTGTTCAGGTCCTTCTTTGGTCCATGACTTGAATGTGTTGGTTCCCCAAGAATTGTAAAAGAGATATAATTTGCCATCACGGATTTCAAAAGTTTCTGGATCGCTTGATACTTTTTTCCCTTTAGAAGCCATTGCGTAAGAACAAAACCCACCGTATTGCGGAGTGTATTTTGTTGGATTTACAATAAAAGCTTCTAAATTCTTTTGTGACGAAAAATAGAATTTTACTCCGTCGTGTTTCGTTGCAAAATTTTTATTCCCTTCTACTGCTTTGTTACTAAAGTAAGCAACAACGTCATATCCTTCAGCAATTACTCCTTTTTCTGTGGAGTAGTTTTTCTGAGCAACTATGGATATTGAAAAGGTAATGAATACAAATAAAATGAGCTGCTTCATGTTTTATTTTTTGTTGATTATTTTTTTCCAATTCTTATCGGCTTTTACCTTCAATTGTTTCGCTCCTTCTTTTGTCCAAAGATCTAAGGTGTTGGTTCCCCAGGAATTATAAAAGAGATATAATTTGCCGTCGCGGATTTCAAAAGTCTCTGGATTGATTGGAACTTTATCTCCTTTCACTCCCATTGCATATGCACAAAAACCTCCATATTCTGGAATGTATTTTGTTGGGTTTGCTTTAAATGTGTCTAAATTATCTTGTGATGAAAAGTAGAATTTTACACCATCATATTCTGTAGCTAGTTTTTTGTTTCCTTGTTTTGCTTCCTTACTAAAATAGGATACAACATCATATCCTTTAGCGACTGCTCCTTTTTTGGTATAATAATTTTCTTGAGCAGCTAATGATGTTGAAAAGGTAATTAGTAATAATAGAATGGTTTTTTTCATGCTTAGGTTTTGTTGAACACATGAGTAGTCGAAGCCTTTTCCGTTTAATTACAAAAAGCAGGCGTTTGCCTGCTTTTTTATTTTTATGCTCTAGTGATTATTTGTTCTTCTCTGGGTTAATTATTTTTGAAGCATCAAATGGTTTTTTAATACTGTAATTTTCCACAGTATGAATTCCATAAACTTGACCACTAGGTGTATATGTGTCATAGCGCGTTGTTAATTTCAAGCCATCTACGTCTTTGTATTCTTTATATACCTTATAAAGAGGTCCTAAGAATTTTGTCTCTTTTGGAACATTAAAAAGTTTCATTAACTCCTTGCTTACCACTGTATATTTTATTCCTTTTAAAACATAGGTTGAAGGATCTATATACATGTCGAAATATTCATATTCAGAAGACCCTTTAAAGGTTAACCTTACTGTTTTGTATGAGACTCCTTCTTTAATAAAAGGCACTTTAGTGTCTTCTTTGAGGGCTAATTGTGCAGGGATATCTTGAGTCATCCATACAGTATTAATAAAGAAATACGAAATTCCAGCCATCATGGAAGGCGGATTGCCTCGTTTCCAGTTTTTTGTCCAAATTTCATTTCCATCAAATCCTAAAGTTGCTTTATCATTAGGCCACTCTTGGTAAATTCTTCTTCTTCCTTGTTCATGGGCTTCAAGAGATAACCAATGTTCATCTGGTTTTTGAGGATTCACCATATTGTGATGAAAACTCATGCTTGGAGCATTTTCCCAAATATTCATTCCTCCGTGAGCATTGATCATTTTTTCTACAAGTTGTTTTGTCTCAGGACGATCGTATTTTCCTTCTTGTGCAGTCATTAGTCCAATAAAAAATAGACTAATGCTTAAGTTAATAATTGTTTTCATTTGTTTCTATTTTAAGATTTACTCTACGAATGTATTGGCTTTTAAAAGTGCTTCCTATAAGATTGTTGTGAGCAACAATTAAAGATTTAAGTGACAATTGGAAGTGCATCACATCATCTAAATATTACTTACATTGCAACTATGAAACTGTTAATAAAACATTCTGTAGGCATTTCAAAAAAGTATATTTATTTGATAAGTATCCTTTTTAGCTTCATTGTGCTTTTGCAAACAACGCTCTCTGAATCTAATGAGGTTTTAATCGTTTCGCTGAAATTCATCGTATTCTTTACAACTAATTACCTCTTATGGGCACTGCTTATTGAATATGTATACGGAGCTGTAAAACCAATTCTTATTGGCTCTAAAACCTCAGGCAAAATTATCTACATCGGTTTGTTAAACCTTTTGTTGATTTGTTTTATCCATCTTTTTATCAGTAATATTGTTTATAGTGCTTATTTTGTCTTTGTTGTAGATGTCTCTTTTTTGGGATTTCTTGAAGATCTTAAGAATGTGATTCCAAGAGCTTTTATAAGTCGAATTTTCGACTTCTTAATTATTGGCGTTTTACTTAAAGTAATGGATGCCTATAAATCCTTTCAACAAAAAAACTTGAAAGTATTAGAGCTAGAAAATCAATTACATCTTTCTCAACTTGCCACGTTGCGCTCTCAGTTAGATCCTCACTTTTTATTTAACACGCTTCACACGCTAAATTCTTTGATTGGGTTTGATGATAAAAAAGCTCGATCAATTGTGATTAAAATGACTCATTTATTAAGAAAAATGTTAAATGAAAAAGATAGACATATCATTACTTTGGAGGAGGAAATTGAATATTTCAAAAACTATTTAGCGATAGAACAAGAACGTTTTAATGATCGTTTGACGGTAGCATACGACATTGAGGAAACAACAAAACAAATTGAAGTTCCAGCGCTTATTTTACAACCTCTTATAGAAAATGCTTTTAAACACGGCATTGCTCTTATTGAAGGAAAATGTCACATTCATTTAACAACAAAACTAGAAGGTCATCAGCTTTCTATTTCATTGAGTAATACAAAACCAAATAGCGGAAAGGTATCTCCTATTAGCTCAACTAAGGTTGGTTTAAAAAATCTTAAAAGCAGACTGACTCAATTGTTCCCAGATCGTTTTGAGCTTCGTGTAAACGATGATGACCCCTATACTGTTATCATCTTTTTAACCTTAGAAAAAATACCATGATTACAGCATTAATTGTAGACGACGAACCTCATGCAAGACGTTATTTAAAAGAGATTTTAAAAAGCGAATCTGATGTGGTCGTGATTGGTGAATGTAAAAACGGACAGGAGGCTTTAAATTTCATCAAGAATAAGGTTCCAAACATCATTTTCTTAGATGTTCAAATGCCTGGAATGACAGGTATTGAGGTCGCTTCTAAAATTAAAAATACTGAAGCTTTTGTCATTTTTACTACAGCGTATGATCAGTATGCATTAAAAGCATTCGAAGTTAATGCACTTGATTATTTACTAAAACCTTTTGAAGAAAAGAGGTTTCAAGAAGTGCTGCAAAAAGCAATTCAAACTATTGGCAGAACTCAACAAGCAGCATTTAGTGGTAAATTTATGCAATTGTATAGAGATTACAATCAATCCTTATCTCCACATATTACTTCCTTTGAAATAAAGGAAAAAGGGGTTGTCAGAGATATCAAAACTTCTGATGTGTTCTGTATTGAGTCTAGTGCTGTTTACGTAATGCTTCACCTTAATGATGGCTCTGTTTTATATAGAGCCGCATTAAATTTACTAGAAGAACAGCTTCCTACAAACTTCATTCGAGTTCACAGGACATTTATTATTAATATAGAGTATATCGAATCTTATAAATATCTAAATAATAATACGTATTCTTTCACATTAAAAAATGGACTTGTTGTTATTTCTAGCAGACGATATAAGGACCCTATTTCTAAGGTTTTATCTGATTTGTGATTTACATCACCATTAAATTACAACCTCTAATATCAGAATGGTCAAAGCGTCCAAGAACTTCAAAAGTATTATTGGAATGAACTTTCGCTAAATCTTGTGTGGCTATAAATGAGCAAGAATTGTAGTTTGCTAAATCGATTACATTGAGCCCTCCTGTTTTTTCGCTTTCTAAAATGGTTAATGCATCTTCTGTGTCTCGGGTGAGAATTTTCATCCAAGGCGGACAATCAAAGACACCTTTTCCTTTAGAATAACCTTGACTTAACAATTCTGTCATTCCGTATTCTGAATGAATTTTAGAAACTCCAAATCCTTTTTCCAGAATTTGATGCAACTCCATTCGAGTCATTTCTTTGCGCCTTCCTTTCATGCCTCCGGTTTCCATTATGATGGTATTCTGCAATTGAAATTGCTCTTTTTCAATCAAATCTAACAAAGCAAATGTGACTCCGATCAATAAAACTTTTTCTCCTTTTTTATCTAATGCTTTCAATGTATCAGAAAGTTCATCGAGATTATCTAAATAGAATCCGCTTGCAGATTTTTTTGATTTTTTGATCAAGTCATCTACCATGTAAATCAGAGATGAACCTTCTCTTTCTAAGTAATTTGGCAACAATGCTAATACTGTATACTCTTCTATTTCGCCATAAAAATATTGAAAGCCTTTTCGATAACTTTTTTCATACCAAGAGACATCTGTTACCAAATGTCTGCTCGTAATATCTCCTGTAGTGCCAGAACTCGTAAAGGTTTCTTTAATAGATTCTTTAGACGAAAGTATTTCGTGAGATTTAAAAAATTGAATCGGTAAAAAAGGAATTTCTGCTACTTCTTTTACATCACTTGGATGAATATACAGTAAATCACAAAAAGAACGATACACCACATTATTTTCAAATTGATGTTTAAAAACCTGTAAAGCACAAGTCTTAAAATCACTTTCGTTTTGTATGTTAAAAATCTGGTCTTGCATCTGATACAAATGTACTATCATTTTTCTCTTTTTGTGAGAGATTATTGTACTTTTGAATCAACAAATCAAATCAAAAAAACAAACAACAATGACCGATTTCGGAATTCAGGAAGCCTTAAAACAATTAGGGGTCCAAGACATTAATGAAGGAACTTCAACCGGTTCTAATAATTTTTCTAATGGAGAGATTATAGAAAGTTATTCTCCAGTTGACGGAAAATTAATTGGAAAAGTAAAAACGACAACAAAAGAAGACTACGAAAAAGTACTAGAAACGGCTTCGGCAGCTTTTCTGTCTTTCAGAAACATGCCTGCTCCTCAGAGAGGAGAAATTGTTCGTCAGTTTGGAAACAAATTAAGAGATTTAAAAGAGCCTCTAGGGAAATTAGTTTCCTATGAAATGGGAAAATCTTTACAAGAAGGGTACGGAGAAGTTCAAGAAATGATTGACATCTGTGACTTCGCAGTTGGATTGTCAAGACAGTTAAATGGTCAAACGATTCCTTCTGAACGTCCTGGACACGTAATGAGAGAACAATGGCACCCAATTGGTGTTGTTGGAATTATCTCTGCCTTTAACTTTCCTGTGGCTGTTTGGGCTTGGAATACTGCTTTAGCGTGGATTTGTGGTGATGTATGTGTATGGAAAGGTTCTGAAAAAGCTCCTTTATGTTCTATTGCTTGTCAAAATATTATTGCTGATGTTTTAAAACAAAATAATTTACCAGAAGGAATTTCTTGTATCATCAATGGTGATTATAAGGTTGGTGAAATGATGACTACCGATACTAGAATCCCTTTAGTATCTGCTACGGGGTCTACAAGAATGGGAAGAATTGTTGGAGCAACGGTTGCGCAACGTTTCGGAAAATCTTTATTAGAATTAGGAGGTAATAATGCTATTATTATTACACCTACTGCTGACTTAAAAGTTGTAGTTCCTGGTGCTGTATTTGGAGCTGTTGGTACTGCCGGACAACGATGTACTTCTACTAGAAGATTGATTATTCATGAATCTGTTTACAACAAAGTAAGAGATGCAATTGTAGGTGCTTACAAACAAATTATTATTGGAAACCCATTAGACGAAACGAAACATATGGGGCCGTTAATTGATGTTGACGCCGTAAACACCTATTTAGCTGCTATAGAAAAAGCAAAAGCTGAAGGTGGAAATGTATTGGTTGAAGGTGGAGTTTTAACAGGGGAAGGATACGAAAGCGGATGCTACGTAAAACCCGCTATTATTGAAGCTGAAAATAATTTTGAAATTGTACAGCATGAAACATTTGCTCCAATTCTATATTTAATGAAATATTCTGGTGAAGTAGAAAACGCTATCGTAAAACAAAATGGGGTTGCTCAAGGATTATCTTCTGCTATTATGACTAATGAAATGAAAGAAGCTGAAAAGTTCTTATCATATGCAGGTTCTGATTGTGGAATTGCCAATGTAAACATCGGAACTTCTGGTGCTGAAATTGGTGGAGCTTTTGGAGGTGAAAAAGAAACTGGTGGTGGACGTGAGTCTGGATCTGATGCTTGGAAAGTATACATGAGAAGACAAACAAATACAGTAAATTACTCTGATGAGTTACCGTTAGCACAAGGAATTAAATTTGATTTATAGTGTATTCTAATTTGTCACACTGAGTTGTCACACAGAGCTTGTCGAAGTGCTGTCGAAGTATTATAGATGTTTTAAAAACCACCTCAATAGAGGTGGTTTTTATTTCTGAATTAAAAACGGTGTGACTAAATTATAGAAAAAGTACTGTAATTAAAAAAATAGCACAAACTGTTTATCTCTAGAAATTCTGAGTATTTTTTAGCATATTATTATCAATAAAATAAGTTTTCTTAGTAAATTCGTGGCATAAGTGTCGCTGTTTTTGACAGCATAATAAAAATCATGCATTTCTTTCATTTCATTTATAGAAAAAATAATTGATCCTCTAGCACTTGTTATTAACCATAATATCTATTAGGATGAAAAAAATTGCATTATTATTAAGTTTGTTTACGTTTTCTTTTGGCTTTTCTCAAAGCTTACCCATTGATTTTGAAGGCGATGTCTCAACGTCAGATTTTGTTGACTTTGATGGTGGGACAGCAACCGTAACCACCAATCCTTCAATGTCAGGAATCAATAACAGTAATACTGTTGCCCA
>TARA_R110001632_G_scaffold19928_11_pt1 | contig 10698 bp, 14 predicted proteins | sample TARA_R110001632 | Tara Oceans TARA_R110001632 (sample SAMEA4398266) | marine metagenome | biome: Polar Biome; feature: [SRF] surface water layer (ENVO:00010504); material: water (ENVO:00002006), including particulate matter (ENVO:01000060) such as... | depth 5 m
GAACTCCAATATATTCATTATCGGCATTGGCCTGTGAGCGTGTCTCCATTTCAGTGGTGCGAATAACACGATTAAATCTATCCTCTGCCAGACTGATGAACCCAGGTATGTCATTGACTAACTCAGAGCGCTTTAACCAGCTTGCAATAGCAGCCTGAAGTTCACCATAATTATTGATCATATCGTAATCTCACTTCTCTTTAAATAAGCGTAATCGCCACTGTTAAGTAATCTCTTTACACCAGGCATATGGTCTGGGTTCATTAAGTCAATTCCGTATTTAGTAATCCACTCCATTTGCACTACCGCAGGAATACTTGCAGCGTGCCACATCTCACTTTTCTTATCAAAACCCTCATTACGCTGAAACTTGTTAATCTCTAAAATGTCAGAGCAGTCTTGTTCAGTGCGAATAAAGGTAGTGTCAGTGCTTTCATCGTAGTCATGGTAAGTAGAGATTTTAGTAGTTGGATCATAATCTAATAATTGCTTAGTCATATTATTTGTTTCTTTCTGCGATATAGATCTGCCTCATATGGAGTAACTTTACCTTTGCCGCCAACTTTAATTACGCCATTCTTATGTGTGAACGGGCCAGGAAGTATATTAGTAACCTCTACTGTGCCTTTAGGCGGTGCAACTTTAATTTCTTTATTGACACCAACATTTTGATGCCGACTTAATATCTTGTCCTGTATTTCCTTTGCGGAATATGTCTTTTCTTTTTTCTTAGTAGCCATTGTACAGTTCCATTAAAGAAGAGAAGGGAGGGCCGAAACCCTCCCCCTCATGATAGTTAAGTTAGATCGTAAATTCCACCTGAAGCGTCTTCGTTCTTAGAACAAAGAGTTAATTCAGTTGAAAGTTGCTTACGACTAGCATGACCAGTTTTAGCAAGATCTTCAACCCTCATAGGCTGTAGAACTTTTGACCCAAAGTATTCCATATCAAGAAGATACACAGTACTTGTAGGACAGAAACGGTCAGCAATAACCTTATGCTCGCCAAAGTCGGAGATATAAAGGTCAGCAGCACCCATAATAGATGCTTGCTTCATAGTTTGGCCTGTATCACGGTAAAGACTGGCAATACCAGCAAAGGTAGATATTTTTTGCTTCTGTGAGCTATTCACAAGAACAGTTGATGGGTTACCACCAGCAGCCCATACATCAGCAATAACGCCTTTAAAGATAGTTTCAGTTAATGCACGAGCTGTACCAGCAGTCGGAGCATCTACGATACCCGTTCCGTTGTTCCAACCACCAGCAGCGCCAGAGCCAGCACCATGAGATGTGTTAGATGCTAACCATGCACCGACACCAGCAGACTTACGAGCAACAGATGCTGAACCAGCAGCAGATGCGTTAAGTGAACAGAAAGATGATTCAATATCACGCTTCAATTCACGCCCACGCTTGGAAACTTGGTAAGAAATCTCTTTACCACGGCCAGCAGTTTTAACCGCATCGGCAGTAGATGAAACTTCAACCACTTTGTCCATTAGCTGTGTGTAGTTACCAACACGAATAGTTGGATCTAGTGCGTCATTCACCGCATTGTCGCCTTCAACCACCGCATTATTTGCTGTAGCGGAATCTAACGAATCGATTTGCCACTCGGGTTTAGTTGCAGTTGCAGTGCCTTTACCCATCGCAGTTACGAAAGGTGTTTCCATAGGCGAAATATCATAGATAATATCGCTTAAGTCTTCACGAATACCAATTTGCTGGTATGTTTGAGTAGTACCTGTAGGAACAGTCATTATATTAGTCCTTAAAAAAGACCCTCAAGAAGTTTGGCTGCACTATGTACGTTACCATTTTTCTTGTGGGATTGTAAATTTGCCTTGGCAGCACGAGTTTTAGGATTGCCTTCCTGTCTTGCCCCAGGCTTTATAACCTTTGGAGCATTAGTCAACTTATCTCTGACTGTCGTTTTGTTAGCCATTAAAGCATCATACTTTTGAGCTTTATCAAGAATAACAATGTCAGCAGAGCGAGCCATCTCTAATTCACTATCAGCATATCCAGCTTGTTTTGCGTATTCCAAAACTCCATCCCGATATTGTGCGTCCTGAATAAAAGCAGGAAGAGCCTGGGCGAGTTCGCCATTGCGCTGATGGTAAAAACCTTGGCGCTGTTCTTGCTCTTGCTTCATATTTTCGGCTGCATAATAGTCGGCCTGTTGTGTGGCCTGATTGCGTAATTGGATCATCTGATCATAAGCAATCTTCTCATCACGGTATCGTGCTGGATCTTGTACTAGTAAATCAATATCAGGTTCAACTAAGCCTTGGTTGACTTCATCCCGTATATTTTGTGCGTACTGTTGGCGTTCATGGTTTAATTGCGTCATAGCAGCTTCGTATTGTCTCTTCTGCTCGGCAACTTCGGTAGCCTTTTGCTGAAATCCCTTATCTCGCTCACCTTCCCTAGCCACAATAACATTTTGTGCTTCGGGTGGAAGTGATGAGAAAACTTCTTTCTGCTCATCTGACCAACTAACAGGTGCATCGATGACCTCGGCATTGGCTGCTTCTGCCTCAACCTCTGGTTCTTCTTCTGTTAGTTCCTCTTCTACTGGATCTTCTTCAAGTACTTCTTCACCGTCTTCACTGGCCTCAACTTGAGGTGCTTCCTCGGCTTTTTCTTCAGCAAATGTTCCTTCGTCAAAATCGAAATTGGCTAGGGCATCTACTGCACCATCGATAGTTCCATCATGTGTCTCGGCTGTCTCTGACTGGGCCATTCTACAATCCTTTTAAATTACGTGTAAGTGTTTATGGGTAAGCTGCTCATGCTCCACCCGTTCAAGTTCTGCTTTGGCAAGTTTGCCTCCACCTATAACGCCATTGATGTGACTTTCAATCTTATCCACAATACCAATAGCGATATAACAGTTTTCACGACCCTGGGTATCAGTAGGGTGTGAGGCTACAAGTGAGTTCATGTAACCTTGTTTAATTGCTGCAATAGCGTCTGACAGGCCGTCTTCTTTGGACCACATCATAAATCGTTCTGCTTTTGCACGTTGTTGTTCTAAACTCTCAGCCATTATCTACTCCTATAAAGGTACTATGATACCCTATTTTACCTAAAAGAACAATATCCTAATTAATTTGATATATAAGTTGACAGGTCATTACGTTGTTGATATAATAAATACAGTTACAAAGACAAACAGGAGAACTAAAATGACTACAACACATAATACACTGAAAGATATTTTTTATATCAACGTGCCAGTTCGCAGAACCCAACTTGAGGTACTACAATCAAAATTGCAAGATGGATGGAAATGCGATGGACATCCTAAAGATTATCGTCTGCGGCATAAAAACGTACAAGGATCAGAAGCAGGATTTGAAACTATTGCAGAGTTGCGTTGGCATTGCGAATGTGAAGAAATAACAACTAAGTATCCTTTTAAAGAAATTCCAGTAGGAGAGATAAAATGATATACGCAAACATACAGTCAACATTTTTATTAGAGCTAGAGACTGAAGGTTTAGTTTCTATTGACGATGCCCTGGAGATAGCGGAAGAGAATTTCGTGTTTGCTTTAGATGACTTTGATGGTTTTAATGCTGATCAAAATGTTAAGGTCACTGAAATACACGTTCAATCTAATCGTAAAGAGGCGCTCATTACTTTCACCGCAAAAGATTTAGGGTTTGTGGATCTAGACGAAGTTGATTGGGTTTTAGAAAATGATATATGTGATACTATTGTTATTACTGAAGACGATACTCCTGATCAAGACGATTGGGATGGCATTGGTGATAGCACTATAAACAAACACGGCACAGGATGTAAATAATATGGCTAAATCACATAAGACATTTACTCGTACGGGCCTTGGTGGCCCTGATCCATTCCCACCGACTGAGGGTCAGCAAAGACGTATTGATGAGAGAGGTCACAATGAATTAACCATTGAGGATCTTAGAATAATTAAAAAGATGAGGGACTTTGTACCGCCTGGGTTGCCTGACGGTCACCCATTTCATCCTGATCCATCGAAACGAGGGCCAAGATAGCTCCTATTGTTGGAACTGATAATTTCTTATTGTTGATTGCGTCTTTAAGTGCTTGAAAGCCACCTTTAATAACAAGATTACGAACATTAGTTACATCAGATTTTTTAACTTCACCAAAAACACCGCCTAGGTTTTGGTCTGCTTTGTTTAGGTTATACATAATTTCTGGAACAGCATTATCAAACGCAGTAACAAATTCTGGGCGGTTTATTCTTTCTACATACATTTGACCTAATGGATTTTTTGTCCAGTCATTACCAATATAGGCATCTTGTCCCTGCAATTGACGTTTTATCATAGGCTCTGGAACACCTAAATCTTTTGCAAGTTTTTTACTAAACTTGGCTACATTAGTTGCACGGTAATCAACAGCCTTTTGTATTAACATTGCACGTTTAACAGGTTTAGTTGCGGCTGCAAAATCTTGTCCTATTTTAGTTTTAGGATTAAAAGCCCCTACTTCATTAATAATTGCATTATTGGTTACACCTTTAAACGCTTGTTCGTCACCAAATGATAATATTCTAAATCCATCATTAGTTGCTATAGGATTAAGAGTATCTAATGCATCAGGTCCAAACTGTTTAGTAATTTCATTTGTAACTTGCATTGCCATATCATTATTGTATTCATCAACATTAAAATCAAAAGCATTAGAGCTTTTCATGGACTGTTTGGGATTACCAGCTAAATGAGAAACAGCAGCGTCCTGACCTAACGCTAAACCTCTTGAGGCTTCTACAGCGTTTATAACGTCTCCAGATGCTTGATCTATATTTAGCCCACCTGTTGCACGACCTAATGCTACCTGTGTTTGAGCGCCTGGATTTATTTCTCCTTCAAATACACCTGGACCTTTGATAGTTTGCCCAGTAGGTAATCCAAATGCCAATGAAAGTCTATCACGACCTTTTTCGTCATTCATTATATTAAATGTTTCGTTAAGATGATCTTGCCTAACATCAAGAGGTGCATTTTTTAATTCAGCCATGTGAGTGGTAGTTTTACCTGGCACACTTTCATATGACCCTTGCCCATAATATTTAGCCATTAAATCTTTATAATTTTTACCAGCTTCTGCTATTGGAATGTCTTCTTTTTTTGCTTTTGCTGTAATCCATACAGAAGCCTGTAAACTTCTTTCATCCCAATCACTTTTACCGCCTAGTTTCTGAGCATTAGCTTTGTTTACGGCTTTTGTCATAGCCTTGTCCATCCAGGCGTGCTGCTCTGCATTAAACCCTTGATCCCAAGCGCTACCATCAGCATTTTTATAACCCCAGGCTCTACCATCCCAAATGTCATGTACAGCACGGTTCATTGAGGTTAATTCAAACTCACCACCTTTAGCTATATTTTCTGCAAACGGTCCTATTTTCGGTCCTATTGCATCAAACACTGCGGATGGGTTGTCTGCCGCATAGTAACTATCGATAGACTTACCCATTGCTTCTGGAAAACGTCCTGAACTAGCAGGGTTACCAGCCATAATTTGATTGTTTCCTCTGATAGCATAACCAAGGTTTGCATCGACAGGTGTTGAAGCTGATGTTCTTGCTAAAGCTCCTGTAAATTGAGCAGCCTTAGTAGGATCATCACCCATATGAAACATATTGGCTAGGCCGCTCTCATCATACCAATCGCTAAACTCTACCGACTCAGCAGCATTTGATAAGTATGTATTAATCGCAGCGTCTTCATCTACTAAATTATTAACTGTGTCTGGCGCTCCATCAAACGATCCAGCAGCTACTTTCTCTTCCCCTAATTTCAGTTCGTTGTCTCGATCAATTTTCATTTGCTCAAATTGTTGATCAGATTGTATATCTATATCTGGTTTATTAATGACGTTTGGTTCTGGCACAAACCACGGATTTGTTTTTTTAGCGGCATTAACTGCGGCCTTGCTTAGTGCTTTAGGGTTGCCAGGGTAAAAATCACTTGCAGCAAATGCAGTAGCACCAGCAGCAGCCAGCATATTTGCAACATTACCTCTGTTATCAACACCGTCCTTTAAATTTGGTATTAACTTACGGCCCTCATCTTGCATAGTCTTTACATTGGGCTGTACATTAGAATTATACCAGTTGGTAGCAAATTCTGTGGGATTAGACGCAGCGTTATAGACACCCTTGACTAAGGCTGGAGGTATTTGATTGACATCATTCGTAAGGCTAGGTGTATATTGTGAAATAGGCGCTCCACCACGCAGCCTTAAGTTGGTTTCAGCAGTTCCTGGTATTGGTTTTCCATACATAGGCTTACTGGAAGACCACTGGTTAAAGCTATTATATAAACCTTGGGCTTCATTAGATAATTTATCTGCTAGTCTTCTGCTCACACTTTCCTTATCAAAAGGATCAATATAACCATAGGCATTTTCAGCAAAATTCTGTCCAAACGTGTAAGGATTTTTAACCAAGGTCTCCACCCATCTCAACATTGCCGACAGATCCACCGATGCCAAGACGTTTCAATTCCATTTCAAGCATCATCTCTTCACGTTTCAATTCAAACTCAGCTACCATTTGCTCACGCTTTAGTTGTGCTTCCATTTCAATCTTCTCACGACCCAAGATCATATCGTTCTCTAGCTTCTGTTGATCTGTGGCGGCCTCTATTTGATTACTCTGGGCCTTTAGCTCATTGTCAGCCTGTTGACCCTGTGCCTTTAACTGCATGTTAGCCTGGTCAAGTTTAGTCTTGGCCTCAATCTGCATAGCTACTGGGTTAGGCGGTGGTGGTGGTGGCTTTTGACCTTCCTGTGGCTCTACAAAGTAGTTGTTTGCATCGCCAATATCCATGTCACGAGTTAAGCCGTCATAGTTGTTGTAAATCTTCTCTAGACTAGATAGCCCCATACTCATAGCCTGTTGCTGCTGTTGCAGGATAGCCATGCGAGCCTTGATACGTTCTACTTTGTCACCAGATCCAAGACCAACTTGTATATTAACTCTCATATCAGGATCTAAATTGCTTACGTCAATTTCTGTCCACTTGCCACGTACATTAATGGATCGTGTCTCTTCCTGATACTCAATAGCCAAACGTAGTATTTTGCGGAACAGAATACCCATTGAGTTACCCAGGTTACGAGCAATCAATTCAATCTTGCCCATACCTTTGTTTTGTATAAGCTCAATAGCGACACCACTGTCATTAAGGCTATCCATGTTTAAGCCCTGATTGTAGTTTGTCACGCCAGTTCTCTGTTGACGCTCATTGTCCCAATACTCAAGCATGTTAAATGAACTACCAGCAGTGAACGGTATCGTTACAGGTATCAATCCACCTGGACCTTTAGTTCTAATCGGTGCGCCTGGAGCTACAGTGAGTAGGTCATCAAATGTATTCTCACCAACATATGCGTCTGGAACTTCTATCCGAGGATTGTTAGTTAGATATAGATTGTCTAGACTTTGGCGTAGCAGTGTAGATTTGATTAGCTGTATATCCATTGTATCATCGGCAAGAGACTTACCTATAATAGTGTGGCTAAGTTTAATCGGTGAGAAATCTACAAAGGGATGGAAGTCCACTGGATCATTAGATAAGATAGTCGTGCCAACTCTTACTATGTGACGTAACTCAGCAATACCATCGCCATCAAAGTCAACACGAACATACTCATTGTTAACCCATACCTTACGCATTTGTGGGTCAGTAGAGGTTGTCTCACTCTCGTTAAATGTATAGTTCTCATCCTCATAGCGTTCTGTACGTCTTGCATCGAATGATGGGTCAGTAGCATCACCACTAGATCCTAAGTTCTCTACAACCTTACGCTTATAACCAGCCTCAATTAAGTCCGATATACTTTGTGATTGTTTCGTGGCTGTGTATTCACTGTCCTCTAAAGATTGCTGACGAGGTGCGACAAAGAACTCTTCTGGAGGTACACATAGAATACGTACTTTACTCGTATCTACTTCTCTTGATATTTTAACATCCCAGGTGTCTGTGCCGTCCTGTTGAGTAGCCTCTTCCAAGTCCCAGCCGTCTTGCTGCATCATCATTAGCTGCTCTTCAGGCTGGTCTTCAAAGACACGATCCTCAATCTTAGATGTGACATCCCAATATACTTGAACGATACCAATTCTGTTTAGTAGTCCGTCCTTTGCCCAGTCATGTATAGTAGTGTAGCCGTCATTGTCTTTATAGAAAATATGATTAACTAAGTCAGTAGCATTACGTGCCTGTTCTTCTTGACCCTCTTCCAATGCTTCAAACTCTACAACGTCATCACCAGATAGGAATAGCTTGATCAGGTCAGGCATCACACTGTCAACAGTAGTAGCTACGTCACGAGATACAACTCTAGATCTACCCTCTTGCTCATTGCCGAATGGGTCACCCTTATAATAACGCTGTGCCTCAAGTTGATCATTAGCTAACTCACTATCATAGTAACCAACTGATAATTGTGATTGTTGCTCTAGTAAATATGCTAGATCGTCTTCTGCCATTTTAGCCATTAAAAGCCACCCACTAAATTGTTATATGTAATTATAGTACCTTCTATAAAGATAAACGTCAATATCATACTACATATCCAGTGTTAAGTACTAACGGTCTTTTTGTTTTTGTTCGCTCAAGACCCATAGCTAAATATCGCATGGCATCTGCTGCGTGCGAGGACCAGTCATGTAAAGGCTTACTCTTAAATATCTGTAGCTTGTCATCCCACTCCTTACGGTACTGACATAGAGCCTCAATACCTCTCGTGCATTTGTTCTCATCAAACCACACCCTGGGCAATAAGTTACGGGTTGCGTTAATGCCGTCCTCAACTCTAGATGCTGGCAATATACGACACCTAACACCTAACTCGTTTAAGACTTCTTCTCTGCTCTTGCCTGTGCCAAGCTCCTTAGCCTTACAGTCATGCGGCAGGATCTGCTCTTCAGTGTATAGGTATGGTTTACTTCGCAGTAACTTAACATAATGTTCTAAGCCCTCACCTGATGCCTCATAGTAGTCAATGCAATGTACTTCCTGACCAACCTGTTGGAAGAACCATATTACTGTACTGTCACCAATCCCTAAGTCCCAAGCAGTCTGTACTTGTGCTACAGGATCATATGGTACGTTAGTAATCCGATCATGTGCGTCTTGCATTAGCTGACCATAGTATGCTCCAGTAACAGCAGCTTGGAACGAACACTCAAACTCCTGCTCATATTGATCGGTAGTCATGTTCTTGCGTAATACTTTTAACTCTTCATCAGATATAAGTTTAGTCTCAGATACCTTTAACTCAGCATAGAACCACTCTGGATCTTTCTTGGCATTCTCACATATCTCATAGAATGCGTTGCGTCCCTTTGGTGTACCAATGAATGCACCCCAACCCTTGCGATCAGTAGATGCTGGCAATAAGATTTCAGTCCATATGTTTGGGTTCATGTCAGCAAATTCATCAAGAACAAAACCGTCAAGATAAATACCACGTAGGCTATCGTAGTTATCTGCACCGTAAAGACGTACTCTACCACCATTCGGTAGATCCACTCTAAGTTCGCTCTCATTAATTGTAGCCCCGTGTTCTCTTAGTGGTTCAACCGCATCTTTTAAATACTGCCAGGCGATGTCTTTAGCTTGTTTATAGAGTGGTGCGATATATGCAAATCGAGGGTTCTTCTTATCACACGTCAAAGCACCTCTAAGTAAGTCGTTGATATGTCCAACAGTCTTACCAGCCCTTCGATGAGCAACCATAGCTGACCATCTCTGTGTTCTGTTGTGAAAGGGTTGAAATTCTATTCTGGGCTTATAAGGTATTACTACGCTTCCCATGTGATCGTAACCTTGCCGTCACCCGTTGGTGTCAATGTAGCATCTTTAGGTAGGATTTGTGCCGCTACCTTAACAAAGTCAGTTGGCCTGTTCTCAGCCATATCAACTAGTGCTGGCAAGCCTTGTAAATCCCACACCTGTTGGAAGTCTTTAATGAAATTTTCACCGAATACAACTCTAGCACCTTTCGGTCTTCCTGCTGGGTTTCCACTCACACCTTTTTTAAAGAGATGATCTGTTTTTTTAACTGTATTATCAGTCATTGCGGCCTCCAGAATTTGCATTATTTACGAACGGGACGGAAAGTTGTGATTGTAGCTTACCACCGCAAGTACATACATGATCTTTCTGATCAGCCAACTTGCAGAAGCGAGTAATAACTTCATAACTATCATCGCACTTGTATTCATATATAGGCATTTGTATCTCCTTTAGTTTGGTAATGGTGCTGGTATGTCCGTCCAAGTGTCATCACTGGCTGGCTGAACTGTCCAGGTATCAGTAGACACAGGCTGAACAATCCACATGTTAGTGCGAATATAATCTTGTGTAATTCTTATGTCACCTGTACTAGTAATTCTTAAATTACCGTCTTCAGTTATGCGTTGGCCTTCCATGAGGTTAAGCCTCCTTCTGTGTTAAAGTAGCACATCTTATCCTCAATTTCAATACCACGCTTGTTAACCCAAGCCTCTTGTATATCATCAGTCCAGAAATCTTTCCAGTCAGTCAAATCATTTGTAAAGGTCAGCGTGTCTCCCCATAATAATTCAAAGTGATTGTCTATTAAAGGCATGTTTATATGCTTACTTATTAATTTAAGTATATCAGGGTTAGTTAATAACTCTTCAAAGCGAACAGTT
>TARA_R110001632_G_scaffold178480_4_pt1 | contig 10666 bp, 9 predicted proteins | sample TARA_R110001632 | Tara Oceans TARA_R110001632 (sample SAMEA4398266) | marine metagenome | biome: Polar Biome; feature: [SRF] surface water layer (ENVO:00010504); material: water (ENVO:00002006), including particulate matter (ENVO:01000060) such as... | depth 5 m
TGGGTTAAAAATTCTATCGTGCAATTGTTTATTGATGATATTGTAAGATACGCGCCTTTGGTTACCTCAGATTTTGAAGAAAACTCGCTTGAGCAATTATCTAACGGAATCATGCCTAAAATGAAAGCTCTAAATCTACATAATGGTACTTTGTATAAATGGAATCGTTTGTGCTACGGTGTTCATGAAAATGTAGCACATGTAAGAATAGAAAATAGATATATACCCTCTGGACCTTCTATAAAAGATGAAATAGCAAATGCATTATTTTGGGTAGGTGTGATGCAAGGAATGCCCAATGAATACAAAGATATTTGGAATAAAATGAAATTTAAGGAAGCCAAAGGAAATTTCATAAATGCAGCAAGAACAGGAATCGACAGTCATTTTGTTTGGTGTGGTAAAGAAGTTTCAGCCATAAAATTTGCTAAAAAAGTATTGCTTCCAATGGCAGCAGAAGGTTTAAAAAAATCGAATGTGAGTCAAGTTGATATTGATTATTATTTAGGGATTATAAAATCTAGAATTAAGAAGAAACAAACGGGTAGTAAATGGCTTATCAAAAATAAACGAATCTTATCTGAATATTACTCAAACTACGAAGTCAACGTATTGCTGACAAAGAAAATTCATGAATATCAAGAGCAAAATTTACCAGTACATCAATGGAAAGACTTAGATGATTTTCCTACTGAAATAGAAGGCTCAAAGAACAAAGCCTACAAAATAATGTCAGAAGAATTGTATGTTGTTCATGAGAATGATTTATTAGAATTGGTAAAAAAAATAATGGAATGGAAAAATATTCATCACATACCAGTTGTCAATAATAAAAACAAAATAGTAGGTATTATAGATTCTATGGATCTTATTGAATTAAATTTTGATAAGAATAAAGAGATTGTTGCTGAGCAAGTTAAAAACGAAAAATTTATAGCAATCAACCCCGAAACAAGTTTACAAGAGATGAATCATTTAATTGAAAACAATACTATTTCTGCTTTAGCAGTTGTTTTTGAAGATGAACTTATAGGAATAGTAACAAAAACTGATTTATTTAATGCAAACATTACTAAGTAAGCTATTAACAGATTCTGACATTGAAGATTCTAGTAGATTGATTGGAAAAATTATTGGAAATAGAAAATCACCAACAATCATTGTTTTTGCTGGAATTCATGGAAATGAAAAAGCGGGAGTAGTAGCATTAGAAAATATTATCCAGAAAATTGAGGAAGAAAACATCTCTTTCCGTGGAAATTTTTACGCAATTAAAGGAAATCTAAAAGCTTTGAAAAGCAATAAAAGATTTGAAGATGTCGATTTAAATAGAATTTGGACTAGAAGTAAGGTTCATAAACTTTTGGATACTGACTCTAAATTTTCAGAAATTGAGGAACAGAAGAGTATTTACAAACACATTAAAGATATTCTATATTTTAATAATGGTCCTTTTTATTTTCTAGACTTACATACAACGTCTTCTAATACAGAACCATTTATAACCATAAGTGATTCTTTGAGCATCAGGAAATTTACATCAAAATTTACACTGCCAGTAATTCTTGGAATTGAAGAGTATTTAGATGGTCCTCTTTTGACATATCTCAACGAATTTGGCCATATTTCACTTGGCTTTGAAGCTGGACAGCATGACGATGAAGCATCTATTATTAATTGCGAAAATTTTGTATGGGTCGCTTTGGTAAAGTCTGGATGTGTTAGAATGAAATCATTAAAAAACTATAAGAATTATAAAGCGACTTTACATTCAAATAAGCCTTCTGAGTTCTATCAAATAAATTATAAATATCAGATTTCTAAAGATGAAGAGTTTAAGATGGAAGAAGGGTTTCATAATTTCCAACAAATTAAAAAAGGACAATTATTAGCAATTTCTAATGGAAAAAAAATTGTAGCAGACAGAGATGGATTAATTTTTATGCCTCTATATCAAAACAAAGGTGATGATGGGTTTTTCATTATCTCAAAAGTGTCGAAATTTTGGTTATTCTTATCTCGTGTTGTACGGAAACTAGGTTTATATCAAATACTACGATTATTACCTGGAGTTAAAAAAGCGAGTCATTATACACTAAGAGTAAATCCGAAAACAGCACGTTTTTTAACCACTAAGATATTTCATCTTTTTGGTTATAGAAAACGAGTTAAAAGAGGAGAGCGATTGTATTTTACAAAGAGAGATCGGAAAATAACCCCCATGCATTAATTTATTCTTCTATCGCTCTATCTAGTAGGCTTTTGTTCATCACTTTACTGGTTTTTGCTCCTAGTTCTTTAATTCTTTCTACTTTTCTGATAAGATTTCCTTTACCTGTTAACTTTTTCATTGAAGTATCATAACTCCCTTGAACCGTTTTTAGCTGGTTTCCAACTTTTATCAAATCATCAGTTAGGTTTACAAATTGATCGTACAATCTACCAGCTTGATCTGCAATTTCTAACACATTTTTCTTTTGGTTTTCTTGTCGCCACATAGAAGAAACAGTGCTCAGAGTAGCAAGTAGAGTAGAAGTAGAGACCAATACTACATTCTTATCTAATGCTTCCATGTACAATTGATTATTCTTATTTAAGGCTAATAAATAAGCAGGTTCAATAGGTACAAACATTAACACATAATCAGGAGTATTAATTTCATACAAGCCTTCATATTTCTTTTCACTTAGCTCTTTAATATGTTTTTTGATACTTTCTATATGTTTTTTAAGGTGCTGCTCTTTTTTATCTTCATCCTCTTCATTAAAATAAGCTTCATAGTTTGTTAGAGATACTTTAGAATCAACAATTAAGTGACGGTTATCAGGTAAGTTAATGATGAAATCTGGTTTTTTTAATCTTCCTTCATCATCTCTATAGCCACCTTGTGTTGTATAATGAATGTCTTTAACAAGGTTTGCTTTCTCTAAGAGAATTTCTAACTGTGTTTCTCCCCAGTCACCCTGTGCTTTACTATCCCCTTTTAACGCTTTTGTTAGATTGATAGCCTCTTTACTCATTTGTAAATTAAGGTCTTTTAAATTGTTTAATTGTTCTTTTAAAGCAGAGTGCATTCCTACACTTTCTTTTTGAGACTCGGTTACTTTCTTCTCAAAACCTTCAATTTTCTCTTTTAAAGGACTTAATATATTGGTAATGTTCAGTTTATTTTGCTCTGTGAATTTGGTTGATTTTTCTTCTAAAATTTTATTGGCTAAGTTTTCAAACTCTTTTGTAAATTTTTCTTGAATTTTTTCTATATCAGCCTGACTTTCCTCCATTTTAGATTGTAAATTTTTAAGCTCACTTTCTTGACGAGTATTTAAAATAACCAAGGCTTCCTTAGAAGATTGAACCTCTTTTATTTCTTGCTGTAGTTCTTCAATGGTTTTTTCAGCTCTAGTGTTAATTTCTTGCAATGAAGAATTTCTTCCGTTTAGGGTTTCAAACTTTACTCTAGATAGTAATTTACCTATAAATACCCCAATTGCTATAGCTACAATCGTGATCACTAAATATATAATCAATTCATTCATTTGTTAAAAAATAAGTTCTTAAATTTAAAACTTTTAAAATAGACGATGCAAGGATTTTCAAAATTTATATTTACGCGTATTTTAGGTTGGAAATTGGTTGGAAACTTTCCTTCACAATTAAAAAAATATGTAGTTATTGCTGCTCCACATACTAGTTGGAGAGATTTTCCTATTGCTATTTTAGCAAGAAATTCTTCTGGTGAGAAAATTAATTTTATTGGGAAAGATTCATTATTTAAAGGCCCTTTTGGTTTTATCTTCAAGAGTTTAGGAGGAACGCCAGTTGATAGAACTAAAAGTAGTAATATGGTAGATGCTATTATACAGGTTTTTGAAGAAAAAGAGCAGTTTAGAGTAGGGATATCACCTGAAGGAACTAGAAAAAAAGTAGACACTTGGAAAACAGGCTTCTATTATATCGCAAAAGGAGCAAAGGTTCCTATTGTGATGGCAACCTTAGATTTTGAAAATAAACAGGTGAAAATTGCTGAGCCTTATTATACTACAGACAGCAAAGAAAAAGACTTTGAGTATTTTTATTCCTTTTATAAAGGGGTAAAAGGAAAGCATCCTGAGTTATCGTAGTAAACGATGTAAGTCATCTATTTTAATTATTTTTTTCTGGATTCCCATTTTCATGGGAATGACATTCATTTTTAAGACTTAAACTTAACAGCGACTTTTTCAGCAATTCCAACAATAACTTCCGTTGCTTTCATCATAGATTCTACAGGAACATATTCATAACGGCCATGAAAATTATGTCCGCCTGCAAAAATATTCGGACAAGGTAATCCCATATACGATAATTGAGATCCATCTGTTCCACCTCTAATTGGTTTTATCAAGGGCGTAATTCCTAAATCATTCATTACTTCTTCAGCGATATCTACAATATGCATTACAGGAACTACTTTTTCCTTCATATTATAGTATTGATCATTGATGTCAATATGAATTAAATCAGAACCTAACTCATTGTTCATTGCGTTTACAATCCCTTGAATTTGTTGTTTTCTACCTTCAAACAATCCCTTATCATGATCGCGGATAATATACTGCAGAACAGTTTGTTCTACTTTTCCTTCTAGTTGATGTAAATGAAAAAAACCTTCATAACCATCCGTAGATTCTGGTACTTCACCTTTTGGTAGTCGACTAATTAAATCACTGGCAATCGTCATAGAATTGATCATTTTTCCCTTTGCATACCCTGGGTGAACAATTTTCCCATTGATGGTTATTTTTGCTCCTGCTGCATTAAAATTTTCATATTCTAATTCTCCAATCTGACTTCCATCCATGGTGTAAGCCCAAGCAGCTCCAAACTTTTCGACATCAAATTTATGAGCTCCTTTCCCAACTTCTTCATCTGGAGTAAAGCAAATTCTAATTTTTCCATGTTTAATTTCTGGATGATTGATTAAATACTCCATCGCTGTAACAATTTCTGTAATTCCAGCTTTATCATCAGCACCTAAAAGTGTTGTACCATCTGTTGTAATGATAGTCTGACCTTTGTATTGTAATAAATCATCAAAATAAGAAGGACTTAACACAATGTTTTCTTTTTTATTCAGCACAAGATCTTCACCATTATAATTATGATGAATTTGAGGGTTTACATTAGCTCCCGTAAAATCAGGTGTCGTATCTATATGAGAAACAAAACCAATGGTAGGAACTTCATAATCAATAGTACTAGGCAATGTTGCCATTATATAGCAATTTTCATCTAGTGTAATATCACTCATTCCAATATCAGTTAACTCTTTCACTAAAATCTTAGCTAAATCCCATTGCTTTTCGGTGCTAGGAAAAGCTGGATTGTTTGGGTCAGATTCTGTATCTACAGTTACATAACTAATAAATCTATTGATAATTTTGTCTTTATTCATACTGTTTAGTATTGTATTTTTTCAATCAAACTAATGCCGTTACAAATTCTTTGCTGTACTAAAGAATCTCCGTATACTTCTATTTTTGAGTGAATATAATTGTTTTCATTTATTTTGATAAAGAGGTTAGAAATTTGATACTCAAATTTTCCTTTTTTTCCAATAGCATTAGAGTAATAGGCTCTTTTATCTTGAAACTTCAGTTCACCAGAAGTAGTTTCGAGCAATTGTTCGTTTGTTAAATTGGTTTTAAATTTTTGTATAAAGTCAGCATCTAAGTCTAATTTATTAGAAACATGTGTGATGTCAAGTAACATCGTTTCAGTTAATTGTTTGGTAGTATCAGCTGTATAGATTGAAGATTGATTCTTGTCATAATACAAATTGGTTTTCCAGTTATCTGGAAATTGAACCGTAAATAACTTCTTTACATCTTCTATTTTTTCTAGGTTTGAATAGCTTTCAGGAGTACAATCTAAATCTTTAGAGAGTTCTGATGTTGAATTACAGGAAGCAATAAGGACAAGAAGTATGATGATGATATGTCTTTTCACGTGTTTAAATTATAGTTATATAACGGGAATTCAGTCAGTTCCTTTTATGAAGGGTGTTTATTTTTCTTCATTTCTAATGATGGGTTTCTATACTTATGGAAGTATTAGTTTTCCGATTTTTTGATTTCCTGACAACCAAGCAGTATTTCTGTCTACAAACTGAATAGTATAATAGCCATCCTTGCTAACTTCTTTCCATGTAATTCCACCATCATTAGAGTAGGAAACTCCTGTTTTTCCAACTGCAAAAACTTCTTTTCCGTTTGTATTTGGAACATATTGCACACAACTCTTATAATTAGGGTTTTGTCCGTCTGCAACTAAAGTCCAAGTTTTACCACCATCTTTAGTAATGGCTTTATTACGAATGTTTTCTTCAGGTTTTGAATAATCACCACCAATAATAATCCCATTATTTTGATCAGCAAAGTCAACAGAGTAAATTCCTTGAGGACCTTCACCTTGAATGATTGGAGTATCAAACACTTCCCATGTTTCACCTAAATCAATTGATTTAAAAACTCTAGCCTTTGTTCCGCCACTAACAATCCAAACAATTTTACCTAATACTTTAATATTGGTATTGCTAGCTGCAAAAGCTGCTTCGCCTTCAACAACTTTTGGCAATTTCTCACATGAAATTTTAGTCCACGTATTTCCTCCGTCATTCGTTCTAATAATAGACAAACAATCTTCCGTTGGATCCCCCATGGCGATTCCGTTTTGTTCATCAAAAAAGGCCATAGAATCATAAAAAACTTTCTCATGTTCTTCTTTGTAGACTTCATTAGAAGTTTGTTCTTTCTTATTAATTTTATAAAGTAACGCAGGATTTCCAATGCTTAATGCAAATACATCTTTGCCGTTGAAAGCAATACTTCTAAAGTTTGGATAAACGGTATCTTTAACATTTATATTTATAAAAGAAGTCTTACCCCATTTTTTTCCTGCACTTTTGGTAGATCCAATAGTTCCTTTAGAATCTGCATAATACATTCTTTCAGCACTAATAGCTACGATGGCTCTAATACTAACGCTATCAATTTTAATCTCTTTGACAGAAATATTTTCAAGATTTCTAGGTTGGTATTCTTTGTCACAAGAACTAATAAAAACTAATAGGACAAGTAGTGCAAGGATTCGTTTCATTTAGGTATTTTTATAGAACGAAAATACATAAATCATTCGTTCAATAATGAAGAAAGCATTGGTAATTTCAGGTGGGGGCAGTAAAGGAGCTTTTGCCGGTGGTGTAGCTGAATATTTGATTAAGGAAAAGAAAAAAAACTATGATCTTTTTCTTGGAACTTCTACAGGTAGTTTAATGGTGTCACATCTGTCTTTAGGTATGGTTGACGAACTGAAAGAATTATATACTACGGTAAACCAACGTAGTATTTTTGATGTGAATCCGTTTCGAGTAATCAAGAGAAATGGCGTAACGATTGTGAATATTCGTCACAGAAGTACTTTGTTAAACTTTTTAAGAGGAAGTAAAACCTTTGGAGAAAGTAAGAATTTAAAAAAGCTAATTAGAAAAAATATTACCAAAGAAATGTTTGAAGAGATTCTTCAACATAAAAAAGAAGTTGTGGTCACAATTTCTAATCTTACCGCGAATCAAATAGAGTATAAGTCAATACAAGAAAACACTTATGAAGATTTCTGTGATTGGATTTGGGGATCTTGTAATTATATTCCGTTTATGAGTTTATTAGAAAAAAACAGCTGTCAATATGGTGATGGTGGTTTTGGTTGTTTGATTCCTATTAGAGAAGCTATTGAAAGAGGAGCAAAAGAAATAGATGCCATTATTTTAGAAACTGAGGTGACTCAAATTAATAGAATGCCTGCTAAAAACCCTTTTTCATTGTTGTTTACGATTCAAGAGTTTATGATGGAGCATGTAGAAAAACATAATATTACGATAGGAAAACTATCTGCTAAGCACAATAATGTGAAGCTAAACTTGTATTATACACCAACAGTATTAACAACAAATTCTTTAGTCTTTGAATCTAAAGAAATGATAAAATGGTGGAGCTCTGGCTATAAGTATGCTCAACAAAGAGATGATGAAAACACTAGTGAATTCAGACCTGATATGTTAGATATATAAAAATCTAGTTTTTTATATCTACAATCATATTATTTCTCATTGGGCTATTTAACTGAGAATTACCTACTTCAATCATTTCTCTAGTTGTATTTCTATCCGATGTAATAACTCTACTTCCAGTTGTGATTAAAATGATGGTTCTATCTAATAACGGGTCAGACCTTTCGCCTAAGACACCAAGGTCTCCAAAATCTTCAGGTAAGTTAACTGTTGGAGTAATTCCATTGGGTTGATTAAAACCATCTTTATTTAGAATCTCTAGCACTAAAGGTTGTAATGCCCATGTATGATTCGGGTTTAAATTTGCTCCAGTTCTAGTTAAGTTGTCAGAATCATATAAGGTAACAGAGCCATGTACTTTTCCAATGGTTGTTGTTCCTACTGAATTTACATCTATATAAGAAGATAATGCATTCATTACTAATTCTGAGGCAGATGCAGTACTACCTGTAGTGATAAAATAGATTCTATTTAAATTTAACGAGTTAATAGGTTCTTGTAAAACAATATTTTGATTTTGGTCTCTATTTAATATTTCATTCGTAAAATTATTTTCGAATTGACTAGCAGCTATGACAGCCTGTACTTTCGTATTCCATTGTTCTTTTGAAAATAATTGATTATTAAATTGTCCAGTAACCATTCCTCCTAAATAAGTAGCAGTACTAACTCTTCCTCCACCGTTATATCTTAAATCTATGATTAAATCGGTAATGTTTTCTGATTGAAAGGTTGCAAATGCTGCATTTAACTGCCCATCAAAGGTTGCAGAAAATTGGTTATACATTAGGTACCCTATTTTATTAGTACCCTCTGTGATTGTTTTAGCAATATGAACAGGGTTTTCTTGAAGCTGTAATTTTGCTAATGCAAACATAGTTGTATTAGTTACAGGATCTCCAGCATTATAATCAGCTAGAGTGATTGTATATGCAGTGTTACTTCCAAACAATAAACTTCCAAAATTGGCATCTGTTAATTGAACTCCATCTACTTCAGTAAACAACATCCCTCTTAGAACCCCTTTCGTATCAGCATCAGATCCTGGGATTACATATCGTACATATCCAAAAACTTTTGTTTGATCAGTTATATATCGAACCAAACCAAACTCCATCCCATTACTAACAAAAATTCCTTGAAAAACATTTTCTAAGGCAATATAATCTTCAACAATTACAGAAAACCGATCGACATTCCCTGGTAGAAAGCGTAAATTTTGAAATAAGTCAGCGGGATCTGAAAACCCTTGTAAATATGAATTTAATTGACTCTGAGAAGAAAACCGAGTATCGGCTAAATCTGGCACATCAGGTTGCCATAGATAAAAAGCATTCATTCCTTTCCAAACAAAATCTTGTACTTCAATATCTTGTGGAATAAGATTATCTGTCTTTTCACAACTATAAAATGTAAAACCAATAAATAAAATTAGAATAAGCCTTCTCGAAAATAAATCTTTCATAAATTGTATATTATTATATTTAAAGCAAACGCAATTTAAGTATAATTAGTATTTTTTTCACATATCATTGTAACAAATTATATTACTCGTCGTCGTAGAGATGTAAAGGCATTATAATTGAAACAATTTTATTATAATCTATTGCAATAATAATTAACTAACGAATGAATCAATCAGACTTTTTAAAAGTTGTTTTACCATTTAAAGATAAAGTCTTCAGACTAGCAAAGAGATTGTTAGTTTCAACTGAAGAGGCAGAAGATGCCACACAAGAATTGTTTTTTAAATTATGGAAAAATAAAGAAAAATTAGCTGATTATAAAAATGTAGAAGCATTTGCAATGACAATGACAAAGAATTATTGTTATGATCGTTTAAAGTCTAAACAAGCAAGTAATTTAACATTAGTTCATAGTAATTATAAAGAAAAAGATACAAGTTTAGATAAAAAATTAGAATACCAAGATAGTGTAAGTTTAGTACACAAGCTCATTGAAGATTTACCAGAGCAGCAAAAATTGATTATTCAATTAAGAGATGTAGAGCAATATAATTTTGATGAAATATGCAAAATGTTAGACATGAAACCAACAGCTGTTAGAGTATCATTATCAAGAGCAAGAAAAACAATAAGAGAACAATTAATTAAAAAACACAACTATGGAGTTAGTTAACATAGAGAAGTTATTAGAAAAGTATGAAAATGCTGAAACAACACTGCAAGAAGAAGCTACTTTAAAAGCTTATTTTTTATCAGATAATGTTGCACCGCATTTAGAAGAATATCAAATGATGTTCACATACTTTAAGGCAAGTAAAGACGAAACGTTTACAAAAATCATTGAGTTTAAAACCGAGAAAAAAAGAAACTTCAAATGGTTGTCTGTAGCAGCGTCAGTAGTCTTATTATTTAGTGTGTATATGGGGAGTAATAAACTCACCGAGGTTAGAGAAAGAAAACAAGCTGAAAAAACCTTAGCTGATGTTACCAATGCATTAAAAATGTTATCTGGTAATTTGAAAAAAGGAAATGAAGCATTCGGTAATCTATATGCATACGAAGATTCAGTAAATAAAATATTTAAAACCAAGTA
>TARA_R110001632_G_scaffold148797_4_pt1 | contig 10657 bp, 8 predicted proteins | sample TARA_R110001632 | Tara Oceans TARA_R110001632 (sample SAMEA4398266) | marine metagenome | biome: Polar Biome; feature: [SRF] surface water layer (ENVO:00010504); material: water (ENVO:00002006), including particulate matter (ENVO:01000060) such as... | depth 5 m
TTCTTTAAGGTTGAAATGTTGTCCTTTATTGTAGATTTTTAAAAAATTTGCTGAATGTTTAAATTGAATGTATTTACCCTCAATTTTACAATCTATTCCAACAGTTTTATTAATAGAGTTATGTTGTATCAATCTATCAATAATATGGTTAGTTTGGCATGGAGGTAAAACGTTAAATCCCCACTCTAAGTGAATCAATTGTAAATTTTGAGGTCTTATACCTAAATCTAAGTAAAGCTTATTTAAAGCCACATTAAAGGCTGTTTGATTTAGGTCGTTGTAGTTGTGTTCACCATCGTTGTAAAAGGTATGTAGACTGCCTGAAAACTCAATTCTTTTATTGTTTTCAAATATTTTAATTGAAAGGTTTTTATGCTTGTAAATAGTTTTACTTAAGTGTTCACCCTTAAAAATACTTTTAGGCTCTTTAAACAATGGGTTGTTTTCAAAATGTTCAGGAGGTAAATTGATGATTTTAGCTTTAATGAAATCAATAGGGATGTACCTCATCGATTGATTAATCATAGCTTACTGTTCAAATATGCTAAATTGTTTCGCCTCTCCTTGCAACTCAGGGTTGGTAATATAATAACCGACACTCGGGTAATTTGAAGTAAGGAGGCTTTTATTGACTGCTTCATTTTATACCTCCTTTTTTAGTTAAATACTTTGTTGCTTCAGCTTCAATTTCTAGATTAGATTTTTTAGAACCTTGTTTAATGTAGTTCATCAACTCAATACTTGAAAAGTATAAGCGTTTCGTTCTTTTCATTGCTGGCAATTCGCCTCTGCTAACCTTGCTATAAATTGTGGCTACTGCAAGATTTAGAAATTGGGCTGCCTGCTCAATGTTTAAGAGTTGTTCAGTTGGCTTGGTTGAGCTTTGATTCTGTTGTTCAACTATTAGTTGTTTCAACTCACTAACTTGTGATGTTAGCATTTTTACCGCTAAGGGTAAATCATTAAATGTTAAATTTTCCGTCATTGCAATTAAATATTAGTTATTTATACTGCAATGATATGTGTGTGTTTTACGGTTTAAAAGGTGGGTTTTACGGGTTGCATGATTTTATTTGTTTTACTATAATTTTAATCTCTCGAAAACCTTGTGAGGTCTTTATAAAGACTTGTATTTGTACTTTTTTTAAAAGGTTTCAAGGTTCTAATTATTTCAAAGTATTTTGTGTCACCTGCAAGTGTATCTCTATTACTCAATTCAAGGTGAATTTCTCCTAAAGTGTTTGCAAGCCTTGTTTTACAGCGTGCACGCAGAATCATAGTAACTTTAGGAAGTTCGTATTCTTTATACTCAAAGAATTTGGTCAATAGTTCAGTGTATAAAATGAAGTCCTTTTCAGTCTTAAATACATACCTCCAATGTTTACTTTTATCAATTAAATTAATCTTATCAATAATTATTTCTTTTGTTTGGCTTCGAATCGTTTCAACCGATGGTTCAGGAACTTCAAGTTTTGATTCGGTGCTTGAATTATCATTTGAAGGATACTGATTATCCATATCATTCAACGGTTCAGCATCTTCATTCTTCGTTTTGGTTTCTTCCTTATTTGCTGAAATGTTTTGTTTATCAAAATCAAATTCATTTATGAATTCTAATACTTTTTTGTAGTATTGTTTATAATGTTCAACATGTTTATTGATATCGATTACAAAATCTAATAATTCGATATGTCCTCCGTTTCTCTCTGTATGATAAACGAATCTATATCTATTTGAATCAACTGTGATGCCATAGTCTTGGTAATTCTCCCTTTTTATGAATTTTTCCAAATCATGAATTGTATACGAAAATGTATTCTGTAAAAAATCTTTCTTAGTTGAATATGGAAAGTCATTTTTAAAGAGATTGACTAAATCATAAGTTAACTCTTTAAAAAGTTCTAGTTCAATAATTTCGAGGAAACAAACAGATATAGTTTTGTCTGAATGATATCTTTTCAATGCCCAATCATTGTCTTTTCTATGAAGCCATTTTTGTAAAGCAGAAATTTCGTAAGTATTAGTTTTCGTGTATTCTTTTACGCAATCATTAGACCCTACTGCAAATTCTGAAACAAATAGATTTAATCCGCCTAATCTTTCCATTACATATCTAATTTAATTTTGTCGGCTGCTTTACGTTTGATTTCGTCCACAATTTTAGCATAAAGGAGGGTTGTTTTTAAGTCTTTATGCCCCATCATTTTTGAAACGGTGGGCAATGTTGTTCCGTTGGACAATTGCAAAGTGGCGAACGTATGGCGGAAACAATGAAAGGTAATATCCTTGGTTATTCCAGCTGCTCCAATCCATTGAAATAGATGTTTATTATGGTAGGCTGAATATACCAAACCCTCAAATACTGTTTTATCCTGTGCCATATCCTTTGGGTTTTCAGTACCCTCAGTAAAACTATACGCTTGTTCAGAGATAAAGTAATACTCAACTGCTTTGGTTTTTGACTGGTTAAAGTTTATACGGTAACCTTGTCCTTTGATAAATTCTAATTCTTTCCAAAATATATTGCTAATATCTACGTGTCTTAAACCTGTTAATGCTGAGAATAATGCCGCTCGTTTTAATAAAGGATTATTACACGGTGTTTTAACTAAAGCATTTACTTCTTCAATTGTTAAGATGTTTCGTCTCGTTTCAACTGCTTTAATTGGCTTAACTTTATTATTTAAATCGTATTGTAAAATATCGTCTTTATAGGCTTGTTTTAATGTCGCTTTAACTTTATTAAAGTATGAAGCGGCTGAATTTTGGGAAAGGGTTGTTTTATTACTTCTATTGCTTTTGGTTGTAAGCATATATTCTTTAAAGTCCTCTAAAAACCTTTGGTTAAGGTCGGCAAATTTCAAACTACCATTTGTAAAGGTTTTTAAGTATTTTAAAGCTGAAACCCAATTGTTGTAGTTGCTTTCTTTACGTTTGTTTGCTAATTTTTCAAAGTATTCAACAAAACATTTTTCGCCTTGCTCTTTTAACCTCAGTTGCTCCTTTTCGTATTGGCTATAAATTTCAGGTTTGTTTAAGAAGTTTTCACGCTTCTGTCTTATGCTTTCAGCTATTTGTAATGTTTCGGTATTGTGTGTTTTGTCAATGGGTGTTTTAGGTTTCTCATAAATGTAAAACCCTAAAAATTCCCTGCGTGTGGGTTCGCCTGTTTCGGGGCGTGGTATCGGTGGGTAAAAGTCAAGGTACAAACTTTTACGTCCTTTACTTATTGGTTTTTGCCTTAGTGTTACTTTGGTTGCCATTGTCTAATATGTTTTCAGCTTAGATACTTTTCAATTATTTGCTTTGGTACATATGCATACCAACCCTTTTTTATTTTAGGTATGCTTTCCCGTTTGATGAGGTCGTGCAATCCTTTTTCCGATATGCTGTACTTTTCCAGTACTTCGTTAACAGTATAACAATCGGTAATATCAAACGCCCCTGCCTGTTTCCATTCGATTAGTTCTTGTTTTTGTTGTTCAGGTATAGTGTTAATTTCGGTAACTTCTTTAAATAGTTTGTCAAGGTCGCAGCGTCTTACAATGGTTTTCTTTTCCAGTATGTTTGTTGCTTTCAGTTTTCCCGTATTGATTAGTTTGTAAACATTTTGCCGTGAACAACCTATTAACTTTGAAACATCTGAAACGGTTAAAAACTCTTTTGCTTTCAGTTCCTCAATAGATTTGGTTTTTATTTGTTTGGTTTCGATGTTTGACTGTTTAACCTTTTCGGCTCTTTTACGGGATTTATATGCTGCTTTACTGCATTGGTCTGAACAGTATTTAGTTACCGTTGTGCGTGCTGTAAACTCCTTGCTGCAATACTGACAAATACGTTGCACCTTTATATTACTACTCATTGTATCTTTTTTCTGTTTCCTATATTCTTAAAAGTGTTTAATTCTGCTTGAAAGTGTATTATTATGTAAATTATGTAAACCAAACGGGGTACAAAACAGTTAAAAAATAATTACTTTTTGAATAAGGTACAATAAAGGTACAAATTTGTACATAACAAACAAGTAATGTCACAAAATAAATAATAACTTCAAAACAATATAAAACGTTATTTTTAGGGCTTTAAGTAGGTTTTCTATTTGTTTTATGCTTGATTGTTTTGTGGTAGTTACTTTCCTATACAAAAAGTAATATATACTGTAAATCAGTTAGTTATAAATAAAAGGTACAACTAAGGTACATAATTATTAATAAAACCTCTCTTTTTATTCTAAACTAACGTTCGCAAACTATACCTGAATAACTTGAATTTTTAGGGTCTATACAGATAAACCGCTTTTAAAGAACTATCTACATTGTTGATTATACCATCCACAGGCATCCTCGTATCCTAATTCACAGGCTTTTTTATAATCACTGCAATAAGGTAATCCTGCATTTTCTTTTGCAATTCCTCTATTACTGTAGTAAGCATCAACATAATCAGGGTCTATCTCAATAGCTTTAGTGTAATCCGCTATAGCTCCTTTATAATCTTCTAAATCAGCTTTTACATTTCCTCTATTGTAATAAGCAGCAGCATATTCAGGGTCTAACTCAATAGCTTTGGTGTAATCTGCTATTGCTCCTTTATAATCTTCTAAATCAGCTTTTACATTTCCTCTATTATTATAAGCAAGAGCACCATCAGGGTCTATCTCAATAGCTTTAGTGTAATCCGCTATTGCTCCTTTATAATCTTCTAAATTTCTTTTTACAACTCCTCTATTACTGTAAGCAACGGCATAATCAAGGTCTAATTCAATAGCGTTATTGTAATCCGCTATTGCTCCATAATAGTCCTTTAATTTTTGTTTTACATTTCCTCTATTATAGTAAGCATGAGCATCATCAGGGTCTATCTCAATAGCTTTAGTGTAATCCGCTATTGCTCCTTTATAATCTCCTAAATCATATTTTGCAATTCCTCTATTATTATAAGCCGAAGCAAAATCAGGGGCACTTTTTATTGCGATTGTAAAATCAATAATTGCACCTGCAAAATCATCCAAATAATACTTATCCCAACCACTTTCATAGTGGTCTATTGCAACTATTTTTTTTATTTCAACATTGTATTTTTCTGCAAGTTCTTCAAGGTTAGCTGCCTTATTATCATTAAGTTCTTGGTTGATTCGTGCTATTTCCTTTTCTGAAGATTGAAGTCTTTGTTTTGTTTGCTCTAACTCTTTCATTTTTTGCCTATCAGCAATGAGCTGTTTCAATGATTTCTCTAAACTCTTTTCATCAATAGTAATAGAGGCTTTCATCCAAAATGTTTTGCCATCCCACGTTTCATCCAAAATCACAAGTTTTGTAATGCCTGCGGTAATAGTCGAAATATTTTCTACAAAATCTTGAGAGAAATTTTCACCCACCTCTGAGGTTGTAAGGATGCTTTCACTCTCTACATAAAATCCTATTTCATTTAATAGTAAAGACCTTAACTCCTTTATCGCTATTGCTCTGCAAGAAACCTTACTGTCTACATCACTTGCATTGTATGTGAAATCTCTGATAAAAGTTTTCTCTTTAGCAACAAGGCTGAAACTCAGTATCACAAAAAGAAAAGGGAATATTTTTTTCATATTAAATTTTATAAAAGCTAAAATAGTTTTTTATATTTGAGAATGAGGTTACTTTTAGTAAAAGCACTAATGCTCCCATTTTTGGGTTTTTCTCAAATTTATTTTCAGGATAAAGAGACAATAGATTTAAACATAACAATAAAGGAACCTTTTAAGCCAATTAATTATGCTGAGATTGGTAATCAATTTAACGATGTTATTCAGCAAGAAATTGCAAGGAGAAATGCTTTAAAACAGTATCATAATGATATTTTTTACCAAACTAGAGATGTCGTTATGTCAAGTGTGATGTTAACAGGGAATACTGTACTTAATCAGAAAATTTTACTTCTTCAAGAAAAAGTATTAGAAAGAATGAGTATGTGGCATACACTCTTAAGTTCAGGACAATTAAATCCTAACAGCTATCCAAATAAACTTAAAAATGAATATTATAATTTCTTCAGTGCTAATAAAATCCTACTAAGTCTCTATAATTTTATAAACAATAATCAAGATAAAGATTCATTAGAAAACTATTTTGAAAAATCAGTCTCTTGTATAAATGATTTTGAATTTAATAATTATAATGTGTTGTGCGAAATCAATGGAATAGCCGAAAATTTAAATTCTTCAAATAAATTAGGAATGAACGATTTATATAGATTAATAATAAACTCAGCTGATGGTAAATTTAATAATTATAGAAAAAATTGGACAGAAAAAAAGAGAATAGAAAACGAAAGATACATTGAGGAAAAAAGACTAGAAGATATAGAACGAGCTGAAGCAACAGAATTTAATAATAAATGGAAAAAAATTGCAATAGAAATCATTGAATGTAGAGATAACTCTCTTAAAAATTTTCAAATTAGTCAAAGGAAAACCTTAATTAAAAATGAAAAAAAAATAATTAAGAGTTCTTTAAGTTATCGATGCTCAAAAAATCAAATTAAACTTTATTTATTAAATATTCAATCTGATATTGAGTATCCTATCAAATATTCCTTCGAGCTAAATAATTTCATTAAAATACCTGGAAATAGTACTATGAACTTTTTTTATGATGAAATTTCTAAATATTGGGGTTGTGATGGAAATTTAGATTCACTTTACAAATAAAATTTAAAGCATTTGTTTCAAACCTCAAACAACTAAGTCATTACAGACCAATTATAACAGAGTAGAATAGTGGTTTAGTTGGTGGGTTCAGACCTACAAATAAAAACTAAGCACAATAATATATAGCAAATAGGGCTCGGTGGTTCACGAAAGTTCAGTGTTAATTATATACATTATGTTGTTACTTTTAAAACTTATTATGTTGAAGTTCCGTCCATTCAGTAGCATAATCCTTTTTCTATTTGCTTTTGCATTATATGGCTGCAATGAGGCTAATACAGCATCGAACCAGGAACAATTAGATTATGAGTATGCTGAACGAATTGGAAAAAAAGATTTTATGGAGGATTCTGATTTATTTAGAATTTGGGGAACAAAATATGTATTTAATGTCTCAAAAGGTTGGGCAAATACTAGTGAATCCTGGTCTAATGAAATAAACAAATTCCATAGATTTTCTAATGAGATTAATGGCAGAATTCACGGTTCAATTCGAGTCGCTAGAGATATATACCATAATGACATTTTTTCTATTAAAAATTTAGATTCCAGCTATGAAAAAAGTGTTTTCATCGATGAAGCAAGCAGATTAGATGGAGCTTTAGTGCGCGACTTCAGCTTTCAAAAAATAAGTATTCAAGAAAGAGATTTTTTTAGGATACAATTTACTCAAACTTTACCAATTGAAGGTTTGGAAGACTGGACCTGCCTCTTTTATAAAACGCTATTTGTGAATGGCTTAAATGAAGAATTTATAATTAATTTTTCCCTAATTACTCCGACTATTAACTTTATTTCTGATAAAGAACATTTTGAAAGTATGATTCTGAGCATACGTGAAGATAATGAGTTATCTTTTTATAATTTCAATAAACAATCTGGGTCACGTAGGTTTAAAATACCTTTAATTGAAAATTACATTTTCTATAAAGATTCTCCTTTCTCTGATAAATCCATTTATGAATTTACAGGCGCTGGATGCAGCCCATTGGAAGTAGATATTCTCGACGCGCTAATTCCAAAGAACTATTGGGAATATAATCAGTACCCAATCATTAATATTCACACATTTAGAATTCTATCGGATGAAATTGTGACTGTAAAATCTTTTTCAGAATATAGAAAAGAATGGTTGATAAACCTAGGAGATGGCACCGCGGAGAAAATAATGAATGGAAGACATCCATTAAGCTCAGATTGTTTACTCTTAAAAAATGAATTGTCTTTAAACAATTACGCTATCTTAATTAATTCCGACTCTATATTTAGTTATATCCTTTTTGTTGAGTCAATGGATGGAAATAATCAACTTATCCAAACTGACCATTTGTTGCTAAAAGGGACAATCATAACCATTCGATATAACATTCAATCTAAATCATTGGATAATTTTGAAACATTTCTAGCAATAAATAAAAACTATTCTAATAAATTTAAAAACTTGAATAAAAAATGAAAAAAATTGGAATCGTATTAATTGTAATACAAATTTTCTTCACTTTCTTGGCTATCCAAGGGGGGTTTGAGCTTAAATTGTCAGCTAACCTCGCGAAGTCTTTAGGTGCTATTTTAGGGGCATTTCCACTTGGATGTGTTGGAATAATACTTATTATTCTGGCATACGCAAAGAGAAAGAAAATTGAAAATAATTATTCAGATTGGAAAAAATCGAATCCATCAAGAAGTTATGAATACTATAAAAATGTAGTTTATAGTTCGGAAGCAGATATTGAGAATGCTAAATCTCAAAAGAAACCCAAACAGAAGAATATATTCAAAGGCATATCAAAAGGTTGGCTTAGGCTTCATAAAGTATTTTCCGTTTTATTCGCTCTGGTCATATTTATCCCGATATGTTATAACCTTCCAGCCTATGAAGAAAAAGACATATCCTTTAGTGAATATAAGTGGTATAAGAATGATATGAAATTAGGGGGCGAGTTTGTAAAGTTAAAATATAATACTGGTTCAGGAAATTCTGATTTTGATGTTATTATACCAGGTTTCTCTTTGGCAGAAAGAATGTCAATCTATCTGGCTTCTTCGGTAGGGGCTTTTTTAAGCTATTGGATTTTTATTTTAATTCGAGTTTGGATAATTAGAGGCTTTAAAGAAGATAAAAGTAAATAGTTTGAAAGACTGTCACCAACACTGTATATGCGATAATGCTCCCTATGGGTCGCGGTACGCATATACTAACCATTACCTTTAATTAAATATGAATAAACCTAGCTTTCTTGATATAACCTCTTGGGATGACTTTAAAGAAAGGTTAACATCTCTAAATAACAAAGAAAAGGGAAATGCATTTGAATTAGTCACTAAAATGTATTTCAAAATAAATCCCGTTTATTCTTTCTATGAAGAAGTCTGGCTGTTTGATGAGGTTCCGAGCAAAGAGTTAGAATATCTCGGTTTACCTTCTCAAGACTTAGGGATTGATTTAATTGCCAAATACGGTAATGAATATCACGCAATTCAGTGTAAATACCACTCAGATAAAACCTCATCTGTAACATTTAAAGAGGTGTCAACATTTATTTCCCTTCTCGAGAGTAACGATAAGATTAGTCAAGGATATATCTGTTCAAGTGCTGACTTAACTTCTCGAAACTTCAATAAATTAAAAACGAAACCCATTAATCTAATAATGTCAGATAGTTGGCAGATGTTAGATGAAGAGTTCTTCAATGATGTTCGAAAAACTTTAGAAGGAAAGAAAGTAAAACTCACTCCTTTTCAGCCAAGACCTCATCAAAATAAGGCACTTAAAGAATCGAAGAATTACTTTATAAAAAAAGCCCACTCAAAAGGTAAATTGATTTTTCCTTGTGGTGCGGGTAAGAGTTTGACTGGCTTTTGGATGACTCAAGAGTTGAAGTCTAAAAGTACAATAATTGCAGTTCCGAGTTTGTCTCTTGTAAAGCAGACATTGGAAGTTTACTTGCGTGAGATAGTCGCCAAAAATAAAAGAATCAAGTGGTTATGTATTTGTTCTGATGAAGGAATTGGGAAGAATGATGATGTTGCCATATTCACAGAAAACTTAGGTGTTCCTTGTCAGACTGACCCGACATATATTGAACAATGGTTGAAGGATAATATTGACGAGGAGAAAATCATCTTTACTACTTATCAGAGTGGTAGAATCATTGCTGAAATATCTAAGAAATTAAACTTCACTTTTGATGTAGGTATCTTTGATGAGGCTCACAAAACCGTTGGTTCGAATAAGAAGTTATTTAGTCATCTCCTTTTTGAAGAGAATATCTCTATTGAGAAGAGAATCTTTATGACTGCAACCGAAAGGTTTTATGCGGGTTCTAAGGATGACATTATCTCAATGGATGATGAAGATATTTATGGTGATACATTCACCCAAATGAGTTTCAAGGAGGCGATTGAAATAGGTCTTCTTACCGATTACAAAGTCATCACTATTGATATTAAGAAATCTGAGATTGCTGAGTTCATTCGAGATAATAACCTCGTACAATTAAACGATAAATGGAAAAAGGAAACCGAAGCACGTTCCTTGGCTTCTATGTTGGCTCTTAGGAAGGCAATGAAACGCTTTTCTATTAAGAATGCTGTATCATTCCATTCATCCATTGAAAAGGCGGTTAGAAACAAAGAATTACAAAAACATATTACTGAGGCATATGATTATACTCCAATAGATACTTATACAGTTTCTGGTATGCAGTCTACTTCAAAACGTAATGATATAGTTCAAGAGTTCGCAAGTTCTGAAAAGGCTCTTATTACTAATGCTCGATGTTTAACTGAGGGTGTTGATGTACCAAATATTGATTGTATTGTCTTTGCTGACCCAAGAAAAAGTAGAGTAGATATAGTCCAAGCTCTTGGAAGGGCTCTTCGGAAGAAAGAAGGAAAGGACTGGGGGTATGTTATTCTTCCTGTAATCTATGATGAAGAGACGCAAGAGATAGACAATGATAATTTTAA
>TARA_R110001632_G_scaffold3973_2_pt1 | contig 10654 bp, 2 predicted proteins | sample TARA_R110001632 | Tara Oceans TARA_R110001632 (sample SAMEA4398266) | marine metagenome | biome: Polar Biome; feature: [SRF] surface water layer (ENVO:00010504); material: water (ENVO:00002006), including particulate matter (ENVO:01000060) such as... | depth 5 m
AGATAATCTACCTAAGTCTCCTATTATTGTAGTACCATCCCAAAATTCATTAGGTGGAACATATGTTTCTTGTTTAGTAATTAACTTAACACCTTCAGCATAAGCAACTAAATCTGTATTTGCTTCCACTAGTTTTACTAATTGGTTTTGATCTGTCTTAGAAAGACCAGGTATAGTTACACCATCTTTATTCCATAAGTAAATTCTAATTGCTTGATCGTGGGTATACTTAGTACCACCAATTTTTTTATTTAATTTTTTCCTAACATTAGGACTAGTTTTTTGTAAAACTTTATAAGCATTTTTAATTCTATTCTTAGCTAGTTCCATAGCGTTAATAGCACCCATGTAAGGTTTAATTAAAGCTTTATCAAAAAAGTCTTGATCTAATTCACCTTGCTTACCTTTACCTGCAAATGTGTACATAGTTAATCCTCTAAAGTCATCAGCTGATGGGGGTATAAAAAATGCAAATCGTTTTTGATTTTTACCTAATCGTCTTGCTAAAATATCTGAGTAAGTAGACTCTGATTTAACACCCATGTTTCTTTCGATCATGTCATTAAAGTCTGTGTCTAGTTTAGAACTAAACTTAACTCTTGCCTGTTGCACGTCAGACTTAACATCAAGTACATCAAATACATTTCTAACTGCTTCTACATTTTTAAAAGCATCATCAGCGAAATAAAAATCATTATAACCATCAGCATACTTACCTATCATCCATTCTGCTTTAGCTTCTGCTGTACCATTTTCTAATCCAGTTATGTTTTCTAAAGGTATGTTTAAACCAATACCATCTAAAAACTTTTTAATATTTATAGCAGAAGACTGAGGTCTAGCTGTTAATACAAATATATCCTTGCTACCAAACTTGCCTTGTCTTTTTAAAGCAACATCCGCTAATGGACCTTTTCTACCTTCTTTAACTTCATTGAACTCACTGAAATCAAACTTAGCGCCTAAATTAGTTAAACCTGAAGCCTCTAAAGCAAATTCACCTGCGTTTAAAGTACCGGTAGTTCCATTAGGCATAGTATAAAGTACATTACTATTAGACTGAGCAAGTGTGTCATCAAAATCAAATACACTAATACCTTTTCTTTTTTCACTATATTTAATACTATTTCTGGCATTAGCCATAGCTTTGTCAGCTTTATTGTCTTTAGCTATAATTATAGCTGCATCAGGTTTAAAAGTTTTATCAATTGTTTCTGTTACTTTTGTAGAAAATTTAGCAGCTTTTTTTACTTCTGCTTGAGTTTTTTTACCGCTATACAAATCTCTCATTAATTGTTTTTGATCTTCTAGCTTAACAAAGTTAGTTCCAAAGAATATTTCAGAAAAAGTTTGTCCTGTTGGAATATATAATTCAAAATCCATATCAACATCAGATTCACTTATCCTAATAGCAGCACCCATACCATCAGGTAAAACTAATTCACCTTTTAGGAAAGACTGTATACCTTTGTTTAATAAATCATAAGGCATGGTTTCACTAAAATCTTTATTGAACTTGTTGTCAACATTTTTAGACACCCAACCTTGCATTGTCATAAACTTAACAATAGGAAAAACTTCGTCAACTCTTTGATCTAAAGCTGCACCAAGAAGCAGTGTACCTACCTGATTTTGTGGTGTAAAATGTTCTTCAGTTCCTTTTACATTTCTTAAAGGTTTATTATCAAAACCTAATTCAACACCATAAACAGGGAACAACGATCTAAATGGATGATTCTGATTACTAGTTGCTTGAGATCTTATAGCATCAAAAACCCACACATCTTTTTCGTTAGCTTTTACTTTTTTAATTTTACCGTCTATTTCTACCTCAGTCTCTTCAATTAAATAAGACTCTACCGCTTTAGCAAAATCATATAAAACTTTTATTTTATCTTTTTGTCTTGTTTTATACGCGTCGGTTTCTATATTTTTAACAAAAGCGTCTGTCAACATTTCGTTAGATGCTATGCTTTCTTTATTTACTTCTTTTTGTTTTACAGCTTTACCGTCTTTGTCTTTTACTATAGGTATTTTTTCATTAAAGAAACCTACTACTTTAAAAAAAGATCTATCTACTCCAAAAACCGTAGACTGTTTAAGAAAAGTTCTAAACTCAGGATTTATTTTTAAAAAATTATTAAACACTCTAGTTAATCCTTCACCAATTTCTTCATCTTTAACCGCGGCTAAATCTGCAGGTAAATAACTATTGAAATCAAGTATACTTTTTTCTTTTCCATCTCCAAGCTTTTTTTGTAAAACATCTATTTCTAAATAAACCTGTTCCCTAGCTTTTTTAATATTTGAAGCTACCTTAGGATAGTTTCTATTTAATTTCATTAAATCAATAACGTAATTAGCAACATCCTTAGGTTTTGTACTAAACTGTATACCGCTTCTACCCGCTTTTAAATTTGTTTCAATTTCTAAAGGTGATTTAGCAGTTTTTATTTTGCCCTCTTTAATACCCTTTTTTACCTTTGTGTCAACAGCTGTGTTTGCTACTATAGCGCCTTTAAGGTTTGCAAGACCTATAAGTAGTCTACCAAAGTCTGTTCTTGCTTTACCTTTAGGTGGCACGTTGAGTTCACCTGATTTTGTAATACCTATTTTTCTTTGTGCCCTAACAACAGCGGCGTTTGTAATACTTCCAGCTTTATAATTAAACTCTGGTTTTAATCTTACAACATTTACTTGACTTGTTTTACCTTTAGATCTTCCTGAAGGATTTGTTATAGCTTGTTTTTTAGTTTTTTTATTTAAAGACTTAGGATCAGTATAAGGTTCATAGAAAAAATCTAATACAGCTGGTGAAGTTCCCAATGATCTTCCTTGTACAAGTTCATTTGTTTTTGTTTCTTGACCTGACTTAGAGGTAATAGCTGTTGGCGTGCTTATATTGTACTCAGGAAACAAAGAAATCATTTCTTTTGCGTCTGGAATACTAGTATAATCGCTCTGTATTCTTTCTGCTTCTGAAATTAATTTACTTCCTTTTTCTCTTTTGTTTTGACCATAAGTTAAGTCAGAACCTTTTTTAAATTTTTTAGCTAAATTTATAGCATCTTTAGGGTTTAAACCATAAAGCGCACCTGCAACTTTGCTACCATATTCTTCATTTATTTTTGCAAAATCTACTTCACCAGACCTACTATCTAAAAGATCACCAAATTCTATATCAGTAATATTACCTATAGCTTTGTCTATTTCTGTTAGTTTATTTTTAACACCACGCAGTTCAGTTGTTTTTATTAATGATTTACCTGGGCCTTCTGATTTTTCTCTAGCTGCTCTTTTAATGTTAGCATCAGCATCTTCATCACCTATTAATTGCATCTTACCAATTTTTTGAGTTGGTATTTCACCAAGCTCTTTTCTATAAAATGCAGCTGTTCTTTTTTGCGGATCTAAAGTTTGATAAACATAGTTAGTAAAAGTTTGTGATTCGCCTTTTTCGTTTACTGGTTTGTAATTTTTTATAATACTTGGAAGCTGTACGTAAGCCTCTCCAAGAACTGTTTTTCTGTTTATTTCATCTCCTAACTCTTGGTCAAACTTCATTGCTTTTACCGCAACGTTATCGTATTGCCTTCTAAACTCTGGATCATTTTTTAATTGATCGTAGGTTTTACCTATAACTAATTTGTTTATATTTTTAACAGGAACATTAGGTTTAGTAGAACCTTTTTTATTTTCTTTTAAAGATGTTTCAATAATTTTTCTATCTGTTGCTGTAATTTCACCTTTCCTAAAAGCAGCATTAGTATCTAGCATATAGTTTAATGCTTTGTCTGGTGAGTTAAGATTGTTAGGGCTGTCCCATAAAAAAGTCTTTTCAAAAAATCCTTTGTCTTTTTCTAAACCTAAACCATCTAGACCTAATTCATTACCATACGCAAGTTCTTGAAATATTTTACTATATTCATCTTTATAATCTTGACTTGTGTCTTTAAAATCTTTACCTACATCTTCTGGAAATTGCTGGTTTACATTTTCAATAGCAATATCGTGTTGTTGTTTTAAAATAGGATTTGTAGAATTATTACCCGCTTCAAATAAGTTTTCTTGATACATGTTAGCACCCTGCTTACTCATTAAAGCGTCATCTTTTGCATGAGCAAATTCATGTACAATATATGTTCCAGCTCTTATGTCTCCGTTTGCAAGATCATCGTAATAGCCTTTTTTATCTTGAGAAAATATTTTACCATTAATAATAGCTCCATATTTATCGTTTCGCGTTAATGCAACAACCATGTCAGTTAATTCAGTTCCTTTTAATCCTTCTGCTTTTAGTTTTTTAATTAAATCACCATATCTTCCAACCGCCGTATCATCTGTTTTTTTCCAGTCAACAACCTCTACATTATCTATATTTTTAAACAGTTTATCAGCTTGTGTAGCAACATCAAATGCAACTAACTGTGATCTAGAAATCATGTTTGATCCAAAAGCATAATATAAATCTGATTTTTGTTTATCACTAATTATTTTAAATCTTTTATCAGTAGTATATTCACCTGCCTTATTTACTCTATAGTTTTCAACATAGTTTTTAAGACTTGGATTTTGTTTAGCTCTTTCGGTTACCTCTATCTTAGCATCTTGTCTAATTAATTTTACTACCTCTACTAACTCATTTATAGTTCCTCCTTCTTGAGCATTAGTTCTTGCTTGATCTTTATATTGTTCATACAAAGGACCTAAAGCTTTTTTAGCTGTGTTATAGTTTTCCGGTTTAAAAGCTTGATCTTGTATGTCTTTTATTGTTTTGTCTAATATACCAAGTTCATTATTGAAATCATTTAATTTTTCTCCTTTTAATGTTTTTCTATGTTCAGTTATTGCTTGATCTGCTTTAGCAGGTGTTGTATCATTAGTAATACCTATTTTGCTTAGCATATTCATTCTTAATATAGCCGCAGTCATAAGCTCATTGCCTTTTTCAGAGCCCATGTTTAACAATCTTATCGCTTGTTTGTCAACTTCTAATCCAACCGCTTTCATTTCTCCAGCTAATAAATCAATAAAAGCATTAAATTGAGATGTGTTTTCTGCTAGTTTTCCGTTTCCTAAAGCTTTTAATAAATTTTCTTGTGATGAAAAATTTTGATTAATAATTTTTTTCAACGCAGTAGATGTGCTTAAGGAATTAATCCCTCCACTTATAGCACTAGTTGTTTGAGTAGGTCCTGCAATAACTAAAGTAGCCCAACCAGTTTCAGAAAATCCTTTCCAAAAAGTTTCACCGTTAGTTTCTCTACCTAACAATGCGTTTTCTGTTATCAATTGGTTTCCTGTATATATAAGTTCTTCTTCAGCAAGTTCCGCCGCTGTTCTTACTGCTAATGGCTTACCTATAGCATAATAAAATTTTGGTAATTTATTTTTTATTCCAGCTAGCTTTAACAAAGTAGTATTATCTACTTTACCTCTAAGGTTTTTAAACATAGCTAACGTGTTAGGTGCTGTACCTATAAATCTAGTTCCTAAAAACTCTATAGCACCATTAGCATAAGCTGCAGATGAAATTTGCTCATTAGTTAAATCACCCATTGCAATAGTGGTATTAATATCTTTCATTGCAACAGCATAGTCATACGGGCTTATTTGTTTAGCGGCTAAGGCTTGTCTATATTTTTCTCTTTGATCTATAGCTGTTTTAGCAGCGTCACGTTGAATATTTAAATCAATTTTAGTTTGACCAACAGATGTTAAACCAAATCCTCCAGCTATTAAATTCATTGAAGCACCAGCGCTCATTGTAGTTATTCCTAAAGCTCCAACACCACCTAGTGCCGCGGCCATACTTAAATTAAAAGATTGTTGTGCACCAGTTCTAAGCACATAAGCTAAACTTGCTTCTGCCTCAGGCATTTCTTCGTATAAATCTTTTTTAGACTGTATAAGTTTTTGTTCTGCTATAGCATACTCTTCTAATCTTCCACCAGCTAAAGCTAACATACTGGTTGTTCCTTGACCAAAAGCATTACTTAAATCGTTAATTAAAAGATTTCCTAAACCATATTCTCGATCACCTACATCGGTTACCTCTCCTCTAGTAAAAACAACATCACCTAAATCTGTTTCTATTTTTTTATCATCTTGAAAAGTATCACCATAATATGTATTTATTTCTTTTTCAATTTTATTTTTTTTATCATTAAAAACAAAATTAATATTAGACAATGTACTTTGAAAAGCGGGTAATTGATTTAACGCAGCATCAAGCTCTGTTCGTTCAGCGTCACTTAAATTTCTATTAGAATCTTCAAGATTAAACAATAAGTTACCATCTGTTTTTGAAATGTCAAAGTCCACATCAAATTTTTTAAAAGTCTGAAACATTTTGTTATGACTTTTAAAAAGCGTTGTCATATCTTCATCTGCAGCTGTACTTAAGTGATCATAATGTTTTTTAATTTGTGTATTAAAATCTTTATTATCGTCTTTTAATAATACTTTATTTGTGTTAATAAAGTTAGAAGCAAGATTATGTATAGATTGATCTAAAGGATTAAGCTTTTTAAACTCAGCGTTATAAATATTAGTTTTATTTTCTGCAAGTATATTTTGTGCAAATAAACTTTCTCCAGAAGCAGTTGTTATTTCACCTTCAACACCTAGATTGTTTATTATTTTATCTCTAAGATTTTCTTCTAATCCTGTTAAACTTTTCTTTTCATTAAACAATTTTTTTCTTGCATCTGAAAAAGAACTAGTTTGCATGTTATCACCAAATAAAAACTTACTAAAAGATCCTTGTGAGTTACCAAGCCTATCTTCCATTGATTTAAAATAAGCTTCTACTTCTGTTATTTCTTCTTTAGAAAATTTTTCAGTTGCACGCAACCTATTAACTAAATCAATTCCATATTGTTCTTCAAAGTATTCGTTTCTTTGTGATTGGTTTAAAGAAATTCTTTTAGCTTCTTGCTTTATTGATGCCGAGGCTAAAGCCATATAGGTATTTTGTGCTTTTCCAGCAACTTCAACAACTGAATTAAAATCTTTTTCAGTAAAATTTGTTTTAATCCAATCTTTTAAACCGTTTAGGTTACCACTATATTCTGCTGGAGAATCTGGAAAATTAGTATTTATCAGTGTTACAACAGTGTCCATTTCACCTTCATCTCCAGAAGGTGTTAATTCTTTAGATTGTTTTATTTGGTATCCTGTGTTTTTTAACAATGCGTTTGCTGCTGTAATTTTAGTTGAATAAGGAACATCTCCACCACTGTCTAAAAAATCAACTATATTAGAAGAAGCAGATGTATTTCTAATATCTACATCTGTACGAGTTTCTTTGTATACTTTTAATTTATTTAAAATTTCTTTAGTTTTTTCAGAGTTTTGAAACATACTAGTGTTGATAACACCAAAACCTGGGATTTTAATTTCATTAGTAATTTTACCTTCAGTCTCTGATGCAAACAGTTCTGGTAATCCACCTTTGTCAGGATCTTTAAACCATTCAATTAAAACATCTTCAGGTTGCATAGAGAGGGTAGTAATAATATCTTCAGAATCCCACGTTTTACCGGTTAAATCTTTTAGTTTTTGACCTTGAGCGTATTCAATATCATCTACGTCAACACCTAGTTTTTTTATTTCTTTATTTATATTTTCACCTTCTTTTAAAAACTGTGAGTTTAAATATCCTCTAGGATTTATCTCAGGAGCTTTACCCCCTTGTTCTATTATTGATTCTAATTCTTGTCTTCTTTTGTCATAGATCTTTTTTTCTTCAAGTTTTAAATCTAATTCCGATTTCGTATTTGCCAAATTTGATTCCGTAGAAATTTGATCTTGTGCAGCTCCCGTTATGTTTTCCACCTTTACATCTGCATCTTGAATGGATGCTGTTCCCGTTCCTGCAGTCGCACCCGTTGCCGCAGTCGTTGTCTTTGCTGTTACCTGATATAAAGCTTTAAAAGTTTCTAACTCCATATTTTTAAGATTGGCTTCAGCCTGCAATTCAGCTAGAGACATTTCTACCCCATTTAATATATATATTTCCATGAAAGATTATTAATATTCTAATTTAAATAAGTTGTTAAGAGCACCTTCAGAATCTTCTAACGGTTTAGTACCTACAGCTACTCCATCTGAAATAACATAAGTTCCAGGATTGTCTGCGTTAGGCATGTACATAATTTTAGATCCCGCTGGCGTTTCCGTTAGAGCAGCAAAAGTTACCGCGTTGCTAGATTTTGAGTTAGATTTTTGTAAATTTCTATATATTTTTTCAAAATTACTTATCGGTTTAGGTTTAATTATCTTTTCTGACTTTATAATTTCTCTACCATAAACAAAATCACCAGCTTTGTAATCTTCACCTGATCTATTTTTAACGTTATTATCTTGAAGATATTTTATTAGCTCTGCATCTTTTTTCTCATCAAGCTGTCTAGATACAAAATTAACACCATCTTTATCACCTGAAACCTTTTGATCTTTAAATACATTTTGAAATAAACTTTCTTGTATGATTCCTTCTGTAAAACTTGTTTTTAATTTTGCGTCTTTACTTGCATAAAATTCTTCAAAAGTATTATATTTGTCTAATCCAGGAAAATCTTTTTTAAAAGATTCTATATCAGCTGTTTTATATGTTTCTGCCATGTCAGCAGCTATAGCTCTAGCAGATCTACCTGGTCTTAATAATGTTTTAGCCTCAGTTGATATGTCTGTTTGAAATGTATCATTACTAACTAATGCAAACATATCTACAGCTTCAAATGTTGTTGTTTGAAAATTGTTGTTTGGTGTATTTTTTGTTGTAACAAATTTTTGAAAACCCTCTTTGTTATTACCAACGTAAGAAGTGTCTTTAAGCTGGTTTTTATCGTCTGTAAAATTTGCATTTTGATAAACTTTACTTTGATTAATTTTTTCAGTATAATCTACTAAAAAATCAGGACCAGCTTCTGTTCCGTAAACCCCCATGTTTAACTCCCTATTAAAAATATAATTTTCCCCATCATCAACAATGTTTCCATTTTCTAAACCTTTAGCTATAATATCATTAAAAGCACTACTACCTGTTTCCATGTTTTTAATAAAATCATTTTTTTTAGGTATTGAGACAGAAGAAGAAATTATGTTTTCATCTCCGTCTACAATTAATTTTCTTGTAGACTTAGCGCCTTCTCCAAACTGTGTCTGTGGATCAGCTCCGTTAGCGGCTGTCATAGTAACTAAATTATTAAGGTGTTCTCCTGTGGCTATATCTCCTGTAGAATATTGTTTATTAGTAGGATCATTAGATGCTAATACATCCGTAGTATATCTACCCATGTTTTGTAAACTACTTTCGTTGTAATTATTAAATCTATTTACAATTTTTAATTGTTCAGCTTCTTGATCTTCATCTAAATTTCCAAACCTCATTTGCATGCTTGCGTCTGTAGCTTCTTTACCTCTTTTAATAACTTCTTGAGACCATTGTTCAAATATAGATGTTCCTTTTTTAAAATTACCAGAGGCAATACCTTTTTTTATAGTGGCCTGAGAAACTGCATTGTTAGCTATAACAATCTGATTTCTAAATTCACTTTTAACTCCTAAAAGTTTTTCTGTTTTAGCAGCATTAGCCTGCCAAGCTCTAGTAAAACTACTTATAGCATTAGCTGCGCTAGCGCCTACTGAAGCACCTACGTTAACTTGTAATTTATCTGATTCTGTAAAATCGGCTCCTGGTATTGAATATCCCATATTTTTTAATCTTAAATGTATGTGTCTTCTATATTAACACTGTCCGCAAAGTTTTTATCAAAGCCGCTCCCGGCTACGCTTTTTTTGTTGGTACCATTGAACTAGCTACACTACCCGCTATTTGACCTACGCCTGTAAATATACCTGCTGTAGCAGAATCTCTACGAGATCTTGCCGCCGCTTCTCTTTGAGCACTACCTGTTTCTTTAGCTATATTATAACTAATGTCTGAGTTGTCTCTATCTTCTTGAGCGTTAAATTCAAATAATTTTCCTTGAGCATCTGCGCTTTGAGTTCTTTGTCCTTCTGATATTGCAACACTTTGTAGTCTTTGTTGTTCACTTACTTTAGCCTGTGTTAATGCAGCTTCTCCTTGTGCTCTTAATTTTTGATTGGTAGCTTCTTGTTGTTCTATGCTAGACGAAACACCTTTTTTACTAGCTAATGCCGCTTGCGCTAAAGCAGTTGCTCCACCAGCACTAGCACCAGTTGCTCTTAACATGTCTAGTGTATTTGCCAAAGATATATCCGCTTCTTCAGCTTGTATTTCAGCCGCCTGAGTTGCTACACCTAAACTTTCAAAAGGATTGCTCATTAAACCAGTTAAATCTTCCGCCATACCAGATAAGTCTGTAACACCCGCATAAGGGTTTATTATATCTTGCCTAGCGTCTTGTAATTCTTTTACTTTAAATGCTGCCGCTTCTTTTGCGTTTCTTGCGTTACGCATGTTTTTGTGTTCTTGCCCGGATTGAATTGCTCCACCTACCGCGGTAGCTGCTACACCTACTACAGCGGCTGAAACCGCTGCACCCGCTGCTGCACTTACTGCTGTAGCCCCTACTGCTGCTGCTATTACTGCCATATACTTAAGTTTTAAATTATTGCTTTTATCATTTCATGAGAAGAACCAGGATCTATAGTCCAACCTAAT
>TARA_R110001632_G_scaffold204515_1_pt1 | contig 10643 bp, 12 predicted proteins | sample TARA_R110001632 | Tara Oceans TARA_R110001632 (sample SAMEA4398266) | marine metagenome | biome: Polar Biome; feature: [SRF] surface water layer (ENVO:00010504); material: water (ENVO:00002006), including particulate matter (ENVO:01000060) such as... | depth 5 m
AATATAGTTGTAGAAAATGTAAATCAGAAAAAGAAATCTCTAGGGCTAATTTAATTTATTTAGAGGATAAAAAAAAATGGGAGGTAAAAGAGGCTTTATGCATTTGTGGATATTATATGGATTCAAAAGATAAGGATGGATTTCCATCTTTAATAAGAACTGAGGATAGTTTAACAAAAAAATAATTTAATGAAAATAAGAAAAAAATATCATTTTTACGCTGGGCATAGAAATAAAACAGCGGGAGAAAAATGCGGTAGATTGCATGGGCATACTTATAATGTTGAAATTGTAATAGAATTTGATAAAATGATAAATGGAATTACAATGCTTTTTTCAGATATTGATTTAATAGTTGAGCCTATAATTAAGCAATACGACCATTATTTTTTATTAAATGAAAAGGATGATTTATGTGAAATTTTAGATTTAGCAAATGAGCCTTATATTAAATTACCTTTTGAAACATCAGCTGAAAATATGGCAATATGGATATTTAATCAAATTAAAAAGGAGCTGCCAATAATTGAAATTGTATTAGCAGAAACTAAAACATCAAAAATTATATACAATGGAATTAAGAATTAGCGAACAATTTTATTCAATACAAGGAGAGGGGAGAACAATGGGCGTACCAGCTGTTTTTGTTAGATTACAAGCTTGTAATATTTTATGCAAAGGAGAATGGACTTGCGATACAATAGAGGTTTGGAAAACTGGAAAGAAAACAAATATATCTGATTGGATATTTCAAATGAATGAATTTGCTCATCATCTTAAAAACGGAGCGCATTTAATTTTTACTGGAGGAGAACCTTTATTACAACAAAATATGATTGTAGAGGCTGTTAAATCATTTTCTAAAGAATATGGATTTAAACCATTTATAGAAATAGAAACAAATGGTACAATAGGAGCCTCAAATGATTTAAAAGAAATAGTGGATTTATTTAATTGCTCATTTAAATTAAATAACTCAGGAGTAAAATATGATAGGAGAATAAAAATTGATATCTTAAAAGATTTAAATTTACAAAATACTATTTTTAAAATAGTTGTAAAAGATAATAAAGATTACAAAGAGGCAAAATTGATTTTTGATGAAGTTGGAGTTGATAAGAAAAATATTTATTTAATGCCGCCAGCTGATTGTATTGAGGAATTAAATTCCAGATCAAAACTAGTTGCAGAAATATGCAAAAAAGAGAGTGTTAATTTTACAACTAGATTACAAATAATTTTATGGAATAAAACAACGGGAGTATAATGAAGAAAGTAAAAATAACTTGGAAAGAGATTTATTTAAGAGTAAATAATTTAATTGATTCTTTAGATAATAAAAATATTAAGATTTATGGAATCCCAAGAGGAGGGCAAATTATAGCTGGTTTGACTGGGTTAGCAGTTGATACACCTGAGGAGGCTGATGTTATAGTAGATGACCTTATTGATAGCGGAGCCACTTATAAAAAATGGTTGGCAAAATATCCTGATAAAGAATTTGTATTTTTATTTAATAAAGATATTGAATTTGAAAAAACTTGGATTGAATTTCCTTGGGAGCTTGAGGGCGAAAAAGAAGTTGAAGATAATGTAATAAGATTATTAGAATTTTTTGGAGAAGATGTTAAGAGGGAGGGATTAAAAGAAACTCCAAAAAGGTTTGTTAAATTTTTTAAAGAGTTTTTAAATCCCCCTGAGTGGAATTGTACTGTATTTGATTCTGAGGGATATGATGAGATGATAGTTCAAAGTAATATACCATTTCATTCACTTTGCGAACATCATATTGCCCCATTCTTTGGAGAGGGCTTTATAGCATATATACCTAATAAAAAAATTGTAGGGCTTAGTAAATTAGCTAGAACATTAGAAACATTTTCTAGAAAGCTACAAAATCAAGAAAGAATTACCAATCAAGTAGCAGAATTCTTACAAAAAGAGCTTAATCCTCTAGGAATTGCAGTGGTTTTGAGGGCAAAACATATGTGTATGGAGATGCGAGGAGTTAAAAAACACGATACTTATACAACTACTAGCAAAATGATGGGAGTATTTAAGGATGATATCAATGCAAGGCAAGAATTTTTAAATTTAATAAAATAAAAAATGAAAAAAGCATTAGTTATATTTAGTGGAGGGCAAGATTCAACTACTCTTTTACATTGGGCTACAAAAAATAAATTAAGAGAATTAGAAGTTGAGGCAATTACTTTTGATTATGGACAAAAACATTCAATTGAAATAGAGCAATCAAAATTAATTTGCAAAAAATTAAAAATAAAGCAAACAATAATAGATATTTCTTTTTTAAATACTATTGTTGAATCAGCTTTAACATCAAATGGAGATGTAAATAAAATAAATGATAAAGGATTACCCGATAGTTTTGTACCTAATCGTAATCAATTATTTATTACTTTATCTCACGCTTACGCTCAAAAAATAGGAGCTGAAATTTTAATTGGAGGAATGTGTGAAACTGATTTTTCGGGCTATCCTGATTGCAGACAAGAATTTATTAACGCAATTGAATTAGCCTCGAATATTGGCTCAGATTCAAATATTATAATTGAAACTCCTTTAATGTTTTTGGATAAAAATCAAACTTTTGAAATGGCATTTAAAGGAGGATATTTAATTGATGTTATAGAAGATTCTCATTCTTGCTATAATGGAGTACGAGATGTATTAAATGACTGGGGTTATGGATGTGGAGATTGTCCAGCTTGTGAATTAAGAAAAAAAGGTTTTTATGAATTTTTAAAATCAAAAGATATTTTTAAAACTGATAAAGGATTTAAAATGAAAGGCAAATTAATTAATAAGAAAATAAAATTATGATTTTATATTTCGCTGGAAATGTAGGAAATCAAAAATATAAAGAAAGTAGTATGATATTTGGAGGAGCAAATAATCAATTAATTTCTTATCACGATATTAACATAAAATTAGCAGATATGAATTTATATTTCGCGGGAGCACACGATTGGCACAAAGTTTTAGATGATATGAAAGTTACACAGCAATTATCATCATTTCATTATATGACAAAATTCAATGAATCTAAACTTGACAATGTTTTTAATAGACCTAGAAATATTTTTGTTGATAGTGGAGGATATTCTGCTTTTACTCAAGGAGCTGCAATTGATATTGATGAGTATTGTAATTTTTTAAAAAAATATGATTCTCATATTACTCACTACGCTCAATTAGATATTATTGGAGATGAGGAGGGAACAGTAAGAAATCAAAAATATATGGAGGCAAAAGGTTTAAAACCTTTACCAGTTTTCCATTATGGAGGCGATTTTAAGCGTTTAGAGGCATTAGTAAAAGAATATGACTACATATGTCTTGGAGGGCTTGTTCCTTTAGCTAGGGAGAAACCTACTTTAAAAGCTTTTCTTGATAAATGTTTTTCAATAATAAAAGATAATTGCAAAGTTCATGGTTTTGGAATGACTGGAATGGATATATTAAAAAGATATCCTTGGTATTCTGTTGATTCTACATCTTGGCTTGAGGCATCAAGGAGGGGGACACACTATGAATTTAAAAATGGCAAAATGAAAAGCTTATCTACATCAGATAAAAATAAAGCAACTTATAAAACAATTGGATTTTCACAAAAAATAAAAGGATTATGGAGATTAAGACTTATACATTCAATTAAGGAATGGCTAAAACTTGAGATTTATGTAAACGAATTATGGAATAAAAAATTAAATAAATAAAAAATGGCAAAAAAGGGATTTATAGATATTGAAGTAAAACAATTAGTAAAAGCTGATTGGAATTACAAACAAGAAAACGAAATACAAACTGAAAATTTAATTAATAATTTTAAGCGTAACGGACAAATTGAAAATATTATAATTAGAGAACTTGATTCGGGATTTTTTGAGGTTGTAAATGGAAATCATAGAGTTGATGTAATGAAGATTTTAAAAAATAAAAAAGCTCACGCATATAATTGCGGAAAAATTTCATTAGCTGAGGCTCAAAGATTAGCCATTGAAACAAATGAAACAAAATTTGAATCCGATAATTTAAAGATGGCAGATTTAATATCTACTTTAGCAAAAGAATTTCCAGTTGATGAATTAGCTTTAACAATGCCTTACTCTGAGGATGAAATACAAAAGATGTCAGAATTAACTGATTTTGATTGGAGCCAATATGATTCAGATGAGGAGATTGCTACAATAGGGGATGATGAATTTAATAAAGAAATTAAATTTATGGTAACAGCTGAAACATTTGATAGATGGAATGATTTAAAAGCTAGAGTTGAAAAGATTGGAGGGTATTCCTCAGATGCAAAAGTTTTTGAATTTGCTATAATAGAGGCTTTAAATATACCAGAGGAATGCTTAGGAGTATCATAGTAATTTTTATTGCTTTTATATTATGGGTTCTTATAAGAAATTTATTTTATTTATATAGATGGATGCAAGGAGATAATAACCTTATTGAAAATTTAGAAAAATGGGACAAGGCAGAAAAAGAAAACCTACAAAAATAAAAGAGCTACAAGGAACTTTAAAACCTGAGCGTATTATTGAAAATGAGATGCAAGTTTCTTTAGTAGCTGCTATCCCTTTTGCTCCGAGCTGGCTTACTGAGATAGGACAAGAGGAATGGAATAATGTATGCTCTGAGCTTTATCATAAAAGAATGCTACATCAAATTGATTTACGATTAATTGAGGCTTATTGTAATGCTATTTCTTTACATATTGAAACTGAGATGATGTTAAGAGAAAAAGGAAGAATACAAGTTTTTAAAAATCCTGATGGCACAATTAAACATACTCAGTCAGTTCCATTTCAAAAAATTGCAAATGATGCTTTGGATAGGGCTTTAAAATTAGCTACTCAATTCGGTTTTACTCCATCAGCTAGGAGCAGCATTTCACAGCCAAAATTTATACAACAAAATAATGAATACAATTTCTTTGAATAAAAAAGATAAATATTATTTTGATGAAAAAGAGGCAGCCAGATCAGTTGCATTTATTGAAACAATGATTAGGCATTGCAAAGGAGATAAAGCTGGAGAACTTTTGATTTTAGAGGAATGGCAAAAAGATGATATTATACGACCAATGTTCGGATGGAAAAATAAAGAAACGGGCTTAAGAAAATACAGACAAGTTTATTGCTGTATTCCAAGAAAGAACGGAAAATCAACTTTAGGAGCTGCAATCGGATTATATATTTTATTTGCTGATAATGAAAAAGGGGCTGAGGTTTTCAGTTGCGCGGGAGATAGAAATCAAGCTAGTATTATTTTTAATATAGCAAAGACAATGGTAGAGCTTTCTCCTCAACTTTTTCAGAGGGCAAAATTATTTAGAAATTCAATTGTAAATCCAGCAAAAGGAAATACATATAAAGTTTTATCATCAGACGCAAAATTACAGCACGGGCATAATGCTCACGCTGTTTTATTTGATGAGCTACATACTCAGCCTACAAGAGAATTATGGGATGTTATGACAACCTCAACTGGAGCTAGAAGTCAACCTATAATAATGGCAATAACAACAGCTGGAGCATCTAAAACAGATGGAAATATTTGTTGGGAAGTTCACGATTATGCAATGAAAGTTAAATCAGGAATTATTGATGATGATTCGTTTCTTCCAATAATATATGCAGCAGATGAAGATGATGATATTACATTAGAATCAACTTGGAAAAAGGCAAATCCTAATTATGAAAAAAGTATCAAAAAAGATTATTTTGTAAAAGAATCTAAAAAAGCAACTGAGATAGTATCTTATGAAAATACTTTTAAAAGATTACATTTAAATATTTGGACAAGCTCAGTTACTAAATGGATTGGAGATAATATGTGGATGGAAAATTCTGAGCCATTCGATTTGAAATTATTAGATGGAAGAGAATGTTGGGGAGGATTAGATTTAGCATCAACTAGAGATTTATCAAGTTTTGTTTTAATTTTTCCAATAGATGATAAATTCATTATTTTACCTTTTTTCTTTTGCCCTGAGGAAACTATTTATACAAGGACAATGAAAGATAAAGTTCCTTACACACAATGGCAAAGGGATGGGCATTTAATTACTACTCCAGGGGATGTTCAAGATTATGATTTTATAAGAAAAAAAATAAATGAGCTTGGAGGAAAATATAATATTAAATCTATTGCTTTTGATAGATGGAATTCAAGTCAATTAGTAATTAATTTAGCAGATGATGGGGCAACATTAACACCTTTTGGACAAGGTTATGCATCTATGTCAGCTCCAACAAAAGAATTAGAAAAATTAGTATTAAAAAAACATTTAAATCATCTTGATAATCCAGTTTTAAGATGGCAAATGCAAAATGTATCATTAAGAACAGACCCAGCTGAAAATATAAAAGTAGATAAAGCAAAATCTAGTGAGAAAGTTGATGGAGTTGTTGCTACTATTATGGGCTTAGGAGAATTTTTAACTGATGAATCAGATGGAGAATCTATTTATAATGAACGAGGAATAATAAGTTTTTAAAAATGATAACACACGAAATTTTAATTTTACTCAGCCCGTCAGGATTTATTGAAAGATTTCATTATTATTGCAGATACGAAAAAACCAATATAAAAGCGTATGAGCAAGTTGAAAAGGAATTCGAATCCTACTATGGAAAAAGAAGATACAGCTCTTACGATAGCTTTAGAGTAGTAATGAGTAGGAGATTAAATAAATAAACGAAACTCAGTTTCAGATTTATAAAATAATAATTACTATTATTGCATAAATTTTGAAAAAAATATGGGATTATTTGATTTTGTAGGAAAATTATTTAAGGGAGAACAAGAGAAAAGAAGTGGAAGTTTTTTAGACCCTAGTAATTTTGGGAGAACGGGCAGCGTAGCTGTTACTCAAGATTCAGCCTTAACTTTCTCTGCTGTATGGGCAGCTGTAAGAATATTATCAGAATCAGTTGCTCAATTACCAATCAATTTAATAGAGCGTCAACCTAATGGAGATAAGATAGTCAGAGCAGACCATTTCTTATATAATATCATTCACAACAAACCGAATGAATATATGACTAATTTTACATTCATTCAAAAAATAATGTATGATTTAGCAGTAGGGGGAAATTCTTATGTTAAGATTGAAAGGAACGGATCTGGAAGACCAGTTGCTTTGTATCCTATTTTATTATCTGATATTGAAATAAGAGAATTAGAAGAAAAAATATTTTATTATAATTCTAAAACGGGAGAGGCTTTAGAGTATGAAGAAATTTTACATTTTAAAATTATGTCGCAGGATGGAATGGTAGGTTTATCTCCAATTGATACTTGCGCTCAATCTATTTCATGGGGAATTGCTTTGGAGCAATATGGAAATGCTTATTTTGAAAATGGGGCTAAAGTATCAGGAGTTTTACAGACTGATAGAGCTTTATCAACTGAGGCAATAGATAGATTAAGAACAAGTTTTGACCAAAATTATTCAAAAATAGGAGATGCTCAAAAAACTTTAATTCTTGAGGAGGGATTAAAATTTAATACTATTAGCCTTTCAAATGAGGCATCTCAATTTTTAGCATCTAGGCAATTTAGTATAGAAGAAATTGCTAGAATTTTTAATATACCACCTCACTTATTAAGAGATTTAAGTAAATCTAGTTTTAATAATATACAAGAGCAAAGTAGAGAATTTGTACAATATAGTTTAATGCCTTACCTATCTATGATAGAACAAGAAATGACTAATAAGCTATTCAAAAAGAGTGAGCAAGGCAAACTATTTATCGAATTTAATCCAAATGCTTTATTAAGAGGTAATCCAAAAGAAAGAGCTGAGTATTACAGAACAATGTTAAATATTGGTGCTATGTCTATTAATGAGATTAGACAAAAAGAAAATATGAATGTAGTAGATGATGGGGATAATCTGTTTATGCAATTAAATATGTCAACTGTCGAAAATATAGTAAAAGGAAATCCTACCTCTGAAATTGAGGAGGATATTGAAATCGAAATTAAGGAATAAAAAAAAAATTATGAGCAAATCAAATTTAGAAAAAAGAGAAATACAAGAAGTTATTGAAGATGATGAATCAATTACAATTGTATTAAATAAAGAGGGTTATGAAAAACTTGATACCGAAGAAATTGTTGAGGCTATTGATGAAACTATTATGGGATTACTTGCTGAGGAGGATATTGAAGAAACCGAAGAAAAAATTGATGAGGAAGTTGAGGATGTTGAAGATGATGAGGCTGAGGAAAAAGAAGATGAAGAAGAAGTTGAAGAATTAGAAGATGATATTGATGATGAAGAAGATGAAATTGATGATTTAGAGGATGGAGAGGAGCCTACTCACGAAATGCCTGATGGAACTATTATGGAGGGCGAAGAACACGAGGAGGATGAGGCTGAGGAGCTTGAGGAAGATGTTGATGAAGATGAAGAAGAAGAATCAGCATATCACGAAGATGAAGAAGATGAGGAAAAAGGAATATGGGATAAAAAAGATACAACTGAAAAAAGATTTTTCAAAGTTGAAACAAGAGTATCATCAAAAGGCAAAAAAAATATAGTTGAGGGACACGCTGCTGTATTTGGAGATTTAAGCGAAGATTTAGGAGGATTCAGAGAAAAGATTTTGCCGGGAGCTTTTGATAATGTTCTTGGAGATGATGTAAGAGCATTTTTTAATCACGACCCGAATTTCTTATTAGCAAGAAGTTCATCAGGAACACTTAAATTAGGAGTTGATAAAAAAGGATTAAAATATTCTTTTGAAGTTCCTGATACCTCAGCTGGAAGAGATTTATTAGTATCAATGAAAAGAGGAGATATTAATCAAAGCTCTTTTGCATTTACGGTAGAAAAAGATAGTTGGAAAGATGGCGAAAAAGGAATGGAGATAAGAACAATTGAAAAAGTAGGGAGATTATTTGATGTATCCCCAGTTTCAATACCAGCTTATCCAACAGCAAATGATTTATCAATAGCACAAAGAAGTAGAATGATAAATAAAGATAAAACAAAAATGAAAAACGAAGTAGAATACGAGTACAAAAGAAGTTTGTTAGAATTAAAAATTAATATATTAAAAAGAAAATAAAATGAAAAAGAGTTTAGATTTAAAAGAATCACGCTCAAATTTAGTTTCTAAATTGGAAGATGTGCATTCAAAAGCAACATCTGAAAAAAGAGAATTATCTAAAATTGAGGGAAAAAATGTTGATGGCTATTTATCAAAAATTGATGGATTAGATGTATCAATAAAAAGAGCTGAAAAAATAGAGGCTGAATTAAGAGCTAATGTATCAGTAGCTGGTAGCCCAGTTCAAACAATAGTATCTGATAAAAGATACTCTATTCAAACTGCAATTAATGGGATGGTAAACGGAACATTAAATGGAATTGAAAAAGAGTATGACCAAGAGGCTAGAAGAGGCAATACAATTACTGGATTAGGAGTTCCAACTTTTGCAATGGCAACTGAAAAAAGAAACAATCCTCAAGTTACTACAAATGCAAGTGGAATGATACCAACTGAGGTTGGAGATTGGGCTGAAACTTTACAACAAAGAACAGTATTAGGAGATTTAGCAACTTGGATGTATGGATTATCGGGAGATATGAAATTACCTACTTTATCAGGTACTACAGCTGGATGGACTCTTGAATCAACTGCTGCTGCTGTTACTACTGCAACTGATGCAAATACTGCTGTTGGATCTGGAACTTTACAGCCTAAGCAATTAGATGCTTATATGGATATTTCTAAAATGTTATTAGCACAAACTAATGGCTCAGTTGAAAACATCATTCGTACTGATATGAATAATGCAATTGCATCTACTTTAGAGGCTGCTGTATTAGGAGCAAACGCTGGAGCTGGAGCTGTACCTCAAGGAGTATTTGCTGCGGGAGTAGCATCTGCGCCAACTGGAGCAATGACTTACCAAACTCTTTTAGATATGGAGGCTGACCTTGCAGATTCGGGAGCTGACTTTGGAAGATTGGCTTACTTAACTACTCCAAATGGTAGAGCTTTATTGAAAAATATTGTTGGACAGCCAGGAACGGGAAGTTATGGACAACCAACTTGGTATGAAGATTCTATTGATGGATATGATGCAAGAGCAACTGGAAATGTATCTTCTATTGCTGGTGGAAATCCAAACGGAATTGTTTTAGGTAGATGGGATGATTGTGTAATAGGACAATTCGGAACTGCTTTAGATGTTGTAGTTGACCCTTACACTTTAGCTCTAAATGGACAAGTTAGAATTGTAATTATGTCTTACTGGGATACTGTATTCAGACGCGCAGATTCTTTCCAATTTACATATTATTAAATTGATTTTTTGGCTGATTTTGGGGAGTATTTTGCTCCCCAATTTCAACCAAATTAAAAATACATTAAATTACTCTAGAGGCTATTTTAAGCCATTCTAAGACAGTTTACTATCTTTCGCATATATATACATCAAAAAAAAAAGATATTAGAAACACTAGGGTTGAGCAAAGAAAAATTACAACACGAAAAAAAATAAAAAAATATAGTTAATACTTAAAAAAAATGGCAAGAAGCGGATTTATTAAGACACCAAATGCACAATTAATAGTTACTTTAGATGAGGCGAAA
>TARA_R110001632_G_scaffold93189_2_pt1 | contig 10641 bp, 15 predicted proteins | sample TARA_R110001632 | Tara Oceans TARA_R110001632 (sample SAMEA4398266) | marine metagenome | biome: Polar Biome; feature: [SRF] surface water layer (ENVO:00010504); material: water (ENVO:00002006), including particulate matter (ENVO:01000060) such as... | depth 5 m
GACTGAACACTCTCTGCTACATTCTTAAAGTCATCAACACTAAAGGTCATTGGAATATCCTCATCTTCATATAGGTCGCAAATAACTTGACCATTGGCTACAAAATTTCCATAATTATTTATGGTTGTTTGATTGGTTACTGAAATAGAATACAAAGCACCTTGTGGTGATTGTGTTGCAAAATCAAAAGGGATTGGGTTTTCCCAATCAAAAATTAAAATATCATCTGTACTTACTGCTGTAAATTGATGACTTTGTATATCTAAACCTACAATCGTATGTACACTATTGATAGTATTACCCGTACAATGATAAACCTTCCAAGTGCCTTGTGAGTTTGTGGAGCCACAAGTAGGAAATGTTAAGGCTGAAACAATACCCACATCTACATTATATAAATCTCCAACTGTTAATCCCGATAGTTTTTGATATAGTCCACATTGTAAATTCTTAAACTGCATAAAACTAGGGCAGGGACCATTAAAATTAAGATAAAATTGATTCATTACCCTACCATATCTTCCCCAAGTGTTAGGAGGATAACTTGCTGCATTAAACCAAGTCAAAGCATTTTGTACTTTCGGTTGTCCTATTGCAACTATATTATTAAGATATTGAGTTCCACCAAAACTACTTGCAGAATTACCAACAATAAATTCTCTAGGGGGGTCTGACAAAGGTGCATTTGCTCCTTTAAAGTTTTGTGGAAATAATATTAGTTGTACTATCATTATACTGCTTGTGTTCTAAGAGGTTCTGACTTCTCTACTTCAAACTCATATTGTATTAAATTATCATTGGCTTTTGTTTTTTTGGTAAATTCGCTACTTGTTAATCTAACGGGGATTGTGTATTTGTTCCAAGTTTCATACCTAATATCTCCTTGAAAACCTTTAATCATATAAACCTCAGGACTATTCACTAACTCCTCAAATGTTGTATTGTATTCCTCAGGCAGATAATCTGTATTCATTTTTATCTTCTCCGTTGCATTAACTCTGAATGATTTAGTACCACCTCTATGCCCATATATTCTATTTTGTTGGTTATTCCAAGTCCCATCTAATTGCGTGTATGTAGAGCCCTCTGTTGATATCTGTCTTGTTGATTTTTTGTTGAATGTAAAATAATCCCAAGCACCATATTGATTCAACCATTTTAACCTAATTGGCTCATAACCTTTAAGTGTAGGACAATTTATTTTTATTATGTATTCTTCTGTTATTGTACCGGACATTACTGGAGTGACCGTATAACCTTGTACTGATATCGTACCACCATACATTTGTGCAAATATTGGTATAAACTTTCCACTGTAATTTCGTAAATTAGCAGGATAACAGCCAAAATGCAAAACCCTTTGTTTACATCTTCCCGTATAATAATCAAAAGCACCATTAGCAGTACTTACATAAACATTGTCACTATTCAAAATATTTCCGTTACTATCTCTATAAACCAATCTAATAAAAGTTAAAGATTTATCATCCTTAACAACCATAGATAAAGTACCATAATCATCCATATTACATTCTAAAACATTAGGAGCATTAGTCAGGAATTTAGGTTTGTTTTTTTGTAATATACCTCCGAAAATTATTCGTCTAAACAGATCGTATGCATAATTGAATTGTGAACCACCTGCACCTTGTCTTATTATATCTGTATGTTTAACATATCCATTTATTAAAACATACATTCCTGATTCAACATTGTTTCCTGATGGTCTAACAACATTAGGGAAACTTGGGTCTGCACCTAAGAATTCAGTATAAAATCTAATCCTTAATTTACAAACCATATTTTCGCTTAGAGAAAATTTATTTATGTTTTGTATTGGTGGAGAAATGAGTTTACTTGCTACAAAAGATTTGAATTCACTTCCCTCTGCTCCTAAATTATCAGAAGAAATAAATGTTTCTGTAATATTCCTCATATCCCACATTCCGACTCCAAAATTATTAGGTGTTGTTTTAAAAATACCAACAAAATCAGGAGAAGATGGGTTTGTAATGTTGGGGTCTAAATCGTTACTTATATAAACCTCTGCACAAAACTTAACCTTTGTTTGTGTTGCTACATCTTGGTCGTTAGTAACTGAAAAATATAAGTTTTGTCCTACTAAAGTTATATCGTACAACGGGCGTTGAGTCAATAATGTATTTGCCATTTATTTTAATTTTTTTATTTGTTCCTTTAAATCTTCTGCCATTGCTTTTGCCGCTTCTTCATAAAAGTCCTGCATACCCAACATTAATGATTTCTGAAAAAAACTAATCCCGTGTATTCCTTTTGTCCATATTACTTTTACTATTGCTATTTTTAATCCTAATGTACTCATATATTGTCCTCCCTCACTTCTTGGTTGTAAACCTTTCTTTTTTATAAATGAACCAATACCTTTGTAAATCCCATTCTTCTTGCCTTTCCCACTCCCATATTTATACGGACTATCTTTTCGTTTCCCCTCCCAAGTTATGAAGTGTCTCCTACCACTCCAAGAGCCCTTGTGCTTCCCTGATTTTATTTCCCCTCCTACTCCTTTAACTCCCTTATCTTGAAATGTACCATAGTCAGCCATTGAGAATTGTACTACATACTCATCTCCTTTTTTAATAACATTACTTTTTAATGATGATTCTAAATTCCCACCTCCCTTTCCTCCTGCTTGTAGGTTTCCTTTGGCTTTACTAATAACTTCCTTACCAAAACTATCTAAATATCTCTCAAAGTTCTTTAACATTATTTTTCAGCAGGTGGTTCCGGTGCTACATAAGCAGATATACCAACAAATAATTCTATATTTGCATTTAATGCTTTGTCTTCATTTTGTACTCTTACTGTAACAATACTCTGAGTTGGTCTACCTGCTGCTGATGTACTTGAACCTGCAAAAATAGAAAATGCTCCATTGATTATAAATGAACCTTTAGGTGGTAATAAAATAGTATTTGTATTATTTCCTACAATCTGTAAATTTACTGATGTTACATCATCTAGGTTGGTTACTCTTACATATTTTGTTCTATCAACATCTATTGCATTTGGAGATGAACTTGGTTGGCTAGCAAAAGTTGCAATAGTAGTTACGGTACTTGCAAAACTTGTTAATATTCTTTCTACAACTCCATCAATTTCTTGTGTGATACTTACATTTGTACTCCCTCTAGTCGAGCCATTTAACTCAACTGATTCTGTGATTTGTGTTACTAAGTCTGCCATTTTTATAGTTTTATTGTTATTTTAAATTTCTTATATCCTATTTCTATTATCATTCTCCATATTCTAAACTTGAACATTAATATCCTGCACCCTCGGGCTTTACGGGTATATTGCAAGTTTGGAAGTCATTCATTACTCTAACTCCTAATTGGAAAACCCAACCACAACATAAATTATCAAACCTTTCTTGAAATGGCTCAATAGTAAATTGGTCTTGCGTAAAATAAATAGGTTGGTCGAGTTCACTAATAACATTTTCAGATTGCTGAGCACTGTGTCTAAGCATACCAATAAAATCATTGCAAATGCTTAAAGTTTGGCTGAATACTTCTGTTTCATTATTTTTTCTGTCTACTAACTTTGTCAATCCTAATTGTTGTTGGGTTTGCCAATTTTCTTTTTCTGATACTAAGTCCATAATAAAGATTTGGAAGTTGTAAACCAATTCACTATCTCCCGTAGTTACATTTACGGGATTAATATGCAATAAAGGAAATTTAGTTCCTTTCTCTAAATCAACATCATATATGTCTCCCGTTGATACTGTACCTATCTGATAATGAAACTCTCCTAATCTACACAAGGTGTTAATTACATTATTGTATGTTTTATTGCTTATTGGCATTTTTTATTTTATTTTGTGATTCTAAATCTGTTTCATAAGTCAGCCAAGTCAAACATTCCAAAAGGCTCATTTTAGTTACTGCGTCTAAATTAGTTATACTTCCATCTGTTAATCTGTGCATTACTCCAAACCATCCCCACTTTTCAGAGAAACTTTCTGTTGCGATTGCATTATCGTTTCCTTCGTCTGATTTATCAAAAATAACGGAATAATCTCTACCAATTCTTTCAGTAAATGATAAAAAAAAACCAATGCTGATTGCACTTGTTCTGCTGACATCTTCAACATCTCCAATGCTCTGAGCCGAATATTTCCATCATATGGCTCAATTATATAATTTTTCTCATTTTTTTTAATTATTGGTCTATACAGTATAGCCATAATGTCTGTTATGTTTCCCTCAATATCATCTTTGATAAAACTCTCTAAATCAGCATACTCTCCTAATGTTATACTATCCAGATCGGGATGAAAACCATACTCAAATCCATCAACCTCAATAATATTTTTTAACCTTGTATCTTGTCTATTTTGTAACTCTCCTATTTTAGATAATATCCCTGCAACATCTTTAATATCTAATTTCCTAATTATTTCCTTTGGTATATTTGACAATGCTTCTATTGTACTACTTGCTTCAACTCCCTTATTATCTTTATCAATCTTGTTAAGTTCAATCCATTTCTCTAATGTTACATCTGACCAACTGTCAATTAGATTGTATTCACTTTTTACTCCCTCATTTTTAATTTTTACTTTCATTATATTATGTAATAGAAAATTAGTTTATTTAGTTTAAAATAGTATATTTGTATGTTTTGTTTATTATAAGAGGGGTGGTCGAATAGTTTCCGTTTGACACCCCTTTTATTGTACAAAATACTTCCCTGCATTAGGATTATCTAAATGATAAATTACATTATATCTAATCCCATCTATTGCGTGATTGTAATTATCAACATATAGTTTTGAGCCCTTATCAGCATAAATATAGTTATTCAATTCCTTTGCAATATTTGTGCTCTCGGGTGTAATGATTAAATGATAGTCTTGCATACGGGTTATCCCACTCTCAATCGTTCCTTTTTTAACTGCTTTGATGTTTATACCTAAGTGCTTCAAATCTTCAATCAATCTTGGCTCGGCTGAGTCTGCTATGATTAGTTTGCTTCCCACTCTATCAATTACAATTTTAGCCAAATCGTGTAATTTCAAACCATTACGATAAATATGTTCCTTAATGTAGATAATCCTTTTCTTTTTATCAATAGCAACTTCTGATAAACTATCGGGGTCTACTGAAAAACCAAAATCCATTCCACAAGATGTTTGTAAATTATCAGGATTGAATTCCCCTATGCTCCAATTGTCAAATACAACTCCCTCTGCCTTGTCAAGCCAACCTCCTAATATTTTATGAGTATACTTCTTGAAGTTGTTTAGTTTTATGCTTCTAATCCTTTCTAAGAAACTATCTGATAAGTTCAGTATGTTATCTAAGTATGTACTATGAATGTAGCAGACATTATCTTTTACACCATTAAAACCTCCCTCAACTCCTTTCTCCTCAAAAAAACGATTGTATATCCAATGTTCCTTAGTAACGGGATTAAGTATTAAAATTACTCTATTCTGATTTGTTTTCTCTCTTATACTTAAATCAATCGTGTCAAATATATCCTCATCAACCAATTCCTCTGCTTCATCAAGTACCCAACAATTTATCCCTTGTAAAGATTTCAGACTTGCTGTTTGATTTCCACTAGATGTCTTTATCCCTCTAAATAGTATGTCTGAATTATTGGTCTTATTGATAACCTCTGCTTTATTCACATGAAACATATTATCATTATATCCAAGCAATCCTATTTTTTGGAGGAACTCAGGGATAATAGACAAGTGAGCAGATACCATTGTATATCTTGTGAACAATATTCTGATACCCTTGCTCATTGTGAGTAAAGTTAAAAATACTGTTACAGCAAAAGATTTACCCGAACCCCTCCCTCCCGTTATGATAAAATATCTACAAGAAGCATCAAATAGTGGGTTGTATTTTTTATTCAGTATCAGAGTCCGTATCATAAAAGGTTATCAATGGAATATGAATAGCATTATCATCTGATGTTACATCTATTCTATTTTTCTCATTCCATCCTAATATGTTTTTTGCTGCGTGAATTACAACTGCCGGTACTTTATCGGACACACACTCATAATACTTTGACTTGACAAAATCTTGTGATATACAATCCAACTCTTTTACTTGACTAGCAAACTCCTCATCTTCCTTTAGCCATTTATAGTAATTTGTCCTTGATAAATCTGTATTTTTCAATGCAGCAGTTACTACTCCTAGTGAACTCTCTAGTGCTTGAAGCATCTTTTTTTTATTGATTTGTGTTCTATTTTGTTCCATTTATGTATGTTTTTAAATCGTTATTGCATTTCCATTTTAATACTTTCTTTGTATCATTAGGTATTGTAACAGCATTATATCTCTCTCCTTTCCTTTTTGGTATATACTCTATATTGTCTGTAAACATCTTGGCTACATCTTTAATCTTGTAGTCTATATCAGAACTCAAATACCATTCCTTATTCATATCCATACTCCTTACTTTATTGAGCGCATTTACTATATCATCAATGTGTGTGAATTGTCTGCTTTGTTCTCCATCTCCTACAATAGTCAAAGGTTTCCCTGCATTAAATTGTTTTTCAAATATTCCTATTACAGTAGCATAATCTCCCTCTGATATATGATTTTTTCCATAAACATTATAGAAATAACATATCTCATATTTTAATCCGTACCATTCCTTATAGTTTTTAATCAATTCAACCATCTTTGATTTTGTCCACGAATAAGGGCTCAAATCTTCATTACCTCCAAATTTACTACTTGAAGCCGAATAGATTAACTTAGCATTCCATATTTTACATTGTTCTATTACTCTACTTGTTCCCCACAAATTTGATGTCATTAGATAGTTTACATCTTTAAATGAGGGTACAACTCTGCTATATTCTCCTAAATGATAGACAACATCTTGTTTTGGTAAATCACTTATTTGCCAACTTGATGTATTTATGTACTTTACTCCCTTTATATGATTTGACTCCCAACCCGTAAAATAATTATCTACTGATGTTATTTGAGCCTTAGTATGTTTCTTTAGGTATTTGATTAAATTACTCCCAACATATCCGGCACCTCCCGTTACTAATATTTTCATTTGTTATCTTTATAGAATTGGTTTAATGACTTGCTCTTTATTTCCTTTACCTTTTTTAACTTTATTTCTGATTTTTGTGCCTTAATTTTATCCCAATCAATATCTGTTCTCCTCACAAGTCCGTGCTTAAAATGTTTCCCCCAATTAACATAGTGATGTGGTCTATTAAATCGTATTTTGGTTTCAGAGTATTGCGGCCAAATCTCCTCCAAACTTCTTGCTTTCAATATTTTCTTTTCGTGTGCATTTCCTAAGTACAATTCATCTTGATTCCCTCCTTTCATTTTTACAACTGTACTTGTTTTATCTATAATGAACGCATTGAATAGTAGAGTGCATAGTTTGTTATCTAAAACTTGTAAGCATAAATCTACATCTTCATTGTATTTTAATCTCCAACGATAAGGCATATGATTTTTGATTAACAGAGCAGAATATGCGTGTACATTTATATAGAATGGTTTTCTGTCTGAACTTCCTGGCACTACAAATGTTCCGTAATTAAAACCCGTGATTGCTACATTCTCATATCTATCTGTAAATTCCTCTAATACTTTCAATGCCTTTAGAGAATTGCAGGGTATCTTATTTCCTTTATGAACTCTCCTAATTTTCATTATGTTATCATCAAAGCACCAATGTCTTTCGTGTCCATCTTTGAGACTTAATTCCCACGCGTGATTTCTTGCAGGGTGTGAGCCTAAACCTAAATTAGAGAATGGTAGTTTAATGATATATTCCTCCCCTATGCTATCACAATACTTTTCATATTCTTGTGGCTCAACGAGTATTTTGAAATCAACTCCATCCTTTTTAAAAAAATTAGCAGTCTGTGGGTTTTCCCATCTTCCTTTTGATATTATATAAACGGGATATTTAGTATTCATTTAGTATTTTTTTATAGTTTTCTCCTAATATATGCTTTGCTTCATAAGATACTAAGCAATTATCGGGTAAATCATTCCAAAAATTATCACTTACCTTTTCTGATTTTACAAATGCTGATTCAAAAAAGTGTTGAACTATATAACTATTCTCTAATATATCTCGGTAGTGTGGTAAAGGGTAACCAAATAGTTTATTATCTCCATTAAATTTAGTAGGACTTTGAATAGAATAGCACTTGCCTGCTCCTAACCACGCAGGAACCGGACAAAATGCAATTGGAGGTAATACTCTATAATTAGTATCTCTTTTCATTATTATTTTCAAAGTCCATATTACATAATTCCAAGCCTTTGAATTTGTTTTCGGGGTTTCTAATAAAGTGTGCATTATTTTATGGGATAAACTTTCAATATGTATTTTCATACTCTCACTTACCCTTATTGGAAATGCAGCCAATTCTTGTCCATTCCAACTCTTATCGTGTATAGTTAAAGGAGGGTGTGCTTCTCCCCATTGTGGTGCAACTCCCCCACTTCTTTTTGCCGGCATACTTCCAAACCATCCAAATTCTGTTGGTAATTTCTTTAATAAAATAGCGTCCATATCTAATACCACTCCTTTTACTATACTAGCATATTTTAATCGTACTGCGTCAGATATATGAGCAATACTATGACCATCTTGTAAAGAGTCGTAAGCATTTTGAATTGGAAAATATTCTCCTGCATTTTTGATAGTTACATTTTTAGGAATTCTATCATTAAATTTCTGATAGGTAAATAAAACAACTTCATTATCTAATTTTTCGTGAGCCAATAAAGATAATTTATGAAATGGGGATAAATCTATTTTATGATTTACAAAATCCTCCTTACTCATATTAGAATTGTATTCACTCCAAAATAATATGTGTTTCATTTTATTCATAACTCAATGAACTTAAATCTCTCCTTTCCTCATAAGGATATGTAGTACTCCAAGTTCTTCCCGTTCCCTTGCTTAATTTCAAATCAATTTTTTTAACAAAGTCCTCTCTTGTTTCATTATCCTTAAATGTAATGACAATATTAATTGATTCATTCTTTGGCTCAAAGTCAGGCATTCCAACCCATTCTGAATTCTCATCTCCTTTATTTACTTTATTGGTTTGGTCATCATAATTTTGCCACACATCCAAACTCCAATCATTTAAATTTGTAGTGTCCCAATCATTCGCTAACATTGTCCAATCCCACTCTCCATAGGTTACATTATCCTTTATGACAAACTCATCCTTTTTTTCTTGGCTCCAACCATCTGCTGTATCTACCCAAATCTCTTTCAGTCCTGCTTCCTTTGCTGCCCTAAACCTCATATTTCCTCCGAGTATCATCATATTTTCATCAACGATAATTGGTCTAAGTTCTAGCATCTCAGGAAGTTCTGTGATACTTTTTACCAACTCTTTAAATTTCTTGTCTTTGATGATTCTAGGGTTTTTTGGGTTTCCCTTAACCTTGTAAATCTTAATCTGTTGTTTCATAATTAGTTATAGAATTTATTAGTTTTTATTTTATTGCGTCATTAATACCTCTCTCTCCTATCATTTTTTCCTTTGCTCCTTCCCATAATTTATCTCCATTATTTAGACTATTTTCCGTTCTCTTTAAATTTGGTATTCCGTTATGTTCTTCTGTTAGTATTTGCTCCATATATTCTCCACATTTACACAATGCTTCCTTAACAACCCATTTATTATCTCTATAAACTGTGGTAGATTTATGAGTGGATATTTTCTCTCCACATTTACATTCAAAATTCATTATTTCTTTTCTATTATACTGTTAATCAAATTCAGCATTTGTCTTGATGTATATATTCTATCATCTCCTCCATAATTTTCATATATACAAGTAAAATTATCATCTTGATAAGTCCATAATGAATTTACTTTATTCTTTATATGGTAATTTAATATCCATTTAATCGTTTTATATGTTCGCATCATATATTTTTTTTACTCCATCATAACACGCTTGTAAACAAGAGCCACAACTAGTAGTTGTACTATATCCTCCTCCATAAATTGTATTGTACAACTCAATGATTTGTGCTTTATCCTCGTGTGTTTTGGCTGTTCCTAAATTTAATTTTGGAAACACTCTCAATACTTCCTCAATCATTTCTTTTGGTATTTTTGTTGTTCTTTCCATCTCTAATGTTTTCATCCAAAAACCTTGAGGACATTCCATAGGTGCAATTCTTGCTTTGATTTTCATAAAACATTTACAAACTTTACAACTTCCCGTTGGTTTAAAATAATGCACACAAGACTTACATATCTTTATCCTCTTATTATATATTTTATTAGGTGCGAAAAACTTATTCATTTAATGATTTTTTTAAAATGTCTCTTACTTTATCTATTGTTGTAAATAAACTATTCCTACTTATTCTAGTTTTTTCAGCCAATCCATCTAATGTGTTTCCCTCATAATAATAGAGTTTGAATATCTGTCTATCATACCAAGACAATTCATCTAACGCATTATCTATTTTCTCCAACTGCTTCCATTTATAAATTGGTACTTCTTCATTAGGGAGGTTATAAAGGTGCTTGGCTTGATTGTCCTCACTAATATAGTTATCTGTATTTGTTATGTACAATGAATAACTATCTAAATTAGT
>TARA_R110001632_G_scaffold232905_1_pt1 | contig 10638 bp, 8 predicted proteins | sample TARA_R110001632 | Tara Oceans TARA_R110001632 (sample SAMEA4398266) | marine metagenome | biome: Polar Biome; feature: [SRF] surface water layer (ENVO:00010504); material: water (ENVO:00002006), including particulate matter (ENVO:01000060) such as... | depth 5 m
ATACAGGTTCCTAGAATTAATACTGTTTCTAACCTAACCCAACAACACATTGATGAATGGGGTTGGAGGGTGGATAGTAAAGGATGGGTAAATTTCCCTGATTATCAATGGCGTATTTATAAAAATGATGGTAAAATAAAATGGAAAAATAAAGTACATGAAGTACTTGGAGGGTATAAAACAATGTCATATCTTCCTATAGATGAGGAATGGTGTTTATCCCACCCCAAAACAATTGAAAGGCAAGAAAAACAAAATAAATTTTATAATAAATTATGAGTAATTCAAAAAAAATATGGTATGCACCTAATAAGTTTGAAGCTTATGGGGAAGAAGAAATAAAAGCGGTAGAAGAATGTTTAAGAGATGGATGGTTAGCTGGATTTGGTCCTAGATCTATTGAATTTGAAGAAAAAGTTGCTAAATATTTTGGAAAAAAATTAGGAGTATTTGTCAATTCAGGATCATCAGCTTGTTTATTAGCTATTGCGGGGTTGAATCTTCCTAAAGGGTGTAAAATATTAACTCCGGCCTGTACTTTTTCTACTACATTAGCACCCATAATCCAATTAGGTTATAAACCCTTATTTTGTGATGTTAATTTAACTTCGTATGTTCCTGATGTTTCAGACGTAATTAAATTAATAGATAGTGAAGTTAAGGCTATTATGATTCCTAATTTAATAGGTAATAAACCTGATTGGAAATTATTAAAAGAAGAGTTAAAAAGAATTGGAAGGGAAGACATTTTTTTAATAGAAGACTCGGCAGATACAATGACTTACACCCAGGAAACTGATGTTTCTACTACAAGTTTTTACGCTAGCCATGTTATTACTGCAGGGGGTCAAGGAGGAATGGTAATGTTTAATGATGAAAAACATAAATTAAGAGCATTATCTTACAGAGATTGGGGGAGAATGGGAGATGATTCTGAAATTATGGATGATAGGTTTAATCATAAAGTGGATGGTATTCCGTATGATCATAAATTTTTATATAGTGTATTAGGATATAATATGAAATGTAGTGAAATGAATGCGGCATTTGGTTTAGTTCAGTTGGAAAAATTTCAAAAATTCGAAAAAATTAGAAGAAAAAATGTTGAACGTTATTTAGAAAATCTTAAAGACGTAGAAGAAATTATACTCCCCAATGATAGTATAAAACCTAACTGGTTAGCTATACCCTTTCAATGTGATTGTAGGTTAGATTTATTGACATATTTAGAAAACCAAAACATTCAAACTAGAGTTACTTTTGCCGGGAATGTAACACGTCATCCTATTTATAGAGAATATTTACAAGAATTTAAAAACTCTGATGCTATAATGAAAGATGGGTTTTTATTAGGAGCTCACCATGGTATGAGTATTGAAGATGTAGATTATGTTTGTGATAAAATTAAAGAATATTTTAATTTAAAACATCAAGCTAGTAGAGTTTAAAAAGATGAATATTACATTCTTAACAGAAATGAACTTTGAGGGAAAAATTTCCCCATCTCACCCTAATATGAGGACTGAATTTGCATGGATGAATGCACTTGATGCATCCCACACATCAATCTCTAATTACACTCAAGTAAAAGGAAATGATCATGTATTTATAATATTCCCTAAAGGTCAATTAAATTTAAATGCTGTTGCCTCAAAATTAATCTCTACCCCAAACCCACATTCAGAATTATTAAATAGTAATTGGTTAAATATATTAAAAGAAAATAATAAAAATGTATATTATGTTCAAGAAGGTCCTACATGGATGTTTACTGAATTAGAAATTCAAGATCAATTTAATTTTTATAATATGTTAGCATCCGTAGATGCCATTTATGCCCATAATAAATATGATACAAAATTTTATAAGGGATTAGTACCAGGTCAAAGAGTACAAACAATACCTACACTAATGATCGAAGATCTTATTAAAGATATAAAGCCTAGAACAGAAGATAAAGTATTAATAGGAGGAAATTTTGCTAGATGGTATAATGGATTTCAAAGTTATTTAGTTGCTTCTGAATTTAATATACCTATATGGGCACAAGATTCCCATGCTAAACGTGAACACGAAAACCAAGTCCCAAATTTAACACACTTACCAAGAGTTTCATGGGTAGAATGGATGAAAGAAGTATCTTCATTTAAATATGCAGTACATTTAATGCCTACTATAGCAGCTGGTACTTTTAGTTTAAACTGTGCTTATTTTGGCATTCCATGTATAGGTAATAAAAAAGTAGACACTCAAAATATATGCCATCCTGATTTATGTGTGGATGTAGATGATGTAGAAAAAGCTAGAAATCTAGCAATTAGATTAAGAGATGATATTTCATTTTATAATAAGTGTAGTATTAAATGTAAAAGTTTATATAGGAAAAATTATGATTTAAATGTATGGAAAAGAACAATAAATTTAAAATAGTTATACCATCTTATAATAATAAAAAATGGGTTGAGAGTAATATCGCTAGTATTATAAATCAAACCTATACTAATTATGATGTGTTATATATTAATGATGCATCTACAGATGATACATCTACAATTGTACAAAATATAATAAATGATTATAAATTAGATAATTGGACCTTATTAAATTGGGAAAATAATAAACAAAGGGGATTTAATGTAAATCCTAATGAAGACCATATCATTAACTTTATGGATAGTAAAGATGATATTTTAATGTTTGTTGATGGGGATGATTGGTTGTATGATGAAAATGTATTAGAAAAATTAAATAATTACTATAATAAATATGATCCTTGGATGACATACGGCGGGATGTATACCCACCCATCTGGAAAGTTAGCATATCCCCAAAACACACAATATAGTAATGAAGTACATGAAAAAAATTTATATAGACAAGATATTTGGAGAGCTAGCCATTTAAGAAGTTTTAGATGGTTTTTATATAATAAAATTCAAAGAAAAGATCTTATTTGGAGTAAAACTGGAGAATATTATTTTAACGCAGAAGATTTAGCAGTATCATTTTTTTGTATGGAAATGTGTCCTAAAGAAAAAATTGGAGTTGTAAATTTCCCCACTTATGTGTACAATGAAAACCCAGAAATTGTTGCTCGGGGGTTAAAAAGACAAAATAAAGACATAGAAAACCCACAAGGTCAAGAATCCGAAATAAGATCTAAAAAATCTTATGAACAACTTACCCCAACAAAACACAATGTAGTTCCAATACTTGGGGGTGGGTTAGGAAATATGATGTTTCAATTAGCTTCTACAATAGGTATTATTAAAGAAAAAAACCATAACCTTATATGTGATTTTACCCATACAGGAACGTTACACACTCATCCAAATCTCTATAAAGATACTATATTTAAAAAAATTAAACAATCAACAAATCAACCTATTAACCAATTTAAAAAAGTATCTATTGATAATTGGAGGTATAGAGATGTTATTTTACCTAAACAAGATATTAAGTTATGGGGGTATTTTCAATCATATAAATATTTTGATAAAATTAAAAAAGAGATTGTTGAGTTATTTTCCCCTAACCAGCAAGATATTAAATATATACAAGAAAAATATAAAACTGGGGAAGATGTAGTATCTTTACACGTACGTAGGGGGAATTATCTAGATTTAAGTGATTATCACCACAACTTACAATTAGAATATTATTTAAATGCTATAAATTATTTTCCCTCTAAAACATTTTTAATATGTAGTGATGATATAGAATGGTGTAAGAAAAACTTTAAAGGAGAAAAATTTCAATTTATTGAATCCGAAAAAGATTACATAGATTTATATGCTATGTCATTATGTGAACATAATATTATATCTAACTCTACATTTAGTTGGTGGTCAGCTTACTTAAATAGAAACCCTAATAAAACTGTAATATATCCTGATAAATGGTTTGGGCCTAAAAGTCCTCAAGAATATAAAACAATTGATTTATTTCCTGATGAGTGGGTTTGCCTTTCTGAAGATTTACCCCTGATGGAAGTAAACCTTGTTGATAAAGCTTTTAAACATCTAGAAAATAAATCTGGGAAATATTCACAAGTTCATAGAAAAATACCAAAATATATAACATATGTAAGAGATAAACAAAACTATGACGGGGTAACTTTAGTTACTGATAATATGGTTAATACTGATTTTGCTAAGTCTATTACTAGTACGCATAAGATTGCATGGTTACTTGAATGTAGAAATATTAACCCAATATCTTATAATACATTTGAAGAATGGAAAGATAATTACGATTTTGTTTTAACTCATGATTCAGAATTATTAAAAAACTACCCTGACATCACTAAACTTTGTAATTTTGGTGGGACTTGGATAAAAAATAATAATTATGGGTTATATAATAAAACAAAAGGTTTTTCAATGATATATTCCCATAAAACCCAAACTGAAGGTCATAGATTAAGACACCAAATAGCTAGTTTATTTAACGAAGGTATTGATCTTTTAGGAAACGGAACTTCATCCCCTTTAATATGTAAAGAAGAAGGATTAGTAGATTACCAATATTCTATTATAATAGAAAACGTTAAATTAAATGATTATTTTACCGAAAAATTAATAGATTGTTTAATGGTTGGTACTATCCCTATATATTGGGGATGTCCTAATATTTCTAACTATTTTGATACTAATAGTATACTAACTTTTTCAAATATTGAGGAATTAAATGATATAATTTTATCTATTAATGATAACACATACGATAGCAAACTCCCCTCTATTAAACATAATTTAGAGGAAGCTAAAAATTATTGTATAACAGAAGATTTTATGTATAAAAATATATTAAATCCTTTATATAAAAAATGGTGGGGGGATACTGATAGCAGTATAATTGATATTCCTTTAAGCACCACTCCACCAAAGTGGCAATCTTCAACACCTCCCCCACTCACCCAACTCAGGGATTTAGGAGAGAAAGGATTTGGAAATTATATGAAAAATAATAATTTTTCAAAACTAGTCAAAAATAAAAAAATTGCTTACGTTTGTCCATCCCCCCATCTTAAAGGGAAAAAATTAGGAAAGTTAATAGATTCTTATGATTTAGTTGTAAGAGTAAACCAAGCATATGAAATGCCCGAAAGTGATTGGGAAGATTATGGAAGTCGTACTGATATAGTTATGAATTGCTTAAATCATTATAAGAGAAATGCTATTAATGAAAATCTAAAATTTTCTAATTCTTTAAAACATATAGTATGTCCTATGGTATCAGTAGGTGAAGTTGAGATAATTAAAGATTTTATGAGTAATTTAGATGTAGATTGGCATAATATTTCTGATAAATATATATTTAAATGTTTTAATGAAATAGGTACAACAGCTAATACAGGGCTAATGGGTATTATAACATTATTAAATTATAATGTAGAAGAATTATTCATTACAGGTATGACTTTTTTCAATATGAATAAATTTGGAAAAGTCTATTCAGATACATACCATGATGCAGCGTCATTAGCTGGTAATTTTACTCCTAATAAAGAAAAAGAACCACCTTTAAATCAATTAAGAATGGATATACACCACCAACAACCTCAAATTGATTATTTTAGAAAAATAGTAAATCAATATTATGGTAAAGTATTAACTTTAGATGATTATTTAGTAAATGAATTTGTAAATAAAAAACTATGAGTAAAAAAATTATAGCAATGATACCTGTTAGGTTAGGGAGTAAACGTATACCTAATAAAAATTTAAGATTATTAGGTAATATTCCCCTAGTGAGCCATATAGTAAAATCAGCTAAATCATCCCAAATATTTGATGAAATATACATTAACTCAGAATCTGATGTGTTTAAAAAAATAGCTGAGGAGTGTGGGGTAAAATTTTATAAAAGACCTAAACATCTTTCTACTGATGAAGCTACAAATGATGAATTTACAATGGATTTTATGGATAATGTAGGGGGAGATTATTTAGTGCAGTTACTTGCGACTTCACCCTTTATAACTGATACTCAAATTAAAGACTTTGTAACTAAATCATTAAAGTTTGATACTCTTATATCAACTAGCAAAGTAAAAATTGAATCTATATATAAGAGTATACCAATTAATTTTGATCAAAAGAAACCAACACCCCCTAGTCAACTATTAGAACCCGTATATGCTTATGCGTGTTCTTTAATGGCATGGAAATATAATAATTATAAATTAAATATGGATAAATATCAATGTGGGTATCATGGGGGAGAGGGAAAAATAGGGTTTTTTGAATTAGAAGGATATGCTACTGTTGATATAGATGAAGAAAATGATTTTTTATTAGCAGAATCAATATTAGCTTCTAAACCAAAAGAACCACAATATTATAACCCTGAAAAAATATATGACCATAATGTAGAACGTGTATTAACACAAGATGGAGTTATTAATAATAACTTATATGATTTCAACAAAGAAGTATCTAAAGTTCAGGATATTATAGATAATAACCCAAATGATGAATCTTGGTCACATACAGTAATAAATTCAAAATCAAATAGAGCAACATTAATAGGACAAATGCCTGGAGAAGGTAACAGATTACATTACCATAATAATTGGGATGAATGGTGGTATATTATAAAAGGAGAGTGGGAATGGTTTGTTGAGGGTAAGACAATAGATGTAAAAAAAGGAGATATAGTTTTTATAGAACGAAACAAAAAACATAAAATCACTGCTATAGGATCTGAGCAAGCAATAAGGTTAGCAGTTAGCAGAGATGATGTGGACCATATATATGAATAAAACAAGCGTATTTAACATCAAAATTAATTTTGATAAAAGTAAAGGTAGTTATGTTTATGACAAAACTACAGATAAATATTATTTAGATTTTATGGGTATGTATTCTAGCTTACCACTAGGGTATAATCATCCAATATTTGATAAATCATTTGAAGAAGAAATTAAAAGGGTTTCAAAATTAAAAATTGTAAATTGTGAAATGCTTACGGATGAATATAAATCATTTTATGAACATTTTAAAAAATTTACATCTCGAGAAGGTTATTCTAATTATGCTTTTACTTGCACAGGGGCATTAGCAAATGAGGCAGCTATAAAAACAGCTATGTGGTATAAAGGTCCTACTGATAAAGGTTATATAATATCTATAAAAAATAGCTTTCATGGAATAAATTCAGTGGGAAACTTAATTACAACAAGATTTCCAGGAGTTGACTTAAGACAAGGAAAAATTCCAGGTATTGGGGTTTGGCCCCAAGTTAATTCAATCCAACACGCAATTAAATATATTAATAGTTTTTGGAGAAATACTTCTAATATTCATGGTGTTATTATTGAACCTATACAATCAACATATGGTGATAATTATCTCTTGAAGGAAGATCTTTTAAAATTAAGAACCTTATGTACAGAAAAAAATATTCCTTTAATATTTGATGAAGTTCAAACTGGGTTTGGTGTAACTGGTAAAGTATGGTATTGTGATCATTTAGGAATAGAACCTGATATTATTACTTTTGGTAAAAAATCACAAGTATCAGGGATAATGGTTAAAGACACACATAATACAGTATTTGATGTTCCAAAAAGACTATCAGTTACTTTTGATGGGGATCTAGTAGATATGGTTAGATGCAAGTATATTATAAAATCCATTCAAAAAGATAATTTATTAGGTAATGTTAAGAAAATGGGAGATATTTTATTTAAAGAATTAAAAGGAATACAACAATTAAAAAATGTAAGACATATTGGGTTATTATTAGCGTTTGATTTTGATACTAAAATTCAAAGAGACAATTTTATTAAAAAAATATATAAGAATGGTATGATATGTAACCCCACGGGGGACTTAACTGTTAGGTTAAGACCAAATTTAAATGTTTCTCAACCAGAAATTTATAATGCATTAGAAATAATAAATTTAAGTTTGGATAATTAATAATAGGTTTGTATATTCACGGAGTAATAATTAAATAATTTAAAAAAATAAAATGAGACATATTGATTTTGAAAATATTGAAGAAAAATTTGATAAAGTACTTGGAACCAAAGAATGGAAAAAGTTAGAAAAAGATTTTTCTTCAAGTAGTGATATATACTTAGTTGCTAATGGAGGTCTTTGGGCTGTAGCCAACCATGCAGCCGATGATTGTAGTCGTTTATTTGCAAAAGCAAATATACAGAAAAGTATTTCAACAATTGAAAGTCAATGTTTAATAACTAGCATTGCAAATGACTATGGGTATAATAATTTATTTTTAAGTTGGTTAGAACTTCAAAGAAAAACTGGGAAAATGAAAGATGATGCTATGGTTATAGCTTTATCATGTTCTGGGGGATCTAAAAATGTAGTATCTTGCTGTCATTGGGCTGAAAAAAATGGTTTTAAAACAGCTATGATTGGGGGGCAAGATAGAAAAGTATTAGGAGAAAAAATAAATAATGTAGTATTAAATTGTAAATATTTCCATACTGTAGAAGTTCTTACTTTAATATTATTTTATGATTTGATCCATGCTTGTGGAGCCCAATGTCCTTCAATTTCTGATGAAGTAATAAGAAAAGGAACTGCTTTACCATTATCAAGAAATCCATTAAAATAATGTTTGATTTTAAAGGAAAAAATATATTAGTAACTGGAGGAAGTGGGGGAATTGGGAAATCTATAGTTAATTTATTTTCTCAATATAAAGGAAAAGTAATATCTATAAATTCAACCCATGCTGATTTTTCAAAAAATGATGATATATACCAAATGCTTAATAACCTTCCTGAAATTGACATTTGTGTAAATTGTGCTGGGATAAATAAAATTAATAGTTTGGGCAATATCCAAGAAAAAGATTTTGATAAAATTATGCAAGTAAATGTTAAAGCTCCTTTTTTAATATCACAATATGTATCTAAATTTATGAAAAAAAGGGGTAAGGGGAAGATTGTAAATATAGCTTCAATATGGGGAGATAAAACTATTGAAGAACGATTATGTTATACAACATCGAAATCTGCGTTGATAGGTATGACTAAAACATTAGCTGTTGAATTAGCAAAAGATAATATACAAGTTAATACAGTTTCCCCTGGATTTACTGATACTAAATTAACAAGAACTATATTATCAGATAATCAAATTAAAAAACTTTTATCAAAAGTACCGATGAATAGAATGGCAAATCCTTATGAAATAGCTAACATTGTAGTCTTTTTATGTAGTGAATTAAATACATATATTACAGGTCAAAATATAATAATAGATGGAGGTTTTTCAATCACATGAATATTAAATCATCAATAAAAGATTATAGTGTACAATTCAACGATAATTTTGCACAATCCCTCAATTCAGTGTATAATCAAGGAGATATTATCATAATTGATAATAAAGTATATTCTTCTTTATTAAAAAACTATAAATGTATAAAATTAGATATTTCTGAAAAATCTAAAGAATTTTCTAATATATCTAATATTTTACATGATATAATAGGTAATTTTAATAAAACCAATAAATTAATAGCTATTGGTGGGGGTATAACCCAAGATATTACAGGATTTATAGCCTCCATCATATTCAGAGGAGTTAATTGGGTATTTTTTCCTACAACCTTATTAGCTCAGGGGGATAGTTGCATAGGAGGGAAAACATCAATTAATTTCAACTCATTTAAAAATCAATTAGGAAATTTTTACCCCCCTAACCAAGTGTTTATTTGCAATGATTTTTTAAGTACATTACCCAATAATGCAGTTAATTCAGGGTTAGGGGAAATGTTACATTTTTTCCTAGTATCTGGGGTTAAAGATTATAATTTTTTTATTAAAAACAAAAATAATATAAGTAAATTAGTTAAAAGATGTTTACAGATTAAAAAACTATACGTAGAAATAGATGAATTTGATAAAAAAGAAAGATTAATATTAAATTATGGCCATACTTTTGGGCATGCTATTGAAGCTGTTACTGATAATAAAATAGAGCATGGGGTAGCAGTTTCTATGGGGATGGATATTGCTAATTATATTTCTTATAGAAAGAAATATATAACTTTAGATGTATTTGAAAATATCCAAAAGAATTTGGTTATGATATATAAAAATATTACATTACCGGATATAGACAAACTTATTAGGGCATTAGAAAAAGATAAAAAAAATATCAGTAATAAATTAAACTGTGTATTAACTAAAGGACCTGGAAATATGTTTTTAGAAGAAGTTGAGTATAAACATATAATTCAATATTTAAACGAATATAATGCTATTAAATAATAAAAAAATATTAGTAACTGGAGGGAGTGGGATGGTTGGAAAACATCTACAAGAAATTTTACCTACTAGTTATAACGTTACTTATGTTAATAGTAAAGATTGTGATTTAACTAACATTAAAGAAGTAGAATGGTTAATTTCATCATATACCCCGGATCATGTTATACATCTAGCTGCTAAAGTTGGAGGGATACAAGATAATATTTTAAAACCTGCAGAATATTTTGATAACAATATTCTAATGAATACTATATTAATTAAAATATGTCAAGAGTATAAAGTAAAGAATTTTACAGGAGTATTAAGTACTTGTATTTACCCTAACAAGTTAGATACATACCCCATGACTGAAGAAGATATATTTAAAGGTCCCCCAACCT
>TARA_R110001632_G_scaffold35014_7_pt1 | contig 10634 bp, 9 predicted proteins | sample TARA_R110001632 | Tara Oceans TARA_R110001632 (sample SAMEA4398266) | marine metagenome | biome: Polar Biome; feature: [SRF] surface water layer (ENVO:00010504); material: water (ENVO:00002006), including particulate matter (ENVO:01000060) such as... | depth 5 m
TTTAATTTTTTACTTTAAATTCAATTTAAAATAAAAAAATATATATCTATATTATAAAATGTTAAGAGTCCAACAAGAAATAAATATCCCTAATTATTCCAAACTTCAACCAAGTGAGAATGCTGGTAATGATTTCACACCAACCTCAAACTCTAAAATTAGATTTAATATTGATGGTAATCAATTCCCTATGATTTCACCACATAATTCTTATTTAGAATTTGATATTGAAGCAACTGATAATAACTGTAAAGTAGAATTCAATAAATCTAAACAAGGTTGTAATGTTGTAATAAAATCACTTAAATGTTATGTAAATAATGTTATATGTGAAGACATAGATAATTACAATGATTTAGCACATATTTGTAATGAATATGGTAAAACTGATGATGAAAGAAATTTATCTGCTGTCTTTAACCACAATATAGGGAAACAAGGATTACTTTGCACTGGTGTTTCTAACCCTCCAGTTAATAACAAAATTAAATGTATTACTCAATTACATGAGTCAGGACTTTGGGGCAATGATACTGCACTTCCAGTTATGGCATTTGAAAGTATCCAAGTTGAGATTGAACTTGAAGATGCTAATAAAGTCTTAAAAAGACAATGTGAAGCATCTTATCCTGCTGAAGATATTGTTGTTCCTGGTGGTGGAAGCATTCTTGCTGTTGTATTATCACCTAATCTTGCTCCTTTTGGAGCAGCAAAGGTTATTGCCTCACCAAGATACAATAAATTTTCTGACCTTAATAATTGTCCTTTGACTGCTGGGGATAGAATTACTCTTAACTGTAAAAGAGGAGATACTGGTGCTGCTGTAGTTTTTACTAACCAAACTATTACAGGAGTTACAGTAAATGGTGATGGTAATATTCAATTAACAGTTGCTATTGTATCTACTGCCACTAGAAGTTTTAGAGAAGTTTCTGTTGTTCCTACTTTAGGAAATGATGGAAATGCTATTGCTGCTAGTTATAAAATCACTAATCCACAGTTTGCCATTAGAACATTAGAAGTGCCACCACAAATGGCTCAAGCTATGCTTCAAAGAATGACTGCTGGACAACTTTTTTATGATATTAAAACTTATTCTTGTTATAAGACCACTAACCCTGCTAGTCAAGCATTTAATACAATTACAATTCCTTGTAGGTCTAATAGAGGGTTTGGAATGTTAGTAAAAGGGAAAGAAGCAAACCAAACAAATGCCCTCACTATTGCAGGTTATGATTGGAATGGTTCTTACAATGACTTAAAACAATATCAATTCCAGTTTGGTGAAGAGAGGAGACCTGATAGGCCAGTAAATCTCAATAGTATGCTATTTGCTGAAAGATTCCCATCTCAAGAACATATCAAAGAATTAGAAGCATCTTTACTTGATAGTGGTTGTAATGCTGATGATTTAAGAAAACATTATGAAAATTTTGTTATAGGCAGAGGTTTGTCTTATAAAGGTAGTAGTGAAGACCTATCAGGTATTGAAGTTCTTTTATATATTGAATACAATGCTGCTGGGGGAACAACTTCAAAACTATGGACTTCATTCTGTCACCACACTAGGAGAATTATGGCTGATGTCAATGGTTTTCACCAAATAAATTATTAAAAACTTTTTTAAAAAAAGTTTAAATCAAAAAATATTAAAGGATTGATAGAATTTCATTCCATCTTAAAGGATTATACCACCATAAAGATTATATTATATTTATTATGTAAGATAGGTTTCTGCCATTTTCCTATTTTTCATATAATTATAATTTAAAAATCAATCTTTTTCTATCAATCCTTTTTGTTTAAACATTCAATAATATTTGTTTTAATTTTGTGTAAATTTGTGTAAAATTAAAATATTTGTTTAAACTATATATAATATGCCATCTGTTCTACCAATTGAAATGATGACTCCTGTTCCAAATAAAGAAGAATTAATTGAGGAAGAAGAATTAATTGAGGAAGAACCTCCTGAACCAGTTAATGAAGAGGAAATATTTAGTAAAAAGGAAGTTAAAAAAAATACTTCTAGTGAAAAGGAAATAGAAAAAATAGAAAAGCAAGAATCAAAAGTAGAACTTGAAATGCTTATTACTGAAGAATCAGAAAAACCAAAGAAAAACAAGAAAAGAGGTAAGGCAACTAAAAGCCCTGAGGAATTGGCAGAACATATGTCAAAAATGAGAGCAGCAAGTTTAAGAAAAAGAAAAGAAAATAAAATTAAGAAAGAGTTATTAAAAAAAAAAACTGAAAATGATATGTTTGATAAACCTTCAAGTCCTTTAAGCACAGCAATACAGAGTTCTTTTAATAGTAATCTTAGACAAGAAAAAGTAGTAAAAATTCCAAAACCTTCTTCACCAATAAATATACCATCTGTAAGTATTGAAGAAAAATTGAGATTAGCTGAACTAAAAATTTTTGAATTAAATGTAAGAGAAGATGAAAGAACAAAAATAAAAAACAATAATGAAAGTAAAGCAAAACAAATTGCTCAATCAAATTTACAACAACCTAATAGATTTGGAAGAAAGAGTGCTATGAGTAAATGGACACAACCTTCAACATATACAAGTAATGACCCTTTTGATGTATATAAAATTAATTAATAAGTTTTGTTCCTTTTATTCCATTACAACTTTTACATAGCATCTGATATTTTGCATGTTCTTGGTGGTATTCTATAAAATCATTCTTAAATACAAAATCATTATTTCTAAATCTTGTTTCATTTGATTCAGAATGCTTATCAAATTCTTTTGGTATATATGGTCTTGTATTCTTAAAATCATTAACTATAAAACTAAAGGGATATAAATGGTCTGTCTGTATTTCCTTGGTTGTATAACATATCTTATTACAATTATTACAAGTCCAAGTGTCATCATCATTTTGAGAATTTAATTTAAAATCATGACATTGTGTCCATATTGCTTCTCTACAAGCTTGTCTAACTTGGTCTTTTTCCTTTGGAATATATCCCTTTGCTAATGTTTCCCAATCAAAAGATACATATTCTGTAATATAGGAACTCTGTTCTGCTTTACAATGACTGCTTTGCTTATTAGAAATTTTATCTTTTCTTGCTACTTGAAGTTCATACTTAGTATTATCAATATGTGTCATTTTAACTCTCAAATGCTTTATACCTGCTCCTATTTTATTTTTATATTTAGGATGTCTTTTTAATATTTCTTTTAAAAATTTGTAATCTTCATTACTTTTATAAACCTTTCCAACTCCAAGTTTTTGAAGTGTCTTAAGAACAATATAATACAGGTTGGTATTTTCCATTTTTATATATAGATTTATACAATAAATTTTAAATAGATAATTAACAATAAAGTTATTGAAATTTTAATTTTACTTTTTTATTAACTATTAAAAAAAAGTTATGAATTTAAAAACAAAAAAATAATTTCTATGTATAGAATATATAAATATGGGAACTAGGAGACATTTAATAATAAACCCTTCCAATGCTGCTGCCACTTATGGATATTCTGCTGCTCAAAATACAATGAGATTTGATATAGGAAATCAAGGTTTAATGGTTGCTAAAGATATTAGACTTGAATTTGAAGTAAATTTTAAAAAACTTGGAGGAGCAACTCCAGCTATGACTGATGATTTTCAAATTGACCCATATATTGCTGCTCATTCTTTAATCCAAACTGTTTCTTGGTCTAGTAGAAACTTTAATGAATCACAAATGGAGAGAGTCAATAACTATCCTACTTTAGCAAAACTTCTTATTTCAGGACTTAACTCTAAAAATGAAATGGATTGTCAGTTATTCAATGAGCAAAAGTCTGTTGGTTTTGGTATTACAAATAATACTGGTAATCTTCCAGGCATTGTTGCTGATAATTTAACTGCTAGGAGAAATGTATGCAAACCATTAAAAGTTTCTATGAGATTGTTATGTGGTGTTTGTCTTTCTGACCCTATTGATTTAGATGTTACTCAAGGAGCAACACTTGATATTACACTCAATAACAATTCTGCTGCTTTATTTGGTGCTGATGCTGTTAATGGATATTATGAAATTTCTAATCCTAAATTACATGTTCCAATAATTATGGAAGAAGATGCTGTAGTTATGGCAAAGAGGGCACAACCTTCTCAAACTATTAGATTTTTAAGTTATTCTAGCATTTTTGATACTTTAGATACTAATGGTTCAACCTCATTAAATCATAGATTAGGATTAAAAAATACTTTATCTTGTATGGCAGCATTTTGTCCAACTAAATTCTTAAATACATATTCACAAAATAGTATAGCATTATATAATCCTGGACTCCAATCTATTGTATTTAGAAAGAACTCTCAACAGTTTCCACTTTATTATACTTTAGAAGTTGATACAAATACTGGACTTCAAATCAACCAACCTTCTACTCTTCCTCAAGTTTCTTGGAATTATTTATCTGCTCATAAAGAAACTGCTGATATTAAGCACTCCTCACTTAATCCTGATAATTTAAGAGGAGCAGTTGAAAGAGAAGGATTTTCAGCATTTGCTACTGGTGTTTCTTATGATGAAATATCTGGAAATGGAGTGAATACACAAATTGATAATCTTTCAGTTACTGTAAATGCCAATCTTGCTGACCCTGCTGCTCCAGCAACTGATGTTAGCACTCCATATGGTGCTTTCTTCTACTACCTTAATATTAATAACATTGTAGTCAATCAAAATGTAGGAGTTGTTAATATGAGTTAAGATGGAATGAAATTCTATCAATCCTATTAAGTGTGTTTTCTTAATTTAATCTTTTTTTAGTTTTCAATTTAAAATTTTTATATATTATACAAGTATATAAATATGAGTCTTCCTTCTGTTTTAATTCCCCAAACTACAAATGAAAATCAATCTGCTAGAATTGAATCTGTTGTTTTAAGTCCTGCTGGATTTTCCTTTGCTAACAATGGCTCAGGACAAGCAACTTTTAGAATCCCTAAAAAAGGAATACTGGATAGTGATTCAGTTTTAGAATATCAAGTTTTATGGTCTGCTGAAGATATGGCAACAAATGGTCTTATTTGTTCTCCACAAAGACTTACTGGAGTTCTTCCAATAAGAGCAGCAAGACTTTATATTGGTGGTGTTTTATGTGACCAACTTCAAAATGTTGCAAGTTATTTAGCATTAAAGAAAGAACTTATGAATCAACAAAAGAAAGTTGGAGTTTTAGATGTAAAAGTTGGCAGTGATAATTCCTATGTAATTGATAGTGAAGGAAGATACAGACTTGCTAATGAAGTTCCACATGGTGCTGCTGGTTCTAAATCTATTCAAAATGATAGAGCCCCTGAATGTCAAATCAAACTCAGTGATTTATTTGGAATGTTAAGAGATGTTGCCCTTCCTCTGCATGTTCTTCCTGCTATTACTATTGAAATTGATTGGGAAACTAATGGAGATAATGTTATTGCTTCTGCTGGAGAACCAGGAGCAGTTTTAACTGTTAATAATTTAACTGCTGGTGTTGGACAATATACTCCTAATGAACTCTGTGATGGTGTTTCAGCAGGAACTGGTCAAGGTTTTGTAGGTAGAGTAACTGTTGGTGTTCTTGCTGATGGTGCTGGTGCTGTTGGTGTTGCTACTGCTATTGCTATTGTTAATGGTGGGGGTGGTGCTACTGTTGCTGATACTATTACTTGGAAGGGTAGAGTAAGTGGAGCAGCAACTGCTACTACTGATGCTGCCACTATTTTAGGAACTCCAGTTAAATCAATTGATATTCCAAGAGCCAAATGTAATATGTTACTTAACTTTGTTCATTACTCAGACCCTGAAGTTATGGCATTAGTTAATGACTCTGTAAAGAATGGAATGAACTTTCAATATAGAAGTAGAAATTTAGTTCAGAAGACTGTTCCTGCTCTTGGTGCTGGTGTTACTGCTACTACTGATATTCAATTAGGTTTCCAAAATAGATTTATTCAAAGAATTTTATTACAAAAACTCAATGTAGCAATTTCTGATTCTAGTGCTGTGCCATTAGAAAAGAATGTCAAACAAGTTTTACTTAACCAAAGAAGTGATGTTGTCAATGGTGAAACTTTACAATTACTTATTAACAATCAACCTTTATTTGACCAAACACTTACAAGTGAAGCATTTATGTATTCTATTCTTAACCAAACATTTGATGAAGGTATGCTGAGTGTTCCTTCAGGTTGTTATGAAGAAGTATATAGTGCTGGAGGTGAAACTGCCAACACTCTTGCTTTAAGTAATGAGTTTATTTTAACTGGTGCTGCTAATCATGGTGTAAATTTCCAAACTGCTGCTAGTGGAAGACAAAACTTTAAAGCATTTCCATTAATGGCTATTAATTCAAGTTCTGTATCTCCTGCTAATGCTGTGAGAAGTGGAGCAAGTCCTGCTGTAATTAGATATACTAGAACAGGTGTTGGTGCTGCTGAAGGTATTGCTGCTGTTCAATGTAATATTTGGGTAGAAACTATTAAATCTTGTAATATTAATGATGGTTCAGTTAATGTAATGGATGCTTAAAGATTTATTTCTATGTATAATATAAAAATGGGATTTGTTGATAAAAAAGTATTTGTTGAAAATGACCCTGCTTTACATTTATTAAATAATAATTTTTATATACCTAATATGGCAGATGCTATGGAAAGTTTATTTAAGAATATTTTTAATGTCATTGATTATGTGTTTTCAATGAGATTTTTTTTTAAAAAATAACAATATATATGTATGAAGTTGTAAATACTTATGGAATATTTTATATAGTAAAATGTGATAGAACAAATTTTATTTATAATAATAGAGAGTATAAATATTGGCAGAGAAGAAAATTTAAACAGCAAGATGCTAAGGCAATTTGTAGTTTTTTAAATAGTATAAAATACATAAAAAAAAGTAAAAAGAAAAATTATGATATATTAAATTATAATAAACATACTAAGAAGTTAATTTTTAATAATATAAATTTGACTTAAACTTCTTGTTCTACTTATAGCAGTATAAAATAATTTATTCATTACATAATGATTACACATTTGAGCTATATAAATATTATTTTCATAATCTTCACCTTGAACTGAGTGAATTGTATATCCATGTCTTAATTCACTAGGTTGATTAGGTTTTTCATATACAATATCACCATTTTTGAATTGTCTTCTATTTTCTGTTACTTTGTATTTTTTTATATGACTAAACATTTTAGTGAATTGGTCATTTTGTTTATTTGTTACTGATAAAATCATATCTTCTTTTTTGTATTTAGTTTTTAGTTCTTCTTTTGTAATGATTTGTAATCCTAAATCCATATAATTTAATGATTTTTTATCTTCAATATATGTTCTAAATTTATTCATAAAGGTTAATGTTTCTTCATCTTTGAACCTGTAATTTTTAGGTAATTCAACAACATTATCAAATCCTTCTTCATTCATTTCTTTACCATTAATAGGTGGTAGTTGGTAGTTAATATCTCCACACATAATAACTTTGCCTTTACAATTTTCAAACATTGCTTTTTTGTCTTCCTCACATATCATAGAACATTCATCAATAATATAATTAGAATACATTGTTGTATCATACTGTTGATATTCTCCACTTAATAATCTGTTATGTAAAGATACATTAAGTTTTTTATTGAATTTTTTTTGATATTCATTTACTTTATTTGTATTTAATTTATTTGAATGTGCTATATATACTTTATTAACAAGTCCAGTATCAAGAAATATATTGTAATATGTTTTACCATTACCTCCAGCACCTTTGAATAGTTCTCTCATATAAAATTTTCTTGGTTTTGCTGTTGGTAAAACAATATCATTATCATTGTGTAATATATTTGACAAGTATTCTTCAGCAGGTGAATTTTTAAAAGTCATATCAGTTTTGAATGTGAATGATTTTAACATATTAAATTTATGGTCTTTGTAATAAATACCATCACAACATATTCTTACTACATTTTCTATATTCATTTTCATAAGTTGTTGAAGCATTATACACCTTTGATATGAAGTAATAAATGCTGTGATATGTTTTTTTGTAAATGAATATTTTACAGGATAATGAACTCTTGCCTCTTTATTGTCAGTCATCATAATTGAGAACTCATTATCAGGATTTATTGCTTTGAAAAAATTTTCATCACCATTCATATAGAATGAGGTATAACTTCTTTTCATTGAAATAAAACCAGTCCATTTTGAATAGTAAGGAACTTTAATGATTTTATCACCAACTTCAATTTCATCTTTTTTATTTATCATTGTATCAGTAAATCTAAAGTCTTTCTTGATTCCAAAAGCAGCATGTGTTACTTTGAATGATACTCCATAACTTTGAAATAATTTAAGTTCAGGACTTGGATATACATTGTAAGATTTAATCCATTCTGTTGAGTTAATAAGACTAATAAACTTTTTATCACATTTGGAGAAATCAACATCAATAATGTAATATAAACCAATTTCTGTGATTTCATTACATTCTCTGAAATCTGTAATTTTACCAAGGAAGCCCTCATAACCTGAATATGAATCAAATTGAGTGTATGCTTTTATCATATCAATATGTTTCATATCACTTGGTATATTTTCATTGTTTCTGTATTTATCAGTATTTTGAAAATCAATTGTTCCATTGAAATGAGTTCCATTATCAACAAAAGAAGCAAGTTCAGGTTCTTTTACTCTATCAAAACCACATTCATTTAATCCAGTTTCTTTTTCAAATTCTACCATTTCTTTCATAAAAGGTCTATTAAGCACATATACATTTGTCAATGTTTGTATTTTACAAATACCATTGGCATTCTTTTTGTAAATACAAAGTTCTTTGGTTTCATCAAGTTTCTTTTTAATCTCAATAAGTTCTTTATGTGAAACTTCAATTGGGTCATTAGTTTTGAATATACTATCACAAGCAGTTTGAGTTTCACTTTTTTCAATATGATTTAATCTTGTGTTAATAAATTTGAATACTTTTTTTGGTTTTTTATCAGGTCTATATTGATAATGAGTTTTACTTGTAAAAGGTTGTGAAATATCTACTCCAATATTTAAATCTTCACATACTTTGGCTATTTCACTTTCAGGAATTCCTGATTTATATTTCTCAATAAGACCAATCTTTTTTTCACCAGTTTGAAGGGTTTTTCCATTAATTTTATTTATAGCAGACATACAATTTCTTTTACAATCTTTACTTTTACTATTATCAAAAACATTTTGAAAGTGTTGTGTAATAGGATGAAAGAAACAATGATTTAAACCATCAAGAAATCTTTGCTCAAAATAATTGTATGGTAAAATAAATTCCTTTGTAAAGATAAATTCAACTTTGTCATTTGGTAAAATTGTTGAAGGATTGTTCCACATCATAAAAGTTGAATTTATTTGAAAAAGGAAACTATTATCATCAACATAATTTTCATCAATAAGTGCTTCTGTATCAATTAACATTTCATTACCATTTTTAATGATAAGTCTATAACTTCCTGAAATATTGTTATTGGAAATAAGATATTTTAAAAGTAAATTATTGTTTAAGTCCATATCACTTGAATATTCTGTGGTTTCATTGTCTTTAATAAATGAGAAGTATTTTGTATTAGATTTAAGTGATGCTATATCATTTGTAATATCAAATTTTTTTTTAAGTTTAGTTGTTAAGTTTCTAACTCTTCCAGTTTTAGTTGAATATACTTTACCAGGTTCTGCATAGTGAATAGTCCTTCCTGCTTTAAGTTGTTTCTTGTTCCAAGTTAAGAATTTTTTGGTATATGTTCCACCTTTTTTTATTACTTTAGGTTTATTGGAACTTGTATCATTTTGCCATAGATTTAAAAGTTGTTGATTCATATTATTGTTATATTATATTATTATTTTTTGTTTAAGTGATTTTTATAAATTTATATATTATATTATAAATTAAATTCAATTTTTTTTTCTGTTTAATAGTTAATGGTAAAAAAGATAAATCCAAAGTATGTGCCCAAATCCTTAACTCCTGAGGATAGGAAGAAACAAGTAAAAAGTATTAAAGAAGGAACTGATAGACCAAAGGTTGAAAGTTTCAAATCTCAAAGAAGTGGTTGGGTGAAAAAATTTGAAGATAAATATGGTTATAAGATTTCTGAAACTTCTAAGATTGCTAAAAGTATCATAAGTAAAAAAGGAATAGATGAGATAGTTAAAAAAGGTAGAGCAGCTTATTATGGTGGAGGTTCAAGACCTAATCAAACTTCAACAAGTTGGGCATTGGCAAGACTTGCTTCAGTTCTAATGGGTGGTCCAGCATTAAAGGTAGATAAAGATATAATGATTAAATATGGAAAGGATAAAGTTTTAGTTAAGAAGGCTGAATCATTCATTAAAAAATAATCTGACAATTAAGTCTTCTTTTTTTCCTAAAAAACTTATTCTTTTACTTTGACATAAAATCATAAGTGCTTCTTTTTTCATATTTTTAAAGGTATATATTACTGGAGAATATTCTTCAAAGCATAATAATAATTCAACCAAATGTTTGGCTGTTAATTCATTATTAAAATATCTCATATAAAGTCTTTGAACTTCTTGCTGTCTTTGTTGAGGTGTAAGCATTTGTATTATATTATATA
>TARA_R110001632_G_scaffold47202_8_pt1 | contig 10626 bp, 6 predicted proteins | sample TARA_R110001632 | Tara Oceans TARA_R110001632 (sample SAMEA4398266) | marine metagenome | biome: Polar Biome; feature: [SRF] surface water layer (ENVO:00010504); material: water (ENVO:00002006), including particulate matter (ENVO:01000060) such as... | depth 5 m
AAAGTTAAACTAAAAAGAATGTTTTAATGATAATTAAGATTACTCTCTTTCATCTAATAATTTCGTTACAAGCTTTCTAAAGCTTCCACCAAACCATCAATATCTTTTTTAGTGATATAAATAGCAAAGGAAAGTCTAATAGCGTTCAGTCCAAAACCACTCATGGGTCTACAATCGATTCCGTATGTTTCAAACAATTGTTTTTTGACGGTTTTCACATTTTTTCCAAGGACCTCAACAACCTGAATTGCTCCAGAAAGATCATCTGGTGCAGGAGTTTTGAGTTTGAATTTCGGATTGTTTTCTATTTTGGAACGGAAGTATGATTTGAGTTCAAAAGTTCTATTGTGAATTTTCTGCAAACCAATAGAGTTCAAATATTGAATACTAGCACCCAAGCCTAAAACTTCGGGCAGGTTTCGAGTGTTATAATTTTCTAATCTTCGGATACTTTTATCTTTATAGCCTCTTGCAACCATCAAAGGTTTTAAGTATTTCTGACTTTCTTTTTTAGCATAAAAAACACCAACACCTTTTGGAGAAAACAACCATTTATGAGAACTGGCAGCGTAAAAATCGCAGCCTAAATCGTGAAGATCAATTTCAAACATTCCAGCTGCTTGAGCTCCGTCTACAGCAACTAAGATTCCTTTTTCATGAGCAATTTTAGAAACTTCTTTGATGGGTAAAATCATACCTGTTGTGTTGATGATATGACACATAGAGATGATTTTTGTTTTTGGAGTAATTGCCTTTTTATAAAGAGCAATCACTTCTTCTTTGTTTTTTGGAGTAATGGGTAGTTTTGGACGAACCAATATAATCCCTTTTGTTTCTTGCCATGCTTCCCACGGAATTCGTGCACTGCTATGATCATGGTCTGCAATGATAACTTCATCTCCAGGCTGTAAATCAAAACTTCTAGCAATTAAATTCATCCCCTCTGTAGTATTGTGAATCAATGCGATTTCTTCTTTATCCACAGAGAAAAATTGGGCAACAGCTTTACGGGTATCTTCTTTTTCTTTAGACCATCCGCCCCACATATATTTGGAAGGAAAATCATCTAAGGTATCTCTAAAGTTTCTAGTCGCTTTTCTTATCGGTATAGAAGACGAGCCTAACGATGCATTGTTAAAATAACGAACGTTTGGAGCAAAATGATGTTGGTTTTTTATTGCTTCCCAAAAAGTTTCAGAAGTATCATCTACAGCATTTGTAAACGTTTCGTTGATATTCTCAAGCGGAGTTTTAAGCGAGGCCCCAAAAGCAGGTAAAACAGCCAATCCAGCAACTCCAGCAGTCAAGGACTTGATAAATTTTCTACGATCATTATTTTCCATATAGTGAAGTTTAGGTTAACAAAAAACCTTGCTAACTTTTACGTTAACAAGGTATAAATTTTTATGAGATAATATTGTTTATTAAGAATTCATAATATCTTCAATTTCATCCACCTCAATAGGAATAGTACCCATTAAATTAAAAGGCTCTCCAGATTTTTGTACTACAACATCATCTTCTAAACGAATACCAAAACCTTCCTCCGGAATGTAAATACCTGGCTCAACTGTAAAAACCATATTCGCTTTTATAGGCTCCAGTAACAAACCATAATCATGTGTATCTAAACCAATATGATGTGAAGTTCCGTGCATAAAATATTTTTTATAGGCTGGCCAATCTGGGTCTTCGTTTTGAACATCAGCTTTGTCTAATAAACCTAAACCCAATAATTCTGAAGTCATTAATTCCCCAACTTCAATGTGATATTCTTCCCATAAAGCTCCGGGAACTAATAATTTTGTAGCGTCATTTTTCACCCTGTTTACAGCGTTATATACAGCTTTCTGTCGGTCTGTGAATCGTCCAGAAACAGGAACTGTTCTAGATAAATCACTTTTATAATTAGCATACTCTGCGGCAATATCAAACAAGATTAAATCACCTGCTTTACATTGTTGATTGTTTTCTATATAGTGCAAAACGTTGGCGTTATTACCAGACGCAATAATTGGTGTATAGGCAAATCCTTTAGAACGATTTTTAACAAACTCATGGAGTAACTCCGCTTCAATTTCAAATTCCCAAACATCAGGTTTGATGAAATTCAAAATTCTACGAAAGCCTTTTTCGGTAATATTACAGGCATGTTGCATTAAATCCAACTCAATTTGATCTTTCACAGAACGTAAGCGTTGTAAAATAGGATTACTTCTCGCAACCGAATGTGCAGGGTATTTTGCCAATAACCATTTTGTAAAACGATCTTCTCTCGTTTCAGTTTCTACATTGGCTCTATAATGTTCGTTAGTGTTGATATAAAATGTATCACATTGCGTAGAAAGCTCAAACATTACTTTTTCTAAATCTTGTAACCAATAAACAGTTTTGATTCCCGACGTTTTTAACGCAGCTTCTTTGGTTAGTTTTTCACCTTCCCAAACAGCAATATGTTCGTTTGTTTCTTTTAGGAATAAAATTTCACGATGTTTTTCTTTCGGAGAACCTGGAAACATCACTAGCACACTTTCTTCTTGATCTACACCACTTAGGTATAAAATATCTCTATGTTGTTCAAACGGCATGGTGCTGTCTGCACTAATTGGATACATATCGTTAGAGTTAAAAACGGCTAAACTATTTGGCTTCATTTGAGCCATAAAGTTTTTTCTGTTTTTTATATAAAGTTGTGAATCTATTTGGTGATATTTCATGTAGTATTTTTTGAGTAAAAAACAAAGATATGAATAATAAACACCAACTTGAAACTTGAGAATTAGTTACAAATGTTCAGATAAAAACCTAAGATAATCGAAAAAAAGCCGCTAAACGGATTCTAATATCGCTTCTTTTTAGGGGCACCTGTTCTACCTCGTCCAGAAGTCGTTGAAGGTTTGTTTCCCTTGAAATGAGGTTTTCTTTTTGGTTTATTTCCACCAGAAGCACTCTTGTTAAAAGAACCTTTTGTTTGCGATGCCGCTCTTTTTGGTGGCGCATTATCCGTTGGCTCGTATCCTTCTATAATCTCAGTGACTAATTTCTTACCAAGTATTTTTTCTATTTCTCTTTGATATTCTGTCTCTTCACTACAAACTAAAGAAATAGCTTCACCACTTGCGCCAGCTCTACCAGTTCTTCCAATTCTATGGACATAATCTTCAGGAATATTTGGTAATTCAAAATTGATAACATGTGGTAATAAAGGAATATCTAATCCTCTTGCAGCAATATCTGTTGCAACCAAGACTCTAATATCATTGGTTTTAAAATTGGACAAAGCTTTTGTTCTAGCACCCTGACTTTTATTTCCATGAATTGCAGCAGCTGAAATTCCAGATTGAAGTAACTTTTTAGTTAGTTTATTGGCTCCGTGTTTGGTTCTCATAAAAATCAACACCTGATTCCAATTCCCATTCTTTATAAGATTGGTAACGACTTCCGTTTTTTTGTTTTTATCAACTTGATATGCTTTCTGACTCACCATTTCTGCGGTTGAGTTTTCAGGCTCAGCTTCCACCATTACAGGATTTTGTAAAATTCCTTGAGCTAGCTGTTTAATGTCTTTAGAAAATGTAGCAGAGAACATCAAGTTTTGCCTTTTAGTAGGCATATAACTGATGATTTTATTGATATCTCTTACAAAACCCATGTCTAACATTCTGTCGGCTTCATCTAAAATTAAGACATCAATTCTTTTAAAAGAAACGGCCTTTTGATCATGTAAGTCCAACAGTCTTCCAGGAGTTGCTACTAAAATATCGACACCTCTTTTTAATGTTGCAATTTGTGAACCAGCTTTTACACCTCCAAAAACGACAGCAGAATGAATATTTAAATAAGAACTATACTCTCTTACATTATCATATACTTGAGCCGCTAATTCTCTAGTAGGCGTTAACACCAAAGCTCTTAAAGGTCTATATTTTGGATGTTTGGTTTCTGATAAGTATTGAAGAACAGGCAGTGTAAAACCTGCTGTTTTTCCGGTACCAGTTTGAGCAGAAGCCAATACGTCTTTTCCTGCTAAAATATGTGGAATTGCTTTTTTTTGAATTGGAGAAGGAGTTGTATATCCTTTTTCTGTAACAGCTTTTAATAAAGCGTCTGATAATCCTAAATCTTTAAATGACATCTATAATGTTTATGAAAAAACAAAAGTGTTGTCTTTTCCTGATAGTGATGCAAATGTACACCGATTAATTCTTAGCGAAAGAGACTAAGGTTTTTTTCTTTTAGCTGAGAACTCTTATTTTAATAGATCGTAAGAAAAAGCAAAGTAATTTTTTATTCAGTATTTTTGAGTTCACATAGATCAAGACTACAAACAAACTTAACAACCATGAAAACCATTTTCCGCGTTTTATTTCTTTTCACAACTATTTGTTTATCAGCCCAACAACCAGCAACAAGCGCTGATATTGTTAAAAAAGCATTAGAAGACAAAAAAAAACTAACTGAAAATTCAATTATTAAAAACCTTCCTTTTACCAATATTGGACCTACAGTTATGAGCGGTCGTGTTGCGGATATTGACATCAATCCAAACGATCCAACAGAATTTTATGTTGGATATGCTTCTGGCGGATTATGGTATACCAATAACAACGGAACTACATTTATCCCCTTACTAGACAATAGTCCAACTCAGAATGTTGGTGATATTGCAATTGATTGGAAAAACGGAACTATTTGGGTAGGAACCGGTGAAAAAAATTCTTCTCGTTCTTCCTATGCCGGAATCGGAATGTTGAAATCTACCAATCAAGGGAAAACCTGGGAACATGTAGGTTTATCAGATTCACATCATATTAGTAGAATTGTCATCAACCCTAACAACCCAAATGAAGTTGTTGTCGGAGTAATTGGTCACTTATATTCTTCAAATGAAGAACGCGGAATTTATAAAACTGTTGATGGAGGTAAATCTTGGAGCAAGACATTATTTATTAATAATGATACAGGAATTATAGATGTGGTTGCAGCTCCAGGAAATCCGAATGTAATGTATGCGGCTTCTTGGGAAAGAGAACGTAAAGCATGGGATTTTCAAGAAAATGGAAAAAATTCAGCAATTTTTAAAAGTACAGACGGAGGAGATTCTTGGACTAACATCTCTAAAAATAATGGATTTAGAAATGGTGATGGAGTGGGTAGAATTGGATTGGCTGTTTTTGACGAAAACACGGTGTATGCATTGCATGATAGTCAGTTTAGAAAAAAATCTGATGGAAAGAAAGAAGAATCTTCAAGCATTTTAAGTAAAGAAGATTTTAAAACTATGTCGGTTGATGAGTTTTTAAAACTGACAGATAAAAAGCTAAACGGTTATTTTAAAACAAACGGTTTTCAAGAAAAATACAGCGCAAAAAATGTAAAACAAATGGTGAGAGCAGGATCTGTAAAACCTATAGATTTAGCAAAGTATTTAGAAAATGCAAACTCATTAATGTTTGATACTCCTGTTGAAGGAGCAGAAGTTTTTATCACAACAGATGGAGGGAAATCTTGGAAAAAAACACACGAAGATCAAATTGAAGGATTATATTTTTCATACGGATATTACTTCGGAGAAATTAGAGTAGATCCACAAGATAAAAACGGAATCTATGTGATGGGAGTTCCTATTTTAAAATCGAAAGATGGAGGAAAAACCTTTGAATCTATCAGCAGAGAAAACGTGCATTCAGATCATCAAGCATTGTGGGTAAATCCAAACAAAAAAGGGCATTTAATTAACGGGAACGACGGGGGTTTAAACATGAGCTATGATGATGGTGATAACTGGACAAAATTAAACAATCCATCAGTCGGGCAGTTTTATTCTGTATATGCAGATAACCAAACACCTTATAATGTTTATGGTGGCTTGCAAGACAATGGAGTTTGGACTGCTTCACATACTGCAAGAATTAATAAACGCTGGCAGCAAACCGGTCAAAATCCATACGAAGAAATTATGAGTGGAGACGGAATGCAAGTACAGGTGGATGATAGAAACCCAAATATTGTGTTTACAGGATTCCAGTATGGAAGTTATTATAGAATCAACAGAGAAACCAGTAAATATACATACATTCAACCTAAACATACTTTAGGAGAAAATCCATATAGATTTAATTGGCAAACACCAATTCACTTATCAAAACACAATCAAGATATTCTATATTTAGGAGGAAATAAACTACACAGAAGTTTAAACCAAGGGGATACTTGGGAGACTATTTCAGATGATTTAACTGGTGGGGGAAGAAAAGGAGATGTTCCTTATGGAACCTTAACCTCAATTTCAGAATCGCCTTTTCAATTTGGATTGTTATATGTTGGATCGGATGATGGACATGTGCATGTTTCTAAAAATGGCGGTGGATCTTGGGATAGAATATCAGATTCATTTCCAAAAGAATTATGGGTAAGCAGAGTAATTGCTTCACAACACAAAAAAGAACGTGTTTATGTTACTTTAAACGGATATCGTTCAGATGATTTTACAAGCTATATTTATCTGTCTGAAGATTCTGGAAAAACTTGGAAAAATATTTCTAAGAATATTCCTACTTCACCAGTAAATGTAATTAAAGAAGACCCTGTAAATCCAGCTCTTTTATATGTTGGAACAGATAACGGAGCCTATGCATCATTTTCAACAGGAAGAAAATGGTTTCCTTTTGTAAAAGGACTTCCTAATGTTGCGGTTCATGATTTAGTCATTCAACCTGCTGCAAAACATTTAATTTTAGGAACTCATGGTAGAAGTTTATACAAAGCGAACATCGCACCATTACAATTATTTACAGATGATCTTGATATCAAAAAAATACATGTTTTTAGTATTTCAAACATGAGAAAAAGTAATCGATGGGGAAGCGCGAGAGCTATTTGGGCAAGACCGATTACACCAAGTATGACGATTCCATTTTTTAGTTCAGGAAGCAAAAAAGTAACGGTAGATATTTATGCAGGAGATGTGAAAATCAATTCAATGAACATCAATGCAGACAAAGGATATAATGAAGCGGCATTTAATGTGTCTTTTTCAAAAAAAGGAATAAAAGCCTATAAAAAAGCAAACGAAAAAGCAAAAATCACCAAAGCAAGAAATGGGATATATTATCTACCAAAAGGAAAGTATACTGTAAAAATTGGTGAATCACAAACGGCGTTTTTAATTAAATAGCGAGTATATTTATCTCGTTTGTTAAATTTAATACATCAATCTTATGAAAAAACTAGCCACTTGTTTATTGATTTTATGTTCTTTAAAATCATTTTCACAAGACCACAAAAAAGATTCTCTTGTAGAGAATAATAAATGGACCTTCAAGATTGGAGCAAATGTTGTAGACAATCGTGGAGGAGGAGAACTATTTGGAGGACTTTCTAGAACAGATCAAAGTGCCTTTGGAGACATACCATTAACCTTAGCAATAGAAAAAAGAATCAGTAGACTTTTTGGTATAGAAGCTGTAGCAAGCCTCAATTCATGGGATGCTTCTACAGGTGTTATAGACGGTCTGAAATTACCCAACAATGAAGGATATTATGCTTTTGATATTAACGCAAAATTATATTTAAATGAACTTTTTAATTTTTCTTCAGAGTTATCTTGGTTAAGTGTTTATGCGAATGGTGGTTTTGGAAGATTTACGATCAATAAAGGAACTTTTACAGCGAATTATGGCGGAGGCGCAACAATATGGGTCTCTGATCATTTAGGACTTGATTTTAACACAACAATTAAAAATTCGTTTAACGATTCTGAATTATACGAAACCGGACATTTCTTGTATACTTTTGGACTGGTTATAAAACTTGGAAAAAAAGAGTTAAAAAAGAAAACAGAAGTAACAGAAACCGTTTCTTTTATTGATACTGACGGAGATTCTATACCTGACGATAAAGACGCTTGTCCAAATAACGCTGGATACATTGATAATAATGGTTGTCCTTATTCTGATACTGATAACGATGGTGTTTTAGACAAAGCAGATAATTGTCCACAAATAAAAGGATCTCCTTCAAATAGTGGTTGCCCAATGCCTGTCTCAAAACCAACAAAAACCGAAGAACCTAAAAAACAAGAGACAAAACTAACCGTTGTGAACGTATCAAAAAAGATAAAGTTCGAGTCTGGAAATTATAATTTTACTCAAGACACATACCCTCACCTTATTGATTTGGCCAAAATATTAATAAGCGAACCTATAGATGTTAGGTTTGAAATTATTGGTCATTCGGATAGTGTTGGTGATTATAAGTTGAATAGAACTTTGTCATTCAGAAGAGCAAGTGCAGTAAGAAACTACTTCGTAGACAGTGGGATTTCTAAAGATAGAATTTCCGTAGTTGGGTTAGGGGAATCTGAACCAATAGATAACAATTTAACTGAAGAAGGAAGAAATAATAATAGAAGAGTAGAGATTAAAACCATCAAATAGAATTTTTCTTTTAAGTAATTATAATCATTCTAAATACAAACTAAAATAGTTTTCAAGGTTTGGTTAGAAAACGATTGCGTTGTACCTTTACGGTTATAACAAATCAACAAAAAAATGAGTGGAATTTTAAGTTCTTCAATAGGTAGAAAGTTTGCCATGGCATTATCGGCACTCTTTCTCATGATTTTCCTTTTACAGCATTTTGCAATTAATATACTTTCTGTATTTAGTCCAGATACATTTAATGAAGTATCTCACTTCATGGGAACTTTCTGGGTAATTCAGTATGTTATACAACCAATCTTAATTTTCGGAGTGATTTTTCACTTTGTAATGGGATTTGTTTTGGAAATCAAAAATAATAAAGCACGTCAAATCAAGTATGCAAAAAACAATGGAGGAGCAAATTCTTCTTGGATGAGCAGAAATATGATTTGGAGTGGATTGGCAATATTAGCCTTCATGATATTACACTTTATAGATTTTTGGATTCCAGAAATCAATATCAAATATATCGAAGGAGACATGAGTGGTTTGATGGATCCAACAATTGCAGACAGTGGTTTCAGATATTATGAAGAGTTAGTTCATAAATTTCATGATCATATTAGAACAATAGCATACTGTATCTCTTTTGTGTTTTTAGCATTACACTTACTACACGGATTTGATTCTGCGTTTCAGTCAGTTGGAGCAAACAACAAGTATACAAAAGGATTAAAAAGATTTTCAAAAATATACGCAATCGGAATTCCATTAGGATTTATTTTCATTGCATTATTTCATCATCTAAAACAGATTTTATAATGGCTTTAGATTCAAAAATACCTCAAGGACCACTTGTAGATAAGTGGACAAATCATAAAAATAACATTAACCTTGTTAACCCAGCTAACAAACGTTTAATAGACATTATTGTCGTAGGAACAGGCTTGGCAGGAGGTTCTGCAGCAGCAACGTTGGCAGAATTAGGATATAATGTAAAAGCTTTTTGTTTTCAAGATTCACCAAGACGAGCGCATTCTATTGCAGCTCAAGGAGGAATCAACGCAGCAAAAAATTATCAAGGAGATGGAGATTCTACCTACAGATTGTTTTACGATACTGTAAAGGGAGGAGATTATCGTTCTCGTGAATCCAACGTATATCGTTTGGCAGAAGTATCAGCAAATATTATCGATCAATGTGTTGCACAAGGAGTTCCTTTTGCAAGAGATTATGGTGGATTGCTAGACAACCGTTCTTTTGGAGGAGTATTAGTTTCAAGAACTTTCTACGCTAAAGGACAAACAGGACAACAATTATTATTAGGAGCTTATTCAGCGATGAATCGTCAGATTGGTCGTGGAAAAATAAAAATGCATACCCGTCACGAAATGTTAGATGTGGTAATTGTTGATGGAAAAGCAAGAGGAATTATTGCACGTAACTTGATTACTGGTGAGATTGAAAGACATTCTGCACATGCTGTCGTTGTTGGAACGGGTGGTTATGGAAACGCCTTTTACTTATCAACGTATGCAATGGGATCTAATGTAACAGCAGCATGGAAAGCACACAAACGTGGAGCTTACTTTGCAAATCCATGCTATACACAAATTCACCCAACATGTATTCCAGTTTCTGGAGATCATCAATCGAAGTTAACATTGATGTCAGAATCGTTACGGAATGACGGACGTATTTGGGTTCCAAAACATAAAAAAGATGTTATGGCAATTAGAGAAGGAAAATTAACCCCAACTCAACTTGCTGAAGACGATAGAGATTATTATTTAGAGAGAAGATATCCAGCTTTTGGAAATTTAGTACCACGTGATGTAGCGTCAAGAGCAGCGAAAGAACGTTGTGATGCTGGTTATGGTGTTAATAAAACAGGGGAAGCAGTGTATTTAGATTTTGCTGCCGCTTTTGTTCGTTATGGAAAAGAGCAAGCACATGTAAAAGGTTTAGATGAAAGTGACGAAGCTTTAATTAAAAAGCTTGGTCAAGAAATCGTTAAGAATAAATACGGAAACTTATTCCAGATGTACGAGAAGATCGTAGATCAAAATCCATACGAAACACCAATGATGATTTATCCAGCGGTACATTATACGATGGGTGGAATTTGGGTAGATTATAACTTAATGACGACTGTCCCTGGATTATATGCAATTGGAGAAGCTAATTTCTCTGATCATGGAGC
>TARA_R110001632_G_scaffold27541_3_pt1 | contig 10623 bp, 15 predicted proteins | sample TARA_R110001632 | Tara Oceans TARA_R110001632 (sample SAMEA4398266) | marine metagenome | biome: Polar Biome; feature: [SRF] surface water layer (ENVO:00010504); material: water (ENVO:00002006), including particulate matter (ENVO:01000060) such as... | depth 5 m
GGAGTATCCCAGGTTTCTTACGCGAAGAAATAGTCACTGTCGTATACCTCTCTTATCTCCAGAGACCCAAGCCCTGGTTGTGTATGGTTAAAGTTATCGTGGTTTGTAATGATCATCTGTTCGATGACATCAAAGAAGTTACTATAGTTGTACATAGCTACAAACTTATCTTTGATTATCTCAAGTAATTCATCTACGTCACAGGCATGTACACTAAAGGAATCATGGATAGCACCGAAGTCACTACCCCATTCTTTAATTACCTGTGCCATATGTGCAGCATCCATAGAGTGCACAAAGTTTGGTGAGATACCTGACATGAATGAACGTATCTTAGGCTTGTCTGTATTCTCTTTACCTACATGCTGGATACGTATGGTATCAGTTAGTTCTTCTGTGCCATCTTCCTTACGGATTACCGGCTTAACCTTACGTTCACTGCAGCTAATGATAGCCTTCTCTTTGAACTCGTTATCTATGAATGCTTCGTAGATAACAGGGAAGCCTGAGGGTGTTGTCCAGTTGATAGACTTCTGATGTGTTTCTTTAGCGTAGTCTGAAGCGATCTCTGCCTCAGCTATCTTCTGTAGAAACTTCATAGTCTGTAGTGGACCTGCGCATACCTCATCGATTGCTTTAACTAAATGCTTAGCAAGCAGTTGGCAATCTTCCTTAGTGATATTGTACTTCTCTAAGTAACCTTCGACATGACAATCAAGATACATGTTCTCTGCAATCTTAGATGCACCTGCACTATAAGCTCGGGTCATAGAACCACGCTTAGCAATACCCTTACGTATATGTTTCATGGGCATCTGGCGATCGCTGAACCACTCAGGTAATCTTGTAATAAGATTCTTAGCACACTGTACATAGAAGTCTTTCTGGATCTCCTGAGGAACTACCCCTACTAACTCACCAGCCTGCTTATCCTTAGACATAGCTGATAGATGTTGCCATCCGTTGTTGCTACCGTCCACTGGTACAGGTAGATAAGTATAGTATTCACCATCAGATTGTAAGGCGTTGTAGATTTCTAAGACACAAGCAAGAAGTGTAATAGGTTTCTCAGCTGCTAACTCAATTCGTTCTTCAGCTGCAATATCCATTAGCATATCTAAGTTGTTGTCAGTCCATGCTTCACGGTCTTCTAGTGTCATCTTATCTACAGAGATATCATCTAGACCTTCGTCTTCTAGGTATGGTAGGTAATCTGTTACTAGCCAATCAGGTAGACTGTCTTTATTAAAAGTTTGATTGTAGCAACATGCGATGTGTATCTTTAGTCTTCGTAAACCTGCTTCAGTCATTAGCTTTCCTGTAGAGAATAGCATTTGACCACGAGCAATGTCATTACTCTGGAAGTTTAAGAAGGGTGTAGTATAATACACACGACCTCGGTAGTCAGCCTCGGTGTATTGGTAGAAGGTTCGGTCTTCAATTAGCGTAGACCTTGCCATTGTCAAATCAAATTCAATTACTTTTGATTTGTATTTCTTAGGTAGGTGTAAGTGTTGATCAAGAATCTTTTGTCTATTACGATAAAGGATATCTCTGATCTGTGTATTAATTTTCCACGGAGTTTGCTGTAAAACATTCATGCTTTTAATAAAGTCTCGGCCGAGATACTGTGTAAACTCGTGCCTCCTTTGATCTGTCCAGCCTTTAATTACAGGTCTGTCCGTAGGTTGCATGAGTTCAGTGATATCATTAGGCTTATCATATGTTGTACCTAGCAGCAAGTCTTTAGATCCTTGTGGGATTTCAAGATTCCATAATTCAGGTACAACAATATAATGTGTTCGACTTCTTTTCAGACTACGATCCAGGCTTTCCATTGGTACAAAGTTATCATCTTTATTCTTACCAATATTAATCTGGTGTGTTTGATAGAACGCTTCAAGAAACAAGTCACCCATCATTACACGTAGCTTAAACCATTCCCAAGGTGGTTGATCATCGTGATAGTACTTGATATCATCGAGGATGTGTGCGCCAACCGTAGTACTCAAGTGAGTAAGGTTAGCTTCACCTTGGTATGATTTGTTTCCACGTATACTGTTACGAGTAAAGTGTTGTTGAATCGTATCCATTGTAAACACGAGGTAGGCTTTAAGGTCATCCTCAGTTGTTAACTTTAGTAGACTACAAGCAATATGCGCTTTAGCTTTTCTTATTTTCTCCGTCAGGTATTGGAGTTGTGCCTGCATATTCTATCCTATCTATTTCTATATGTGACAGTGGTACTAAGAGTAATACTCCTGCTTCATCTTTATAACCCTCAGCGAATACTACTCTTGTAATGCCGCTCTGCAATATTAACTTAGCGCATTCTATACAAGGAGACAAGGTACAGTATAGAGTTGCACCTTCAGATGATCCATTGCTACGTGCTAACTTGCATATAGCATTAGCCTCAGCATGGATCACCTCTTTATATGTACTACCATTGGGATGCTTACATTCATTCGACATGCCCGAAGGCATGCCGTTGTATCCCATACTTAGTATGTTACCATCCTTAACGATGAGAGCCCCGACCTTTGTGTCAGTATCATGTGACATTTCTGCTACACGAAATGCAATATCGATAAAGAGTTCATCTAGTTTCTTTTGATTTGGCATTATGAAATACTCGTAAATGATTGATCAAGAGTTGAAGTTAGCCGTCCTGTTTCCGGGTTGTAAGCTGCAGCTCCTGCTGAACCAGTCTTCCCAGTGAATCGTGACTTGAGGACTCTGAACTTAATGGTGTTTCGCTCGGTGTCATTATCCGAAACGAGGTTACGTGCGAAGGCAATGATGTCGAACGAGATCTGCTTGATCGAACCACTGCCCTTGATGTCATCGATTGACGCAAGGCTACCCTCCTCAAATGATTTGCTACCACCAGGTGCTTTTCTCAGGTGTGAGATAAGACCCAGCCATACGTTATGTTTCTTAGTAATCTTAAGTAGATCACTCATTAGTTTATCTACCGCTTCGTTACCACCCAGTCCTTCAGATCCTTCAGATACTGCGATAGTAATGTGATCAAGGATAAGATACTTGCAACCCATGAGCGCCATGTATTCGATCTTATCCAGTAAGGAAGTGTCTGAGCAAGATCCCTGATGGTCAAGTAGTACAAGCCTTTCATCTTTGAAGACTGCATCAAATCCTTTTCGCTGCTCTTCATCTGTGAGGCTCTTAAGGTCCACGCTAGACCGCTTGAGTTCCATGCTGATAAACTTTTCGGCAGTATCTCCAACACTTTCTTCGAGAGATATAAGTCCAACCTTATCGTTAGTCTTAGCCAGTAAGTCAAGAGCGATTTCTTTAATGACAGTAGACTTACCGCTGCCAGTACCGGAAGTAAACAAAGTAATTTCACCATGTCGTATACCATTTAGTTTATCGTTAAGTCCATCAAGACAGTCAGGATATGGAATACTTTCAACTGACTGGCGTGCTTTGAACTGTTCCCAGATTGGTTCGCCAACTACGATACCAGCTGGAGACCAGGTCTGTGCATCCCAGTAAGCTTGAAGTAATTTAGAAGAGCCATGCTTTAGTAGTTCATCTGATGGATCTTTCTCCATTAGCTTAGCAACTTTACATCTACCAGCACCAATAATCTTTGCTGCTTTCTCGGCTGCTGCTTTGCCAGCTTCATCTTGATCGAAGAATAGTACAACAGTTTCAAAGCGTCGGATAAACGACAGCTGATCGAGTAATACTTTAGTACCTGATGCTGATGGAATAGATACTACAGGGAATACTTTGTTGTACTTATCGTAGAACGCTTGAGCCATTGCGCAAGCATCTAGTTCGCCTTCAGTAATTACAAGAGACTTACCACCCATAGCTTGTGCTTGGCCGAACAGTTCTGTATTACTGAAGTCTCCGTGTGTACGGAAGTCTTTAGGTAGTTGGCGTTCTTTGTACGCTGTGATCCTACCATCTTTAGTGTAAGGGTAGTAGTGAGAACCTCCGGAACCGTCAGGGTTTACTGCCATTTTAATTCCGAAGTGATCGACTACTGGCTTTGAAATACCTCTACTTGTAATAGCAAAGCTGTTGAGGTCTGCAATCTCAGCTAACCTAGTAGTTGAAGTTGCTTTAGGTAAGGCATTGAATTCATTCATATCTTGTGGTACTTTCTTTGTTGAATAGTTACATGAGAAACAGTGTGCGCCGTCATCGTAGATAGTAAATGCATCTGATGAATCACATTTAGGGCATTCTGTTTGTACGTATCGTGTCATCTCCATAGCCTTTCTTCTTTAGCTTGTCTGATTTTCTGCCGCTTCAAAGAGCTGGCCTGCTTTTTCCGCAGTCTCTGTACCTTCCTGTACTTTTGATTGTGGAACTCTTCCCACTCGGACGTAGAGGAACTCTCTTCCTTTGGGGACGATGGTTTTGTGTAGTTCTGCATGATATACCTTGTTGTCATTGAACTCCTCGAAGATACCTTGGTATGTATCGAGGAGCGGTTTAATTACATTATCAATATCAGCTGCTCGATTAGAGAACCCCGCTACAATATAGAAGGTTACTTGATCATCACCGAAGGGCCACTCGACCCCTCGGATTTCATCACGCAGTTCATTCTGATAATCAAGATACACTCTCTGCTTGATCGACTTGTTGCGGTAAGTCATGTTGTTCGCTGACAGTGGCTTCACCATAAAGGTGTGTTCTAAGATCGTCATATTCCTTCCATGATGTTAGCATCTTAAGTAATCGATAGCTAACTTCTAATTGTTTCTGGGAACCGCCATGACCACGCCATGCCGCTTTAACTCTATTCCATCTACGTTTTTCAGGTACACCCTTGAGAATCTTCTCAGCTTTCTTTGGGCCAATACCTTTAAGACCTGGAATATTATCAGCACTATCACCAGTCAAACACTGAAGCATTAACCTTAGGTGACCTTCGTCATCATCGATAAACTGCCATGTGTCTTTACCGTAGTTGTAATGGTTGCCTGGTATCTGCAGTAAGTCTTTATCAATACCGCAAATAACATATTGATCTTCGTTATCTCTGGCTTCATATGCCCAGATAGCTACAAGATCATCGGCTTCCATACCGTCTGAAGCTATTGCTCCTTGATCTAAAGAGTATCGATGTAGGAAGTTAAGCTTATCTTTAATCTCTTGATCAAGGTCAGGACGATGTGCTTTGTATTGTGTATACACATCCTTCCTAAAGTTATCTTTACCTTTGACTGCGTAGTACGGTGTAAAGACTTGACTGTCATCAAACAAGTTGACAAGCTTATTCTTTACGGTTAGTTCCATCTTCCTACAAAAGTTATCGTAGTTCTTTCGTAGATCAGATTCATTCTTAGATCCATACGCTACCTTAAAGAAGATAGAGTCTGCATCTACTAACATGTTTAGGTTACTCATCTTGTACTCCATATTACTTCAACACCCCAAGTGTGATCGATTTCTTTTCGATACATGGGATTATCTGGATCATCGTATATTGGATTACTAAAAGTAAAACACTCTTTAACGATGTGACCTTGGCTAGTATGATAGCACTTCACCATGTGAATCCAATCAATAGGCGCGTAGCCTTCGGGTTTAAGATGGGCGGTAACATTATAGCCAGGGTTAGCTATTGATTTACTAGTGGACAGCTGCATAGTTATCTCCAATTGAACCTTCACCAGCCATGATGTTAACACCAACTTGTTTAGGTCCTTCAGCAAATGAATCAGTAAGGATTTGTAGTACACGATCAGCATCTTTATCTGCAACAGACCAGGCTACTTCGTCATGATAGTATAGACGAGGTTGTGCATCAAGACCTTCTTCTCTAATCTTAGAAATCTGATAAGCAACTGCAGACTTAGTTGTAATTGCTTCACAAGATTGCAACAGATAGTTAAGAGTTTGGTATGGCTGAGGTGTATAAACACGGCGACCATCAAGTCCTGGAATGTAACCTTCAGTGCCTTGACTAGAGGTCTTCTTCCAGATCTCTTCGATCTTTTCTTTAAGAACCTTTAGACCTGGTATTGCATCACCATACTTATCGATAGAATCGTTACCAGCTTTAACAATCTTCTTGCCTGTTAGTACTTGACCTAGCTTAGTAGGACCAGCACCAAACAAGAAAGCATAGATCCATGTCTTAGCTGTTCTACGATCTGTGCCAATGATGTCTGCGTTGTACTGATGGATATCTCCAGACAAGATCTGGTGTGTCAAGCTATCAGAATTAACGTAGTGTGCAAGGGATCTGAATTGGTTACCACTAGAGTCAGCACCAACAATCTTACGACCTGGCTCAGCTACAAGTAGTTCACGTAGTTCTTTACCCCAAGCTGCATTAGCTGATGGTAGGTTAGCGATTACTTCATGACGACAACGGAAGGTAGGAGTACCTACAATCCATAAACGACCATGCAATCTACCATCTCTTAGTTCACGGAACCAACCTTCGAGTACACCTTTACGTGACCGAAGTGTAGTCCATTCATCGATAAGCAAACCGTGTTCACCAACCTTAGCAAGAGATGTAGATGTTAGCTTAGGCGATTTCTTTTCCCAGCCATGCATACCACGTTCCATCTTCCAATCATCGGGTTCCCAGCCAATAGAATATAAATATTCTTTGACCTGTTCCATGTTACCGAGTGTTGCTTTAACAATCTCTTTACGTTGGAACTCACGACCTGCTGCAAGCATGTGTGTATCAGTGGTCTTAACATCTTTCTTAAAGTATTCGCCAAGCATCCGAGCTGTGGTTGCAGTGTACTCACCTTTCTTTGTGAACTTCGGTGTCTTAGGAATCTTGTCGATGTACTTAGTAATCGGTGGAAGGTTAGGTTCAACCGCAGCTTCAATAGTTTTCATGCGATTAATGATTTGAGAAAGTGTTTCTTTACCTTTCTCTGTATCAAACTGCCAGCCATAGTAGCGACAGTAAGCATCAAACTTAGCGGCTTCCATCTCACCACGTAAACCCTCACGGATAAGTGGTTGAGTAGCAGCAACAGCTGTTAGCTCTTCCATTAGTTTCTTAAAGATAACTGTGTTCAGTTGTACGTCACGCACACAGTAGGTCATCATCTCATCTGAGAACCCTGACCAATCTTCAAAGCTAAACTTAGGGTACTCTAAGTGCTGACCCCAACCTGCAAGACCATGCTTATGTGGCCGGCGATAGTTCAGTACTTGTGATGCAATCCATGTGTCGAAGAACTTCATATGGTACAGGTCTAACCCGTAAATCTTTAGAAGCATTAGTGCATCAAATCCGATACCATTATGTGCTACGAGCAGCTCAGCATTCTTAAGGACAGCTAAGCCATCTTTAATATTGCCGTGGTATTTATCAGAGTAGTCTGTGTATTTCATGATACGACCTGTATCAATGTCTTCCATGACTAGACACCATACTTTAGTAGCGTCTAGTCCGTCAGTTTCAATATCAAATGTTAGTCTCATTGGTTTCACTTTCTAGCATATGCTGGTTGAGACATTTAGGACAGTGATCTGTGCCTCTATCAATCCACATTCTATAGTAACGTGTGGTACATGATGGGCACTTAATTATTTCAAAAGGTAACTCAGTAATGTGATCGACATTACCCCTCATATGTTTGGGCAACTTGCCTGGCATTTACATAGTATCCTGCATTAAATTTAGATGGGCGCAGGTTCTTAAGGAAATCCATGTAAGGCAGTGTGCCTACTACATTAACTTCAACTTCATCGCCTGCTTTAAGGAGACGCTCTGGTCTGTTAACCCACTCGCAGAATACAAACGTTTCAACGTCTGTAGATTGCCAAGCAAGGTACGCCATTTTCTTATGAGCAATGTTGTAGAACTTATCAATAAATTTGACATCAACATTACCATAGACCGGGGATACACCATCAACCTTCCAAGATTCATGATCATCCCACTGGTCTGTGCTAATCATATGGTACTCAAAGATTTCGCATTCAATATCTCTGATAAGTTGTTGTTCAGATCGTTGCCCTGCGTTATAAATCTTTGAACGCTCTACACATTGATCTACGAATTCTTGAGTTACTTTAATTTTCATTAGTCTTCCTTTCTTGGAAAGAGTCTTGTGAGGAAACCTGTAGTGTGCGTATGGTCCGGTCCAACCCATCCTGCAGGTTTAATAAGGTCAGGTAAACCGAGAGGATTGGGGCGCGTAGCTTTAACACCACGTTCTTTTGCCATGTTGGCTTCCATGACCTCAGCCCAAGCGCCAGCGGCGTCACAGCCGTATGCGTCAAGTGTACCAATGGCGATAACACATAAGTCGATAAGCCCATCAACAATTTCCTGAGCATCACCTTCTTCAAATGCTTTCTCTGTTTCATTTAATTCTTCTTTCAAAAAGTTAATTCGAAACTCTAAGAACTTCTTTAGGTTTTCTTTATCATCTTCAACAAGCTGCTTATCAACCCAGTCATTCACGCCAAACTTAGCGTGCATATCCTGAATGTGATAGTGCCAAGGTAGTTCTGTGTTTGCTCTGTACTGCATGTTTAATCCTTTAACAAGTATTTTAATGAGGGTTCGTATTTATATTCAGTAATCTCTAGATCTTCAGGAAGAAAAGAATATAAATCTGTTTGTGGTTTTAGCGTATACTTTGCAGGGTTCCAGCCAAGTCTACGGCATTGCTCACCAGCTGTAGGTATGTGCTCATCGTATATGTGAGCATCACCTATTATCATCTTAACATTTCTAGCAGTGAGACCAGAAAGGCTGGCAAAGCAAAGAAGCATAGTAGATGCAAGTACCATGTCACTAGGAACTCCCACCATCCAGTCTCCTGATCTTTGAATCCAGAGTAGGTCAACTGATTTACCGTCAGACCAAAACTGATAGCTATGATGACAACAGGGTAAGCTAAGGTCTGATAGATGGTCTGGACGCCAGGCATTAATAACCATACGACGGTCAGCGGGATTATTACGCAAGCTGCTGAGTACGTTTGCCATCTGATCGACCCCGTTGTAGTCAATCCAGGCATTGCCGTAGTCAACATTAAGGTTGCCTTCTTCATCAGCCCAAGCATCCCAGTAGTTACAGCCAAATTGTTTAAAATCGTTAACATGTTTAGGTCCTCTTATCATTGCTGCATATTCACCGAGTACTCCTTTATAGAATATCCGGCGTGAGGTTAGCAACGGAAAGTGTCCGCTGCTTAAGTCAAAGTTTAATTGCTGGAATGGTAACGAGTAAGTCATACCGTTACGACCATCTCGAGGTACACCATCAGCTACTATTCTTTTTGTTATGTTAATGTACTCTTGTTCTACAAGCCAAGCCATATTAATCCTTGTAATCTTCGGGTTTGATTTCATTATTACAGACATAACATAGTAACTTGCTAGCTACTTTAGTTAATCTATCGGATATGTATTGTATGTTTAGGCAGTGTTTGCATGTTATCTTTTTCATTCTATTTTCCTTAAGATCTTTTCGCTATATACATGAAGAACTCCGCGGTCATCTTCGACTACTAGCCGAATTACACCACTAAGTTTTTCAAATACACTTACAATTATACCTTCGAAGGTGTAGTCACCACCAACTTTTTCTACTTTATCACCAATTTCAAACATACTATAACTCCTAAGCATCATTTTTATTTTCCAAATATGCTGCAAACATTGCACAATAAACTGCCATGTCTACAAGTGTGTCCTCGAGTGCTTCGAAGTTTGTCTCTTGACCACCTTCAACGATGTTCCGCATTCGCAGATACTTTGTATGAATCATGTGGACATAAGATGTTTCTCCGAATGGGAAGTAATCTTCTTCAGTCCATTTACCGCCTTGGTAATCTTTGGACTTCTTTTCTTTAAGTGCTGCTGCTTCATGCAGGATTTGTACTGCGGTTACTTTAGCCATGCTAAGGTCCTTTGTTAATATTGAGTTGTTATTGTGAGAGGTGGCGTTAGCCGCCTTAGCGAGATCTTCAGCTTCTATCTCTCTCATTATTCTGCCGTAATCTGTCATTTAATTCTTTCTTTCTGTTATATTTTGTTTTATCTTTAGTTACTTGTGGCTTGTATTTACGATCACGAAGTAACTTTGCGTATGGGTTTATAGGTGTTACGCGCATGCTGCACACTCCGGATGTCGGTTAGTAAAATTTAAATGTCTCCTTAAAGACAACTTAACTTGGAGGTTAACATGGGTTATGAGAACTGTGGAAAGCACCCTAATTCGTTAAAGCAACTCAAGCCCTATATGGACTCTGAGAAAGCTCGTGAGATGCAAGCGAAAGGTGCAGAAACTCGTAGACAAAACAAAGCGCTACGAGAAGCTATGAAATTATCAGCAGCTGAATTTAAGAAGATCCGAGATGATATCATTACGGAGATGCCGACAGCTGTTGAGATTCTTAAAGTACAATTAATTAAAGCAATGCAAGTTGATGATCAAGAGACTATTGAAAGATTAGCAATTGCATTAGCAGAGTATGAGCAGCCGAAGCTGCAAAGAGTTGACCAGACTACAAGGAACCTTGATACTGCTGCGATGTCAGAGGAAGAACTCGACCGCAAAATTAAGGAACTGTCGGATGTGGGTCATTAAAAAGTAATAAAGCCACTAGAGATACATAAAGTATTTCTAGTGGCTTTTTT
>TARA_R110001632_G_scaffold101571_1_pt1 | contig 10579 bp, 17 predicted proteins | sample TARA_R110001632 | Tara Oceans TARA_R110001632 (sample SAMEA4398266) | marine metagenome | biome: Polar Biome; feature: [SRF] surface water layer (ENVO:00010504); material: water (ENVO:00002006), including particulate matter (ENVO:01000060) such as... | depth 5 m
CTAAGAAGATTATTTATTCAGAATAATTTAACAAAAGAAGATGTATTCAAGCACAAATTTTACACAATTATCACAAGAAGTGGTATAGATAAGATTCAGGCCGCTAATGATATAAAAATTAATTTTGATTTAATATATAACTCAGAAGATACTAAATGTATTATTATAAAGGCAACAGCAAAAATGGGAGATAGAGTTATTGAGACATACGGAGAGGCTGCACCTATGAATAATCAAAATTCTTATCCAGTTGCTATGGCCGAGAAGAGAGCTATGAGTAGAAGTTGTTTAAAATTAGCTGGTTTTTACGAGCAAGGAGGGGTATTTGGAGAAGATGAGGCGGATGACTTCAAAAGATGATGAAAATGATTGGATTGATGAGCACTTTAATGACGAGTGCTCATACTTTCAAATGGGAAGAATAGAACAATTACTAATAACATCATCAGTGGCAGGTGATTATAATAACACTAAAATACATCAATTAAGCTATGGAGAAGCAGCACAAATCATTAGACACCTTGAGGAAAACAATAACCCAACAGACCCCAGAGAGCAATTTCAGCAGGTACTTAGAAGAAACTACAAGTAATAGAGAGGTAAGAAGTATATTAAATTTTATGATAAAAGAATTTATTGATTCAAGTTCAGAATCTATATATATAAAAGTAGATGATTATATAAGGTTTTTTGAACAAATACCATTAAGTTTGTGGGCTACAAGACCAATATTTTATTTTAGGAAAGATAAGTATGATGGGCTTGGATTTCTTGGGGAAAGAATACATGCCTTTACTTTAAAGTCTAAAACTTTAGAATTATACTTTAAAGACTGTTTAGGCATAACATTAACTTCTGTTTTAGATAATGACGAGCCAAAGTTCAAGGACATCAAAAACCCAAAAAAAAGACTGTTACATGCTTTAGTTAAATTAAAAGAGAATACAAAAGAAAGAGATTTAAAAATTGCTTATAAAAAAGCTAAAAATATATTAAATGGTAGATATTATTAACAACAAATCAAATGTAATAAATAACAAAATAGACCTTTTGTTTAGTATTGCTGAAGTAATAACAGGTTATGATGAAGAAAGTATTAAGTCAAAAGTAAGAAAAAGACCAAGAGTTACAGCAAGAAGTATAATATCCTATATGTTACACATGGAATTAGGACTTACTGTTGTTCAGACTGGCTCAATCATTAATAGAGACCATTCTACTGTTGTTTATTACTGTAAAAGTCATCAAGACAACTTTGATTGGATTAAAGAATATAGAGATACATATACTCAAATATCTGAAACATTTTGGGGTAATTATATTGATGCGGAAAGGCATGATACAACTTTGCAAATTAATGCTCTTGAAAGATTAATACAAAGGCTTAAAAGTAAACAAGAAGAATTGATTAGATTAAATTAACAGGTTAATGAAACGGCCTTAATAGTTTCAGAATATAAAATAAATAATTATGCAAGAAAAAATGTATGTAAACGGAATTGTTATCAAAGAAAAAACTTTTGATAATGGTGGCACTCAGTTAAAAATGAGTGTAAAGGTTGATGACTTCATCAACGAGTTAAAGTCTGTATCTGATAACGGATGGGCTAACCTTATAATTAATAAAAGGAAAGAGGCCTCTGATAAAGGGATAACTCATTATGTTCAGGTTGACCCATGGAAGCCAGATTCTAAAAAATCATCAGGTAAGATGGTTGAGGTTGCTGCTAAAAGCTCTGATGACCTACCTTTCTAAAACAACACTAATAACGAGAGGGGGTAATAGGGCCTCCTCTCAATTAAAAAAAATAAAATACAATGGAAGAAGAAAAAAAAGTACCTGAAAGTTTATTCTTAATGGAGAATAGGAAAAAAAACAAACTACAATCACATTTATATTGGCATGAAACATTTATAGAATACATTAAAAAAGTAGATGTAGATTTATATAATTCAGGAGTTAAATATACTGATGATTTAAAAGCTAATGGTTATTTTACAGAGGAAGAAATTAATAAAATGAAATAAAAATGGAAATAATACAAGACTTAGCTGTAACATTTATGGTATTTGGGATAGGGTTTTTCTTTGGAAGCCTTTGGATGTATTATGTTATGGATAAAACATTAAAATACATTCAAAAAGAACTTGATTCAAAAACACATTCTTTAAATGAGTTCAGGAATAAAGAGCCTTTTATATAAATGAAAAATAATAAGAGAAAATTTAAAGGGATTTGGATTCCTGCTGAGGTTTGGGAGTCTGAATCCTTGACTCTTCAAGAAAAGGTTTTTCTTGTTGAGATTGATTCGCTGAATAATGAGAATGGTTGTTATGCTAATAATAATTATTTTGCCAAGTTCTTTGGTCTATCAACGACAAGGGTGTCTTTAGTGATAGGTAATTTAATAAGTAAGGGTTTTGTTCATTCAACAATCTTACAATCAGAGGGTAACAAACGTATATTAAAGACCTCTTTAACAAAAGTTAATAACCCTATCCCACAAAAGTTAAAACATAGTAATACAGTTAGTAATACAACTAATAAAGAAAAGAATGAGTTGTTTGAAAGATTTTGGTTACTATATGATAAACCAGTTTCTAAAAAGCCTGCAAGAGATAAATTTATTAAACTATCTTTAGATGATTGTAAAAGATGTGTTAAGATAGCTCCTTTTTATGTTAAATCAACACCTGATAAAAAGTTTAGAAAACACGCTTCTGCCTGGTTAAATCAAGAATGTTGGAATGATACTATTGAAATATTAAGTGATGGGGGTATTACTAATGGCAAATTAAAAGGAATGATATTATGACTTTCAGTGAAAACGGTATTATTATTAAAAGAAACTCAGGACAGGTTAAAACAAAGTGTCCAAAATGTTCTTATGACAGGAAGAAGAAATCAGACCCCTGCTTATCTGTAAATATAGATGATGGAGTTTGGAACTGTCATAATTGTGGGTGGAAAGGAGGATTAAAAAAAGAAAACTATATGAAAGAAGAAACTTATAAAAAGCCGAAAATACAACCAAAGCTATCTAAATATAGTGATGGCATGATTAAATATTTTGCAAGCAGAGGTATTTCAGAAAAAACATTGATTGAGAATAAAGTTGGTGAGGGGTTAGAATATATGCCTCAAGTGCAATCAGAAAGAAATACTATACAGTTTAATTATTATAAAAATAATGAACTTATAAATGTTAAGTATAGAGATGCTGAAAAGAATTTTAAGCTTGTAAAAGATGCAGAAAGAATATTATATGGTTTAGATGATATAATTAATTCTGATGAGATTATAATTGTAGAGGGAGAAGTAGATAAGTTATCTTTTTATGAGGCAGGATATAAAAATTGCGTATCAGTTCCAAATGGGGCTTCAAATTTAAAGTTAGAATATATAAAAGATTTACCTGATAATCTAAAAAAAGTTTATATAGCAACTGATAATGATGAGCCAGGGAGAAAACTTGCTGAGGAATTATCAAGGAGATTAGGTAGGGATATATGTTATCGTGTTGATTTTAAAGAATATAAGGATGCTAATGAAGCTCTTGAACTTGACTTATCTATATTTATTAAAAATGCTAAAGCATATCCTTTAGAGGGCGTTTTAGGGGTTGATAGCTTTGAGATTGATATTGATGATTTATATAAGAATGGTTTATCTAAAGGAGATACAACTGGACACAAGGCTTTTGATAGCATTTTTTCTTTCACCACATCTCAGTTAACAGTTATAACAGGAGTGCCTACCCATGGTAAAAGTAATTTTCTTGAGCATGTTTGTATGAAGCTTGCCGCTAATCATGATTGGAATTTTGGAGTTTTTTCTCCTGAACACTATCCATTACAACTACACTTCTCAGTATTAGCTGAAAAATTTATTGGCAAATCATTTAGAGAGCTAACTAAATATGAGAGGATGAGTAGGAGTGAGGTTAATGATGCTAAGAGTTTTATTTCAAGTAAGTTTAATTGGATTAGACCTGATGGAGATGTATTTACAATAGACTCAATATTAGAGGCAGCTGCAGGGCTTGTAAAGAGACATGGGATAAAAGGCTTGATAATTGACCCATACAATAAAATACACGCTCCAATAGGCTCTCAAAGCGAAACACAGTATATTAATGACTTCTTAACTAAGCTGACTATATTTAAACAAAAATATGACATACATATATTTCTTGTTGCTCATCCTCGCAAGATGAATAAAAAAGATAATGGGCTTTATGATGTCCCTACTCTATATGATATTGCAGGTTCTGCCAACTTTTATAATCAGGTTGATAATGGGATTACAGTATATAGGAACTTTGAGACAGGATTCAGCCATATATATGTTCAGAAAGTTAAGTTTAGGCACATAGGAGAGATTGGTGAAGCTATATTTAATTACAATCTTCAAAATGGCAGATACCATGAGACTGGAGAGCACCCTGATAACGAGCCATATTTAAAAATGGGTCAGCAGTTGGAATTGTAAAATATATTTTGTATAATTGTAAAAAATTTATAATGAAAAAAATTAACAAAAGCTCTGAAGAATTAAGAGCGTTTATATGTTTGAACGCAAAGGGCACTGCAAATGGAGGTATTTTTATTAAATGTAATATTAAGGATAAAATTGATGAGATTGAGAAAGATGGTCTTGTTAGAGTTGTAGGTATTGTTTATGATGAAACTTATGATTTAGAAATAATGACAAAATCAGTTAAAGAAATAGAAGCAGACGAACAACTTGAAAAGTCTAACTAAAGATTTCTTATTAAAAAGGGGTTATTGCTGTAATAATAATTGCAAAAATTGCCCTTATAAAAATAAAAAAATGAAATATAAAACAATAAAAAGTGTTTTAAAGACAAGCATGAAAAAAAATGTAAATACATTGTGGACTTGGGATAAAAAAGATAATAATTTTACTCAGATTTATAAAAATTATAATAATGAGTTACCCATATACACAGCCTCTCAATTATTAGAGGAAATTATTAAAGAAGAAAATAAATGATAACATTATTTGAGGAGTACACATACGAGTTAACTGATTATGAATTAGAAACTCTTGTCCCCATTGTTGTTAAGGGATTAAAAAATAAACATGGTAAAGAAAACGCTATAACTAATAAATCAATTTGTGCAAAGCTTAAAGAAAAAGGATATAAAGCTAATGAGCCAAGACTTAGAAAGGTTATACATCATATTAGAGTTTTACAGTTAATTGTAGGTCTTTGCTGTAACAGTAAGGGTTATTATGTTACGACAAGCTTAAAAGAGCTCGCAAGATATGTGGAGAGCCTGGCACAAAGAATAAGAAGCCAGCAAGAAATACATAAGAGTATGAAAAGAGACATGGATAAAATAATGTTATTAGATAATACAATAGAATTAGAGGATAAAATAAAAATTGAAAACTATGGATAAAAGTAAATATTACTATGATTACACAAGAAACTGCTCTTGTAATTGTACTTGTGAAAGAAAGGTAGAAGATTGTAATAATAAAAAACAATGTAATATAAGTTCTGATGAAAAAGTGCCAGAATATTATAAAGGTAAAAATGGATATGAAGCTCGTAAAGTATGTGATAACTTTGAACTTCCTTACCACCTCGCTACAGCCACAACTTACATTTTACGAGCATATCACAAGCATGATACTCCAGTAGATTGTATATCTAAAGCTATAGCACACTTACAGTTTGAATTAGACAAAATAAATAATGGAGGAAAATAAACCGTTTAAACCAAAAACATTTAATCAAGAAGAGTTTGATAAATACTTTATTGAGGGGGATGATTTAATGAAAACATCATGTTGCGATAGAAGATGGTATCGTACTAAAAAACACATGAAATGTCCAGGATGCAAGAAATATGTAGATAAAGATGTAACTGCAAGGGGTATTATGCAGGGAATTAATACTATGATGAAACAAAGGAAAAAGGATGAAGAAAATAAAAATAGTTCCAGTTCCGAAACCTCGGATGACAAGAGCTGACACCTGGAAGAAAAGACCATGCGTAGTTAGATATTGGAGATACAAAGATGATTTGAGAGCTAAAATAAAAGAAGCTGGGATTGAAGTTGATGATGAGTTATATCTTGAATTTGAAATACCTATACCAAAATCATGGAGTAAAAAGAAAAAGAAAGAAAACATAGGAAAGGTTCATCAGCAAAGGCCAGACATTGATAATCTTGTTAAAGGTGTTATGGATTGCTTATTTGAAGAAGATTCTCATGTGCATACAATATATGCCAAAAAGATTTGGGCTGAACAGGGAGGTATGTCTTTTATTTCAAAGAATAAGCTTGGAGTATATTAGAGGTAGAGTTAAACCTGTCCCTTTGTTTATACACTATGTTTTTAGCTTGTTTTTCGGAAATGTCATATTTAATAGATATATCAATAAATGTATGACCCACATGCCCTCTATTAATAACTATGAACTTATCAAAATCTTTAATCATCATATAGTTTCTTAAAACCTTTGGGGGTATTAATCCTATGCTTGAAAGGTGTAGTATAGTGTCTTTAAGTGTGCTTTTATCTCCAAACCTTTTATTTAATTGTTCGGATATAACATCTCTAAATTCAAATATCACTTCTTTTCTATTTGCCATTATTTATTTTATTATTAAATGTTTTAATAACCGTTTGAACACAGCTTGGACATGTTTGTGCCCCTCTGCTATAATTACCCCTCATGTGTAGGTTATACATTTCAAATAAGAAGTCTAATATAGCATACCTATCTGATTTTGGGTTTTTAATATCTATTAAAGATGTTTTTATTTTATCTTTATCAGAAGAGCTAATATAATCCCATCCTCTTTCAATCTTAAATTTTACCATAATCCTTGAGGGCATTTAATATAAAACTCATCTACTCTGGCTTTAAGATTAAGAAAGCATCCGCAGTCTCCACACCTTTCAAGAGCTTTTATATTTAAAGGCTTTTGATAAGCTCCGCATTTATTTGATTTACAAATCTTCATTCTTTTATTAAAGGTTTTTTGTGAGGACTTTTTCAACCCCTTGCCTATTAATAAATTCCAAAATATATTTATTATTGCTTTCATATTGCAAATATAGTAAATTATTTAGAATATAGTAGCTGTTAATTCAGAAATACTAACACTCTCTTGTGAACCTGTTATATCAACCTCAGAAACAGTAACAGTCTTATTATTTATACCCCCAACAATATTACGAGCTAAAGCTTCAAATTGTACGCTTTGATTATTTGATGATGATTGCATTTTATTTGCAGTACCTGGAGTTACACCTCCATTAGCAAATCTAACCCCACCTCCTGCTGCGTTCATGTCAGATAATTGACCTCTAAACATAGCCGTACTTCTTTTATTAATAACAGCCTCACCTCCCTCTAACTCAGCTACAGAACCTCCTACTGCAAATTTAACACCTCCATTAGCATGACTCGGCCCATTAACCATACCTCCATCAGCAAACTGAGGAACAATACCTCCAAGAGCACCAGTAAATTTAGTTGCTGAAATAGCAGCTATTTGTGCAGCGATAAGTGTAGCCATTATAGGCATGGCCGCAGCTGCAAAAACCCCTGTCTGTGCAGAAATTAAAGTTAAAGCTAATGCTCCATTGATAACTGCTTGAGCAATTTTATTAGTTTTATCCATAATAAACTCCTTTTTAGCTATAGCCCTAAGCTCCTCTTCTCTTTTTTTATCGTTAGCTTCCTGTATTAGGGCATAATGCTCTCTAACATCTTCTTGAGCCTCTTCATTACCCTCTAAAGCCTCAAGCTTTGCTTCTAACTCTGTAGATAAATCCTCAGTCTCAAGGTCTCTCCTTTCATTAATTACATTCTTCTCTATTTCCCATCTATTACTCATATATGTAGAGAAAGCATCAAAAGCTGTAGTATAAGCTGCCGCTATAGTTTGTATTGCTTGCATTTGAGCTGCAACATTAGCATCCATAGTAGCAGTGTTAATCTCTCCAGTTGCTATTGCAGCACCACTTTTAACAGCTAATAATTGTCTCTGATGTTCTTTTTCATCAGCAATCTGTTGAGCCTGAGCCTTATTTATATCAAGAGTCCCCTGCAAAACAGCCAAGTCTCTTGCTGTTTTACGTCTGGTAAAATTATCGTTAATGATTTTAGTCTGTGCAGTCTCATTGTCGGTAATTATTTTTATTTGACCCATAGCCGCAGTCTCTCTTGCTGCTTTTTCTGCCTTAAGCTGGCCAAATATAGTTCTAACTCTTAACTCGCCATTTTCTTTAATAATCCTTATTATACCTGTACCTCGGCCATGCTCCTCTTGAATCCTAAGGTTTGTAACTTTTTCGTTCTGTGATATAGCGTCACTTGCAGCGTTCATTTTAATGTTACGCATAGTTTCTTGAAAACTGGATTCTATTTGCAAAAGCATAGCATTATTAGTTTTTTGCTTTGCTTCTTCTTCTTTAAGCATCCCTGCGGCTACCTGATTAGTTCTGGTTTTCAAACGAATTACCTCAGACTCATATTTAGCCTGATTAATTAATTTTTTATTTAAAGCTTCATCAAGAGCTTCTACTCCCCCAGTTATAAGTCTATAATCTTCTACCGATAAATTCTTTATAATATCATATTTACTTTTATTAGTTTTTATAAGGCTTTGTATCTCTTTTTGATTAGCTTGATTCCTAAAGGTTTCTATGTTTTTTATATTTGTTGATATTAATTGTAAATTTCTTTGTGCACCTTTGATTGCCTCGTCTCTACCTGCAGTTGCTTGAGCCATAGCCTTTCCAAATGAATCTTGCATTAAGTCATCCATAAGTTTAGACATTTCTTTAGAAAAATCTTTTGTTTTATTTAAGGCAAAATTAAATGCTGTTGCCATTTTCTTAACTTTACCAGTTGTGTTTACTATAGGAGCATCAAGATTAGATAATAACTTTTCTAAAACAGTAAGCTCAATATTTGCTTTTCTAATATTTCTGGCAGAATTTTCAACATCAATACCAACCTCTAAAGCAGAAGCAGCAAAATTCTTTGTATTTTTTTGTGCATCTATAAGTAACTCATCAGTTAATCCTAATTCTTTATCTACAAGTGCTCTGTATTCTGTAACCCATGTTAACTCAGTAGCAAGCTCCTCGTTTTGTTTTATAGTTTCTTTTTTCATTGTAACGCTCATAAACCTAAATTTAGCTAATAAATCGTCATAATGTTTTCTTTTCTTTTCTCTAAAAGTTTTATCTCCCTCAAGCTTTAACTCTTGGTAAGTCTCAGTTTCAGCAAGTTCAGCATTAAGTTGAGTCTGAAGAGCGTTTATAGAAAATTTAGCCGCAGCCAAATCATCATTTTGTTCTTGCATTTTTGCTTTCCTACCTCGTATAGTTTGTTGTACAGCCATCCTAACTTGTGCCTGCAGCCTTTTTGTGCCATCATTATGTGCATCAATTCTCGCTTGTTGAGATGCTACAAAAGCTTTATCTACTTCATCTTCAAGTCTTTTAACCTCCTGTAACGCTTTTACCTTTCCTTTAAGACCCTCTAATTCAATTTTTCTATCTGCCTGAGCAGTGTTTAGGTCTCTAATTTCCAGTAATTGTTTTTCATTAGCAAGCTCTATATCCATAAGCCCAAGAACATCATCAAACTCATCCTTAAAGGCTCTCATGGCCTCAGCTCTTTTTTTACTATTAGTTGTGTAATCTAACACATTATCTATATCTTCACTCATGGCTTTATTAAGCCTATCCTGTTTTTGTTCAGCAGCACTCATTTCCTCTCCAAGCATAAAATAAGCAGCAGCAAGAGTAGCTACTACAGTGGCAACAGCAACATAAGGATTTGAAGATGCAGCTACATTTAATTGACCTTGAGCAACAGCAGCAGCTCTGATGGATGGGATTAACATACTCATAGACCTAAACAAACCTATTATACCTACTCTTAACTGATTCAGCCCTAACATGGCAAATCTTGTGGTTAGCCCAACAAGAGCAATTCCAACTAACTGTATAACGGTTCTGATTCCGTTTAAAGCACTTTCACTCTCTGTAATTGATTGAATAAAGTTTGTTAAAGAAAATATAGACCCCCTCATTGAAGTGTCAAATTTATCACCAAGAGCAATACTAAGACCCTCTGAAGCTGACTTTAATAAAGTCATATCTCCAGTAAGGTTATCTAATCTTATTGCGGCCATTCTTGTTACAGCTCCCTCAGCATTATTAAGAATTTCAACACTATCTTGTATTCCATCAATATTCTTTATTAAAGCAAGAAAAGCAGGGGCTGACCTTTTATCTAACAATGCTACTGCCTCTGTAGCGGAAAAACCCTGTGCAGATAATTTTTGCATAGCTACAGCAAGCTGCTCTGTACCTACTACTGGCCCACCAAGCTTCTTAGCTAACTTAGAGTTTGCATCACCCAATTTAAGCATTATGTTTTTTAAGGCATTACCAGCTATAGAGCCACTTAGCCCATTGTTTGCTAATTGACCTAATAAAGCTGTGGTTTCTTCAAGAGTAAACCCTACAGCTCTTGCTACTGGAGCAACAAATTTCATTGACTGAGTAAA
>TARA_R110001632_G_scaffold58013_2_pt1 | contig 10579 bp, 23 predicted proteins | sample TARA_R110001632 | Tara Oceans TARA_R110001632 (sample SAMEA4398266) | marine metagenome | biome: Polar Biome; feature: [SRF] surface water layer (ENVO:00010504); material: water (ENVO:00002006), including particulate matter (ENVO:01000060) such as... | depth 5 m
CCGTGCCTTTTTCTCGTCCTTAATCTCTTTCCTTCTATTCGCCTCTAACTGCTCAATCGTCAGAATGTGTGAACTATAACCGTTGCCATTAAACGCTGGAGATACAAATACGTGAGTTAACTCACTTGCGTTTGCTAGGCTTGGTATCAGTAGTAGTATCGCTATTATCTTTTTCATTTTTTTCTTTTTCCTGTCTTTCTAGAATCAGATCCAACTTAGTCTTAAGTCTAATTAGATCATTATCTAGCATACGTACTCTATCAATCAAAGCTATTAAAGTCATATGTGATTCATCTATAACGGGATTGACATCCTCTGTCACCCATTTCCAAATATAAAATATAAAATAACCCAGACCAAGAGCGGCAATTATTGGAAATCCATATTGACTTACAGCTTGGGCTAAGTCTAATTCAGCTACATCCATGACTAATCCTGATCTATAGGGGTGATATCATCTGGGTGTTTAACCAGTGTAATTTGATTCAAAGTCTTACCGTCCCATTCAACTTCTTTGATAGAAACTATGAAACGGTCTCCGTTTTTCATTTTCACGTGATCGGGGTTTAACTCTCTATCCATCATTATATGTTCACCTACTAAAGAGAACGTGTAATCCATAAACATCATGTCACTAATCCTTTCTTGCGTCTTTCTGCCCATCCGCTCGGGATATGCGATCTAAGTCAGGAGAAATTCCAAATGCATGACATACTGAAACATCAATTCTGACCACTTCATTGTTCATTGTCTTAATTCTATTATCTAGCGCCTGTGCAAATCCACGCTGGGTCTTAATATCTCCAAGCACTCCGTCTAATATAAACTTGAGTGTCAGGAAGACAAAGAATCCTCCAGCTAATGCAGATGCTATCGGAAAGCCAACATCGGCTATAAACTGTAGCATTTCCATATCCAATTCCTCTGAGTTGTTTTCATTCTACATTATTATTTATAAGAAAAGGGCGCCTGAAGCGCCCTAAAAGTTTTATATGTAACATTGCAGTCAGAGTTAGTCCTCTGGATCGTCTGGATCTGATGCCTCTAGTGTGATATATCCAATCATTATCATAGTGGAGAATATATCTCCTATCAAACCTATTACAAAAAATGGCATGATATAATAAAATACCTCAATCTGTCCCTGCATATAGAGTATAGACATAGCCATTAGAAGCACAGTTCTAATCTGCCACATTTCGGAAAATTGTCCATCAAAGTTAAATTGAATATCTTTCAAAGTCATCATTACAGTTGTAACGTAATAGTAAAATATGGTAGCAAAGAGTGCCATAATAGCCGCAACTATCATCACAGTCTCTTCACCTGGCCACATAATAAATGCCAAGATCGAAGCGAGTAGTCCGTACATTAGTGGTGTCATATATTTTCCTTAAAAAAGAACAGGAGCCTAAGCTCCTGCTAACTAGTTCCACTAGTATTTAGATTAGTAATCCTGTGACTCTTCAGGCGGATTCTGTTTAGCAATTTCGTTTAAGAATGTTTGCTCATCCTGATAAGCACCAGTATCAATCTTGGTGTAAAGGTCGATGAACGCCCCACGTGTATCAGTATCGAAACGGTTGACGCACAATTCAATGGCTTTCATTCGATCACTGAAGATCGAGAAGGTCTGAACAATGTGACATAAACGGCGAGTAGAGATAATTTCATCAACCCCACCATCTTCAAACGTCTTACGGATCGCTTGACCCCACTGAACAAGCTTTTCGGTAAACTCAGTATCACTCACGCCAAACTTGGTCATGTGGTTAGCAACGATTCGCTTCTCAATGGCAGCCGTTGGGTAAGGTTGCTCAAGTGTAATCGTGAAACGCTCAAGGAATGCCTCATCGATTATTGTAGCCGCAATGAAACGACCTTGCTCATCGCCTTGACCCTTAGTGTTAGCAGTCGCAATCACATTGAAGCCAGACGCTGGTTGAATCACTTCACCAGTTTTCTTGATCATGAACGGCTTGCCTTCAAGAATACCTTGCAGACACATCAGCTTGTTTGAACCACGATCAATCTCATCGATCAGTAGGATCGCTCCAGCTTCCATTGCTTTGATAACCGGACCTTTGGCAAAAACAGTCTCACCGTTCAGCAGTCGAAATCCACCAATCAAATCATCCTCATCAGTCTCAGGAGTAATCTGAACACGCACATATTCACGCTTGAGGTTAGCACACACTTGCTCAATCATCATCGTCTTACCGTTACCAGATAGACCGGCAACATACATTGGGTAAAACAGACCGCTTTGCACGATCTTCTTAACATCGTTGAAGTAACCCCACTTCACGAACGTGGAGTCGGCTGATGGCACGTAAACTTCCTCAGAAGAGGTAGACTGCACTTTGCCGACAGGGGCTTGAACAGCGACAGGTGCCGCTTGCTGAGGTATCGCTTGGGGCGACACTTGAGGAGTCATCATTGGGATGACATTGCCAGATCCGACCATCTGGTAAACACCACGACTAACTCGAGGTAGTTGCTTCATTAAAGTGTAAGCGGCTGAGCCAGTATAGCCCTGCTCTTCAGCAAACTTAAACAACTCTTGGCGCTCAAAGGACACTTTGCCCTCATTGGCGGCAACGAAATTGTCGAGCAACGTAGCTTGGGTTTCGGATAAATTCATCATAATATAATCTCCAGTCTCTTCAGGTTTATCTCAATCTATACAAGTATTATAGCAGGTTGGACCACAATGTCAACCTTTAAATGCACTATTTTGAAAGAAATTTTCAACCACATGGTTCATTTCTCCAAATGGACCAGAAGAGTTTTGCTCTTCTTGGGCATCTTGGATATCCATAAGATCGACTTTCAGTTCAGCTAACAGTACCTTAGTTTCTCGAGGTATTGCACCTGGTCGAATACTTTCTATAGTAGCGAAGGCATTCTGGGCGGCACTGATTGCTTGCATCTTCTCTTGAACATTTTTCATAATATAACTCACTTTTTTCAATTTATACAAGTATTTTAACAGGATTGACCACAATGTCAACCCTTATTTTCACTTTTATGCAACTAATTCCGCAAACTTTTTGGTAACCACTCGGTTGCCTTTCTTAGATCCACTATGCTTTTTGAAAGCACGGGCGATCTGGGCTGGGGTAGCGGTTGCTTCAATCTCAAGTTCATCAGTCTCACCCGACATGCTTGAGGATTTGTCGATCATAATGAAGCGGCGATCATAACCACTGTCATTCTCAACTACCCAGACACCGTTCTTGGTCATATCTTTACGAACTGCTTGTTGAGCGGCATGCTTGTAAGGTAGAATTGTGTATAGTTCGTGCTTAAAGTCACGACGGTCGCAGATGAAGAAGTTGGCAGTGGTCACGTTAGGACCAGTAACAGCATTCAATATCTGGGCAGTGTTTTTACGACTGTTTCCATACGACATAGACAATTCTACATTTTTGCCTTTGATGTTCATCGTGTACTCTCGGCTACCCCACTCGGTGTCGATTCCCTGCTTAGAGTAAACTCGGTCACTTTCACCGTCAGTTAGAGTAACTAGGTTCATCTTATGTACTGGGTTAGACTTCATGAAGTCTTGGATCAGGTACTGACTAGCAAGTAATGCGGCATTCAGAGGAGTACTTCCAAAGTCTTCCATCGCAGGCAAGTAACGTAACTTGTCAATCTGATCAAAGAAGGTACGCATTCCCAAATCAAAATCTGATTTTGACATTCTATTGCTGAACAGTTGGTTCAGTTGAAGTTCATCACAATCAAAACGAGTCAGGTTACTCGAAGCGGCTTTAAGCTTTTCGCTAAATTCTGTAGTATCACCACGGCGAGTAGTGAATCCATAAACTTCGAACGGAATGTTTACTCGCTTGCAAAACATCACTAAAGCAATAGTCTGGCGCATCACAGCAGGCATACGCTGGTACATTGACCCAGAGTAATCAACCAACATGATCATGCCGTGATTTTTGCCATCAGCTAGAGTAGTCACTTGTTTGAATAACTGGTCATCATACTTGTATGCATGAAGCTTGTTAACGTCTAGTGAACCCTTAGTCGAGGTGCGGGCACGGGCTGAACGAAAGGCTGCCTTACGCATCTCAAATTCTTTAGCCATCAAGTTAACAACCTGTCGAGTTTCGCCCATGAACGTATCATAGTCAACAGTAGGTTCTTCAAAAGTGTAGCCCAGTTGATCAAGGCGAGCCTTATGGTTAACACGACTGGTGATAACCGTCTTATAGTCATTCTTTAGAAGGTCGAAAGCTTGGCGAGACATTCCCTGTAAGAACATTCGGCTATTATCGACTAGGCTCTCCATGTTTTGGCTTTGAGCATTTTCAGTCTCAACTTCAGGAAGATTATCAGGAGCTTCATCAGCTCCTTTACCAGCGGCTGACGCATCGATATCGCCGTCACCCTCTTCAGTCTCTTCAATCGAAGCAGATCCTTGATTACCCTCAGATTCATCTTCTTCACCGTCAGCGGGACCAGGAGATGATTCAGCATCATCTTCACCCTCTTCACCCTCTTCAGAACTATCACTCGATTCCTCTTCAGAAGGCTCATCTTCGCCCTCTTCAGTTTCCTCGTCGGAATAGCCTTCCCACTCTTGGTCGAGTTGCTTAAGCTTGTCCATCAGGTCTTCAATGCTATTCTCTTCAGACTCAGACTCATCCTCTTCAGACTCATCTTGCTTAGAACCAAGCCAAGCGACTAGATCACGACAAACATTCTCAACATCTTCGAAGGTCTCTACTTTCATAGCCATATCGACAAACGGTTGCTCTTCCTCAGAGAACTCTACATCGACTAGATCACGACCTTTAGCTTTGATATTGAGGCGATCCATAAAGCCCATCTCATTGATGTCTTTATCTTTGGTGCCGAACAAGTCCATCTCGACCAGTTCTGAGTAGCCACGTTTGAAGTTGTTAATTAGACCAGGATACTTATTGAGAATCTTTTTCTCAATTCGAATATCTTCGATCACGTTAACGTATGAGAAGGGAATACCCTCGATTTTGAGTTCATCACCCTGTGGCGTGAACAAAGCATGACCGACTTCGTGTCCGACTAGAAGATCGTAAAGATCGGCAGACATCTCTTTCCAGAGAGGCAGACCAAGAACACGATTTTCTACATCGAAGAAGGCAGTCTTAAAGTTGCCCTGCTGAACGCTAATATTCTCATTAGCGAGTAGGCGGGCTAGAACTGATTTTTGTGAAAACATCGCTTTCTCCTTATCTATACGTATATAATAGCAGGTTGGACAGTAATGTCAACCATTATTTTCACTTTTTTCAAACTATTTTTACGAAAGCATATTTAGGTTGCTTGAACCCAAACATTCCGACTTCATCGAAGCCATATAGACACATGCCGTCATCAAGAGGACAGCTACCAGCATCATACTCAACTAGGTCAAAACCAGCAGGTATACTGCCAACGAAAGTGTTGATGTTTTCTATCAATTGGATTTCAGTCTTCATAATCTCTCACCTGTTATTTCATTCTATACAAGTATTTTAACAGGATCCACCATAAAGTCAACCTTTATTTTAACTATTTTTCACCATCTTCTAGTTCCCTAACATCGATGGGATGACCATGAAAAGTGTACTCAATTTCGGGTTCAGTGGTAGATACACTGTAGATTACCGCTACAATGATACCTATCCAAAGAACCAATCCAAATATAATAATGGCTTTTATAGACCATTCTGATAGTTTATCTAGGACATAATCAAGCATCTTCATTCATCATCGGTTCCCCGATTGCCTCTCCATCAGCATCAATCTGAGTGATCATGGGTCTACAATGCATCTCATACTCACATTCACCGAATACCCATCCAAGAGCCTCAACACCCTCTTCATAATCTTCACAATATGCCTCTTCGACCTCTTCGATAATGCCCTCAAGATTTTCTAGCTCTGGACCTTTGTAGCCCGTATTGAGTGTCCAGTCTTCCCAACATCCGTCCCAAGTCGATTGCATCTCAGCCTCTGGATAATCTTCGGTAATCTGTACAACATCGTCATCAAGGTCAGGAAGTAGCAATCCCTCAATCATCTCTTGAATGGACTTCGATGGAGGTAGAACTTCTTCTCCGTTCTCATCAGTTTCCGTCAGACCATAATCTATCGCTAGATCATAGAAGTTACTATATCTACCATCATCACGATATGATAACCACTCGGTGATTTCATCTTCGGTTTCTGGAACAGTGGCAATGAAATCGCCCCACCGCCAACCAATCTCTTTGATCAATGTTGCTATGTTGCCTTCGGGACCATCATCAGTCAGATCGGAGAGTGGCTTACGGAATACGTAATATTCTACGAGTGACTTTTTGTAGGTCGGTTCGATTCTAAAATACTTCATCTTGAGTTTCCTTATAAGTAAACCAATCTGGGATGCTACGTTTAGTCCAAGCCATCTTGAACCTGCTTTGTTTTGTGTGATAGAACGCACGATATGATTCAACTACATCGTCAGTCTTGCACTCGGGTGCCGCACCCATTGCTAGGGGCCATTTACTTATATCTCCCTTAGGTATATTTATAGGCGGAGTGTATAAAGCCTCTAGCAACAGCGTCTCACTCTTATGTACTTTTCCATAACGAAAGGTGTACTCTTTACATAGTGCTTCAAAATGCAACCAATGCCAGAAGTAATTTTCGTTATTTCGCATCGTCCACACAGTGCATGGATGATGAAAATGTACAGCTTTGTAAAACGTCTGTTCACGCCAGTCTGGGAGCGTGTAGTACGGCACCATTCTTTTACCAGACTTAGACGGACGCTTAGTGGGGTTACCATCAAGCATCCTATGAGCAGTAGAAAGCATTTGGGCGCTCTCTACAATCATTTTAACAACGTGTTTATCGCATTGCATCTGAGCGGCAAACACTGGATCTCTATGCAATACAAACACGTTCATCAGTGATTTCTTCCTCCATTGAACACGCACACGAAGTGCAAGCCAAAATCTGAGTCATTGAAGACTCTGTGAAACTCTCCTAAGTCGATGAGTATTACGTCACCAGCTTTGACAGGAAAAGTCTTATCATCGATCTGCATATTACCACTACCTTTAGTGAAGTAATACACCTCTTCTTGATATTCATGAGAATGTCCATTAGTATTCTGCTTGGCTCTGAGCATAGTACTGCTCACAGTAAGGTCTTTTAGATGGGTATTGTCCGTAAGCGTATATACGCTATCATCCTTAACAACATCACCACCCACATCGGAAATGCTTACCTTAAGCATTTGGCATCTCACCGATTTCAATTTGGTCTTCTTCGATACCTTCACCTACGAGGGCTGTCTTAAGCCAGCTCACTTGTTCTTTTGTGAACATCTCATAGAGTGAGGACCAGCCATTAGCTTTAGTAAATTTTAAATAGTACATGTTTCTTCCTTCACTTCCCATAGTTTTTCAATGATCTCCCAGTCATAGGTGATCTCTTTAGTTTTACGATTTCGGTCGTAAGCCATCTCAATACCGGTGTACTTTTCTAAGTACTCTGCGCCTTCTTTGGCGGTCGTGAACACTTCGAGACCGATACTGTTATTCAAATTTGGTTTTGCTATCCACATAATATATTCCTACTTAAAGTAAACGTGAAGATTAGAGAAAACACCACCGCTACCTTCATATAGCGCCGTTGCATCGATGAGATATAGGTCACCAGGTACGGTGACTCCTACCTCAATGTCCGTACCATACTTAGCACGGGTAGTTGTGATAGTGCCCAAGAAGGGCACATCTTTATAGAAGCCGCTAACTTCTGAGCCGACAGCGTTGTAGATGTTATTCATAAATTCATTCATATCAGTTCCTTAAGCGAAGAGAGGTTTCATGGTTTCAAACACTTTATTATAGGCGTTTACTTCATAAACCCAGTTATCAAAGAAGTCATCATCATCTGCATCTGGAGTATGACAATGTTCGATCCACTTACGATCCATTGCCTGCATTCCTTCGAGCAGGTCACCACGACCGTGACTGGACATAGTGCGTTGGGCTTCTTCAAAACTAACGTCTTCTTGGTGAAAGCTAGGAATTCTAAACATATGATCATCTCTCTCTGTGATTACTTGTTTATTATAACAGGTTGGACCACAATGTCAACCAAAAAATGTCTGAAATACGAAAATAATTCCAGTAAGAATCATAGCAAGACCTGCGACATACAATAGCGCATTAAACATGAATGATATCGTAGAGAATATCCAGCCAATCCATCTCATTAGTGCATACTCATGCTGACAGGTTCTATGATTTCCATGCCGTCATACTCAGTTTCAATGACTGGACTATTTCGGTCAACGAACTGCTGATAGGTAACCCAATCTCCATTAGACAGTTGAAACTCTTGACTATAAGAGATTCTGTCTCCTTCAAGACCCATGAAATATGACTCACACTTGGACTTAACATCGTTGTGGTAGAGTCCGTCATTTTCCTGAATGCGTTTAGCAGACCACTTACCGCCTGAGTATTCCAGAATCCAAGGAGACTCCCAGTGTTCACATACGACAGCATCATCATCCTCAAATGTCCAATCAAGGATATACTCTTCAGAGTAGTCGGACTTGGACTCAATGAGATTGCCGAGTGTTGGAATGCCAGATTCACGGATGCGAGTTACATCGTTAGGAATCAAGTTGGGAAACACATAAGTCTCACCACCCTTGAACTTCCAGTACTGAGGACATTCGCCCTCTCCGTCCCAATCATGGGCGCCGTAGTTCTCTTTAAGCTGAGTTTGAATTACTAATTTCATTAGAAGTTCTCCTTTTCACCAGTAATAGGATTACGTAGTTCCATGACTACGTATGGGCAAGATACATTCATCGTTGCTTTACCAGCCCAATCGCAAGCATCTTCCCAATCAACAAATCGCATGGTCTCTGTAGTAGTTAGACCCTCAGCAATGCCCTTCAGATGGTATTTGTCCATCTCAACTTTGAAGCCCATGCCAAGGTAATCTTTCTTCAGAGTTTCCAACATTTCAACTTCACGCATTTGCTTCGTCCTCCATATGTAGCCCACCGAGAGCCTCGATTTGATCTAGAATTTTCTGCTCATCACCCTGCCAAGCATTAGCCATGATCGCTTGATACTCTTGCCAGAGTAGAATTATTTTTTCTTTAGTTTTTATATTCATTGTTATCTCCATTTACTATTATAGTATAGCAGGTTTTCTGGCAATGTCAATAGGTTATTGTATATCTTTTTCCCAACCATGTATATCTTTTGCCCAGCCATAATTCACAACTTTAGGGTTATCCCCTTCACGCTTATAGAAAACCTTTTTGGGAGTTACTTTAACTACAACGCCCACTTTAGGGCCTTTGGGTTCAAAGCCAACATCTATTTCATCGCCAACTTTAAAAGGATTTACATATGTCATGGCGTCTCTCTTTCTTTTCTACTACTCTTATACAATAGCAGGCTCTCTGGCAATGTCAACCATTATTTTACATATTCTACATTTTTCTTCAATTGCCATTTCTCAATGACTGGTTGACCGTACTCGTCCTCATCCGTTACGATGTAAGCAACAGTCTTTTTGACAGTGGCATAACGATAGCCCCAACCACCACCAGCAGTGTCGCCTACCCACACTAGATGGGGAAAGCAACACCAGTCTTCACATCCTTCTTTTCTGTCAGGATTATTAGAGTACTCGAAGTAGTTGCCCACCTCTTTCTCAGTGAAACATCCGATGGGGTCTTTGGTGTGGGTATAGTAAGCCATGACTATCTCTCTATCTAATGAACTACAATTATAGCAGGTTGGACAACTATGTCAACCTTTAATTTGCATATTCCCCAACTTTTTTGAACTTTCTTCTGGACTTAGAAAACTGCTTCATGGGCTTGCTGAACACCTTTAGTTCTGCGTCTGGAGCTTGATAAGCCACTAGATGCCCATTCTGATCGACATGGTACTCGCCCTTAGGCATATCCCAGTCAGTTGTTTCTTTCAATATACTAATCATACTATACTCCGCTAAATGATCTGGCTGATGACTTCTGGTTACTGAAATCGTTGAATATCATCGACTTCTTACCGTGACACAATTTACATATGGTCTTGACGTTATCTGGATCATTGTTATCGTGGTTGCCGTCATAGTGTTCAAGATCCAAAGCATTCAACATGCTCAGTTGTCTCCATGCAAGGGGATTGACTGGACACTTCCATCCAAGATGACTGTCTATATTCTCACAGTAATCCTTCTTGTGTATGGTGATTCCCTCCATTGCCTTGCCTCGAATGCCAGTTGATCGTGCTTTATAGCATGTACCGCATTCAGTCTTGAACGACCAGTTAGCCCATGCTCTCACCTGTACGTTTCTTATACAGCCTGGATTCACACACTGAGGAAGCGTATTGCCCTCAGCGAAAAACTTCTCTTTCATCAGTATCGTCATAGCTCACCCGTTAATGTCTATTACTTGTATATAATAGCAGGTTGGTACAGAAAGTCAACCTTTATTTTAAATTCCTTTAAGTTTTCTGTACTTTTCTCGTAGAGCTACGAACTTGTGGAGATGATTCATAGGCTTCTC
>TARA_R110001632_G_scaffold42824_4_pt1 | contig 10578 bp, 7 predicted proteins | sample TARA_R110001632 | Tara Oceans TARA_R110001632 (sample SAMEA4398266) | marine metagenome | biome: Polar Biome; feature: [SRF] surface water layer (ENVO:00010504); material: water (ENVO:00002006), including particulate matter (ENVO:01000060) such as... | depth 5 m
GACCAGTGAAGCAGGGAGGGCTTGAAACATGACGATGAACCGACGGGCCTTTACTCGCGGCACCGCCGCGCTTGCACTCAGTTCTCCGCTCATGGGGCTCGCGGGCAAGCCATCCGAACACCCTGTCGCCGCCACCACACACGGAAAGGTTCGCGGCTATCGCCACAAGGCAGTCAATATCTTCAAGGGCGTCCGCTATGGCGCGGATACGGCGCCAACGCGTTTTGCCAAGCCACGCCCCCCCGCCCCTTGGGCGGATACGCGGGACGCGACCGAGTATGGGGCGACTGCTCCGCAATTGGGAAATGTGGAGAATGTCAGCGAAGATTGCCTGTTCCTGAATATCTGGACGCCAGGTCTGGCCGATGGTGGCAATCGTCCGATCATGGTCTATTTCCATGGTGGAGCCTATGCCAGCGGTTCCGGATCTTCACCGCTCTATGATGGGACGAACCTGGCGACCAAGGGTGACGTGGTCGTAATCACGGTGAACCATCGGCTGAATGCGTTTGGGTACTTGTCGCTTAGTCGACTCAATAAGGATTTTCCTCACTCCGGCAATGCCGGCATGTGGGATCTTGTGCTTGCACTTGAATGGGTACGCGACAATGCGGCCGCCTTCGGAGGCGATCCGTCGCGAGTCTTCGTCTTTGGTCAGTCCGGTGGGGGGGCAAAGATTGCCACCCTGATGGCCGCTCCGTCCGCCCGAGGCCTGTTTCATTCCGCAGCCACAATGAGCGGTCAACAAGTCACCGCCTGTGGTCCCTTGAACGGCCAGCTTCGCGCACAAGCCTATCTCGACACCCTCGGCATCGCACCAGAAGACACAACTGCGTTGCGAGCAGCTCCGGTGGAAACCCTCATTGACGCACTCGCAACGCGTGATCCGGTCAATCCGGAGCACGGCCTGTATTTTGGTCCTGTCCTGGATGGACGTTTTCTCAACCGCCATCCCTTTTGGCCTGGCGCTCCGGGACAGTCCTCATCGATCCCCATGATCCTCGGGAACACGAAGGACGAGACTCGAAACCTGATTGGCGCAAAGCATCCAGACACATTCCACCTCGATTGGTCGGACGTTCGAACACTTCTAGCAGATCATATGCGGTGCGACATCGACCCAGACGATGTCGTAATGGAGTACCGTGCCCTCTACCCATCCTATTCGCCGAGTGATGTATTTTTTGCAGCCACTACGGCCGGGCGGTCGTGGCGCGGACAGGTGGAAGAGGCAGATATGCGCGCGGCTGAGAACGGCCCGACCTGGGTTTACCAGTTCAACCTCGGCTCGCCAGAAGAGGGCGGAAAATGGGGCGCACCGCACACGATGGACATCGCCTTTGCCTTCGACAATTTGGACCAATCCGGCACGTATGGCGGCACAAAGGTTCCCTCAACAGGCGAGTATGCACGCGTCGCAGACGAACTGTCTCGCGCCTTCATCTCCATGGCCAGGGAAGGCCAGCCCAATCATCCCGGGTTGCCGGACTGGTCTCGACATACGCTGCCAAACCGGGAGACACTGGTATTCGGCACCACGACCCGGCTCGAGAATGACCCGCGCAAAGGCGAAAGGGAACTCTTCGCCAAAGTACCTTTCACTCAATGGGGGACCTGATCCATGAAATCTGCCACTCACATCATCGTCGCTGCCGGCATTCTGTCGGCCTGCTCACCAACTCAAGTGCCCGAACCTCAAAGCCAAGGCGACATTGTTACCGAAGTGGCGCCCACAGACCTGCCCGGACCGGTGCAATCTGCCGTCTCCGAGGCCATGCCCGACATGACGGTACTGGAAGTGCTTCGAAAGGAACGCGGCCAGCGCGTCTATTTCGATGTCGAAGGTGAACGCGCCGACGGATCCGAAATCGAACTTGATATCCTGTACGCCGACGGCGTTGCAGAAGTTGTTGAAATTCAGCGGGACCTGCCCTGGATCGCCGTACCTGCAGACGTTCAAGCCGCCACCACGGCAGCAGGCGCGGCTGAGCCGGTCCGGATCATCGAGAGTACGCAAACCGATGGCAGCATCATCTATGAATTGTTCGCCGACGGCATGCCAAAAAACCCGGCCATGGAAGTACAGTCGAAAGACGGGCAAGTGGAAGTGCTGGCTGAACGTTGGCCGCATTAAAGTTGGCCAGGCACCTTGCAGAATAAATGACACCGGTTACCATGGGTGGTGACCGCACGAGCCGCCTCTCTAAAAGAGGCCTTTGAAATGGCCGTACTGGGGAGGAGAGATATGAGGCGGGATCAGTTCCTTTACACGACTGTACGTGCGGTGCGCCCATGATGCGTGGCATACCAGTTATCTCACGTCGGCAAGCCCTGATCAGCATGGCAGCCGCCACAAGTTTGGCTGCGTGCAATCAGAGTTCGGGCCGGGATTTGCTGAGTGCAGACTCTCATCCGGAAGAATATCCGACCGTTCAGGCCGTCAAGGAAATGGGGCGCCTTTTGAACGAGCGCAGCGGGGGCAGGCTTCGTATCAAGATGTACGCGGGCGGACAGCTCGGCTCGGAGCGCGACACGCTAGAAATCACCTCGTTCGGGGGTCTTGACCTGAACCGGGTAAACCTCGCACCGCTTAACTCGATCGAACCCCTGACGACCATCCCTGCGCTTCCGTTCTTGTTTTCCTCAACTTCCCATATGCGGACGGCACTCGACGGACCTGCAGGCGACCGAATTCTCGACTCGCTCGCGCCGCACGATCTCATCGGCCTGTGCTTCTACGATTCTGGCGAACGCAGCTTCTACAATACGCGCAAGCCAATACTGTCACCAGACGATATGGCTGGCATGAAAATACGCGTGCCGAATTCCGACCTCTACGTCGCCATGATCAAGGCACTCGGCGCCGACGCAACGCCTATGTCGCTCGGTGAAGTCTATCAGGCACTGGTCCAGGGCGTGATTGATGGTGCAGAGAACAATTGGCCATCCTTCGAAAGTGGCCGCCATTTCGAAGCTGCGCCCTTCTATAGTCTTACTCGGCACATCATCGCGCCTGAAGTCCTGGTCATGTCGGCCAGCCGTTGGCGAAAGCTTTCTGATGGCGACAAGACGCTGGTCCAACAGTCGGCTCGTGATTCCGTACCCTTCATGCGCAAACTCTGGGATGAGCGCGTCGCCGAGTCCCGTGAAAAGATCATCGCTGCGGGTGTGTCGGTGAATGAAGTGGCAGATTTAGGTGCCTTTCAGCAGAAAATGCGTCCGGTCTGGGACCGTTTCGTCAGAACCGACACCCAGAAAGAGATTGTTGCAGAAATCGAAGCGCTAAGGCCTGACGCATGATACGCCTCCTGACTAATATCACGCATTTCACTGCAGACTGGCTGGTGCGAGTTGCAGCAGTCGGACTGGTCCTGATGACGCTGATCATTGGGTGGCAAGTCTTCGGCCGATATGTCTTGAATTCCAGCCCTTCCTGGTCTGAACAAGCCTCGCTCGCCCTGATGATCTGGTATGTGTCTCTCGCGGCCGCTGCAGGCGTCCGGGAAGGTTTCCACATCAGAATCGTAGCGCTTGAAAATGCAGTTGGTCCAAAGACGCGACTCTGGATGCGGATCATTTCAAACATCATCGTCGGCGGGTGTGGGCTGGCTATGCTGGTCTGGGGCGGCCAATTGGTTGCCAAGACTTGGAGTCATGTCATTCCCTCGCTCGGACTGCCTCGGGGATTGGCCTATCTCGGCTTACCTATTGCGGGCGCCTTGATGGCGGTGTTCTCGCTCGAACGCATATTCGAAGAACTTTCGGGCGAAAAAATTACAGATGAGGAGGACCCAAGATGGAGTTGATCATTCTGGTCAGTGTTCTGGTCGTTCTGCTCGCGCTTGGCGTGCCGGTCGCATATTCTCTACTCGGGTCGGCCATGGCGACGTTCCTTGCCCTCGACATCCCGATGGTCGTGGTTTTCCAACGCATGGCGGCCGGCGTCAGTGTCTTTACGCTGATGGCGATTCCCTTCTTCATCTTCGCTGGGGACCTCATGTACAGGTCAGGCATCGCAAAGCGATTGGTCGAAGTTGCCGAAGGCGCTTTCGGGCGCACACGAGGCGGACTCGGCCTCGTAAATGTTGGGGCGTCCACCATGTTTGGCGCTGTCTCCGGCTCCGCGATTGCCAGCGCTTCGGCTATGGGATCCACGCTGATGCCCTTGATGCGTGAGCGTGGATATGATGGCGATTATACCGTCAATGTCACCGTTACCGCCGCCATTGTCGGCCTACTCATTCCGCCCTCACACAACATGATTATATATTCCGCCGCCAGCGGAATCGGCGTGTCGATCGGAGATTTGTTCCTGGCTGGTATCGTGCCCGGCGTGATGACCGCAGCCTTGCTTATGTTCGTCGCCTGGCGCGTCGCTGTCCTGCGTGGCTATGCCAGCGGTGCCTTTCCTGGCTGGCGTAGCTTTACGCGCGCGCTCCTGTTCGCCATCCCCGGCCTGATGACAGCGATCATCATCATGGGCGGCATTCTGTCAGGTATCTTCACCGCCACGGAATCTTCTGCCATTGCGGTCATCTACACGATCGCTATCGGAGCTCTGGTCTATCGAACGCTGGGATGGAAGCGCTTTTTTGAAGCCGCCATGCAATCGGTAAAGATCACGGCGATGGTGCTGCTTATCATCGGTGCAGCGACTGCATTCGGCTACGCGCTCGCCATCCTTGAAGCACCAGCGAAGCTGGCTGACATGATTACGTCCGCCACCAGCAATCCGATACTTGTCCTTCTCATCGTGAATGTCATCCTGCTTGTGCTCGGCACATTCATGGACATGTCGCCTCTCATCATCATCACAACTCCGATCTTGTTGCCGGTAGTCATGGAAGTGGGCGTCGATCCAGTTCACTTTGGCATTGTCATGATGCTGAATTTAGGGATCGGGCTTGTGACGCCGCCAGTGGGATCGGTGCTATTTGTTGGGTCTGCGGTCGGAAAAGTTCCGGTGGAACAGGCTGTGAAGACGATCTGGCCCTTCTATGGCGCGCTTCTGCTCGCGCTCATGATCATTACATTCGTGCCCGCGCTGTCTCTCACACTACCGAGCCTGTTTTGATTGGCACCAACCTGCGCCTCCATCTCCTCATTCTTGGCTTGGGCCTTTCGCTGACGACATGCGCGATGGGCCGATCATCTTCTGTTCCTAAATAGGTATCTGGACTGACCTCGTTCCCCACTGGGACCGCGCGCACGACATTTTCAATCCACCCGGTTAGCCAACCTCTCGAACACTCGCTCTGGCCACCAATTCGGTTGCAAGCATTTCGTGTATCCCCGTCACAGCGTGGCCTCTGAGAATGTCACACATAAGGGTCATGGCTACTTCTCCTATTTTTTCCGCAGGCTGCATCACAGTGGTCAGGGGCGGCGTACAGTATTTTCCGAATTCAATGTTGTCGAAGCCGGAGATCGACAGGTCGTTCGGCAGGTTGAAACCAAGATCATACGCCGCGCGGATTGCGCCAATCGCGATCTCATCACTCATACAGAATAGCGCCGACACATTCGGCTTGCGTGATAATAGGCGCATGGCCGAACTCTCCCCACCCGCCATCGAGTAGGGCCCATATGCCACCATGGTCTCGTCGAGCAGTAGTTCCCGTGCAGCCAACGCATCGCGAATACCCGTCAGCCGCTCTCGCGTTACCAGTCGGTCTTTCAGGCCTGCCAACACTCCGATCCGACGATGGCCTGACGCCATAAGGTGTTCCGCCATCATTGCCGCGGCGCTGCGATCATCGATACCGACGGTCGGATACCGACCGCGCGGATCGGCGCTGATCGCCTGCACGAAGGGAATCGCGCAGTGTTCACCCTCATGATGCAACTGGTCGAGCGGCCGCTCGCCCAGCTGGATCACGCCATCGGCGCGATAGGTTTCCACCATCTCCACACCAACGGACTCGATGGCCGCATCGTCTCCGGTGTCAGACACGATCAAATTGAACTTGTTCTCTACCGCGACACGCTCAATGCCCGAGACAACTCTCGCGAACAGGACATTTGCAATGTCCGGGACCATGACAAGCACTGTATTGGTCCGCTTCTCACGGAACAATTGAGCCAATGAGCTCGGCTTGTATTTGAGTTCTTCGGCGGCGGCCAGGACGCGTTCGAGCGTCGTTGTGGACAGTTTACTCGGATCTGAAAATGCCCGCGACACTGTCGCGGGGGAGACAGCAGCCAGTTTTGCAACATCCCTGATCTGAGCCATTGAAATTCTCCTACGAGCCATTTCGCTTTTTTAAGGCTCCGCGTCGGGGTAACTCGCCCGAATGATGGAACGATCTGGTCATCAAACACCATGACCGCTTGCAATGAAACCGGTTGTATTGAATGTTCTCATGGTCAGGCACGCAGAGAACGTTGGCGACCGCGGCCCATTTGGCTGCAAGGAGGAATTCGGCGCACCGCCGCCCGCCCGGGGGAACCGCGTGCACAAACGAGGAGTTGGGGACCTTGAGTCTGCATCCAATTGATATGGCCGTGATCGCGGCATACATCGGCTTGACGCTATTTATCGGCTTCTGGATTTCCACCCGGGCCAATAAGGGCATGCGGAGCTACTTTCTGGGTGGCAATCGGCTGCCTTGGTATGCGCTGGGCCTGTCGAACGCCTCTGGCATGTTCGATGTGGCTGGCACGATGTGGCTCGTATCCATCCTGTTCGTTTATGGTTTGAAAAGCATCTGGATCCCATGGCTCTGGCCCGTCTTCAACCAGATATTTCTCATGGTCTTCCTCTCCATCTGGTTGCGCCGATCGGGCGCGATGACCGGGGCAGAGTGGATCACCTTCCGGTTCGGCGATGGCCCAGCCGCGCGATTAAGCCATTTGATTGTTGTGTTGTTCGCGTTGATCCTGGTGCTTGCCTACATGGCCTACGGCTTCCTCGGTATCGGCAAGCTCGCCGTCCAGTTCATCCCGCTAGACCTGGCGGGCCTTCTTCAGCTCGACGTTTTCCTGCCTACCGCGCTGAAGGCGCCCAATCTCGCCGGTGACCTTCTGGCCCAGAGAGAAGCCGCCATGATCTCACTCAATGAGAAGGTTTTCGGCGTTATCCTGATCTTTCTTACGTCGCTCTATGTCATCAAGGGCGGCATGTATTCGGTAGTATTTACCGAAGTCATACAATTCCTCGTCATCACGGTTGCCAGTGTTGGTATTGCCGTGATCGCCATGATGCATGTGGCGCCGGATACGCTGGCTGCGGCAGTCCCCGAAGGCTGGGACAATCCCTTTTTTGGATGGAGGCTTGGTCTCGATTGGTCCAATCTGCTGCCCTCCGCAGATACCAAGATAGCGAGTGAGGGCTACTCGCTGTTCTCAATATTTTTCATGCTTGTCTTGCTGAAGGGCATCTTCACATCACTTGCCGGGCCGGCCCCAAACTATGATATGCAGCGCATCCTTTCAGCCCGCACCCCGATCGAAGCCGCCAAGATGAGCGCGCTGGTCAGCGTTGTGCTGAATGTCCCGCGTTATTTGCTGATCACCGGCCTGACGATTCTCGCTCTGGTCTATTTCAGCCCATATTTGCGGGACATGGGGACAGATGCGGACTTTGAGGCCGTACTGCCATTTGCACTACGTGAATTCATTCCAGTCGGGCTGCTCGGCCTCACACTCGCCGGATTGCTGGCTGCCTTCATGTCCAGCTTCGCCGCCCCCCTTAACGCCGCCCCCGCATATGTTGTAAATGACATCTATCGTAAATACATTAAACCGAACGCGTCTGAGAAGACGTATCTCAGGATCAGCTACCTCGTGTCCACGGTCTTCGTGATCATTGGCACGCTCATCGGAGTGTTCCTGACCAGCATCGACAATGTCATCAACTGGATCACGGCAGGGCTTTATGGCGGATACACAGCCGCCAATGTCGTGAAATGGTACTGGTGGCGCATGAATGGTTACGGTTACTTCTGGGGCATGCTGACGGGTATCGTGTTTGCGCTTGGGTTAGGCATGCCACAGGTGGCCATCAATCCGTTGCAGGCTTTCCCATTCTTCTTCGTAGCGTGCCTTTTCGCCGTGGTGATCGGATCTCTGGTGACCAAGCCGACCAATATGGAAACATTGCAGCGATTCTACTTGAAGACGCGCCCATGGGGCCTTTGGGGGCCTGTCGCCGACTCACTCGCGGCCGCCGGCCGAACTGTCTCCCCCAATACGAACTTGAAGCGTGACTTGATTAACGTAGCCGTGGGAATTGTCTGGCAGACTGCCCTGGTCTGCGTCCCTATTTTCCTTGTGATTCAAGACTGGCCCAAAATGCTTGCAGCTCTTTCAGTTGTGCTCATCACCAGCGTATTCCTGAAGCTTAACTGGTATGACCAGATGAGAGATTACCCCGAAGACTACTCTCCCGACGAGGAACGAACACATAAATCCGATGTCGGACTTAATTTGTGACTGACTGGTCTATTTCCACGCTTGCTCTGTCCGATTGGCCGAAGGCGCAAACGCCACGCCTGCAATCCGAGAAAACAGAGGCCCTGATTGAGCGAATTCTGGAGTGGCTGACACCCGCGCAAAAGGTAGGGCAAATCATTCAGGCCGATATTGCTTCAGTGACGCCTGAGGATGTCGCCGCCTATCATCTCGGTTCAGTGCTGAATGGCGGCAATTCTGCACCAAACGGAAATCAACGTGCCAGCCTCGCCGATTGGCTGGAACTCGCCGATGCATTTTGGGCGGCATCCATGCGTGCAGATGGCCCCCGCATTCCGATACTGTGGGGCACCGATGCTGTTCACGGCCACAACAATCTGATCGGGGCAACAGTCTTCCCACATAATGTCGGACTGGGTGCCACGCGGGATGCAGAACTGGTGGAACGCATAGGCGCCGCTACCGCACGTGAAGTACGTGCATCAGGTATGGATTGGGCATTCTCTCCGACCGTCGCCGTCGCACGCGACAGCCGGTGGGGCCGGGCCTATGAGTCCTATTCGGAATCCCCCCAATTAGTCGCCGAGCTAAGCGCCGCCCTGGTCCGAGGCCTACAAGGCATTTCGGGCAACGAGAATTTCCTCGGTGACACCAAGATACTCGCCTGCGCGAAACACTTCATTGGTGATGGTGGCACTCATGGTGGGCGGGACCAGGGCGAAACGATCGCCACAGAAGCCGAGTTACGCGAGGTCCACGCCGCCGGCTACTACGCCACTCTCGAAGCTGGAGTGCAGACTGTGATGGCCTCTTTTTCGAGTTGGGGCGGTCGTAAAATGCACGGACACAAAGCCTTTCTCACCGACCTTCTAAAAGCCCATTGGGGCTTCGATGGTGTGGTTGTGGGAGATTGGGACGGGCACGGGCAAATAGAGGGCGCCACCCCAACTGATTGCCCGGACGCGTTGATGGCGGGCCTCGATATGTATATGGCCCCCGACAGTTGGAAGGGCCTGCATGCGTCCCTATTGCGCCACCTTGAGTCCGGACGAATTTCCCAGGAGCGTCTGGACGATGCGGTTCGCCGGGTTCTCCGGCTAAAAATGCGTGCAGGCCTGTGTACTCAACCCACTCCCAGCGAACGAGCCCTAGCTGTGAGGGGAAATATTGTTGGGTGCACGGCCCATACGGAACTTGCCGCTGTCGCCGTCCAGAAGTCTGCCGTTTTGCTGAAGAATGCGAACAATGTTTTGCCTTTGCAGTCGAACCAAAGAATCCTGGTGACGGGTCCCGCGGCGGATGATCTCGGCATGATGTGCGGAGGGTGGTCGCTCTCCTGGCAGGGCGGTAATCTCAATCCGACCGACTATCCGCATGCCGAAACCTTTCTGGCGGGAATTCGACGGGTGGGCCAAGAGCATGGCGGGACAATTATCTATTCACCCGACGGGCGCATCAAAGACTCTCCGGACATTGCCATTCACGTGTTTGGAGAGCCCCCCTATGCCGAGTTTCGCGGAGACCTGTCGACGCTGGATTTTCAGCCCCGAGACAAGAAAGATGCCGACACGCTCAAACGGTTGCGCAAGGCCGGCATCCCCACCATCTGCATCTTCCTCTCTGGGCGACCGCTTTGGGTCAATCCATCATTGAATGCGTCCGACGCCTTCATCGCAGCATTTCTTCCCGGCACTCAGGCAGGCGCACTCGCTGATGTGCTGTTCGCAACGAATGGTCTCGACTTCTCCGGCAAACTATCTTTTTCCTGGCCCCAATATGCGGATCAATACGCGCTCAATATGGGTTCGCAGCCCTATGACCCCCTGTTTCCATTCGGGTTCGGACTATCCATGAAGGACTGTGGGAACCTGCGGATACTGCATGAAGATGGCGTCGTCACCCAGCCCGACCATGGCACAATTTTTGAGTTAGGCCGAACCGCAGGAAGTTGGACAGTGCACCTTGAGAATAGTGAAATTGGGAAACCTTGGCATGGCGGCGAAGCCATCTCTGCTGCGGGAGCGATAGTGCTCAAGTCAGCTGATTTGGGACAACAGGAAAATGCCATCGAGATCGTTTGGAAGAGTGACTCCTTTGCGCCTGTCCTTTTCTCACACGCGAGACTGGACCTGACTCGGGAGGTCAACGCTGGTTTCTGTTTCACCT
>TARA_R110001632_G_scaffold140800_3_pt1 | contig 10576 bp, 13 predicted proteins | sample TARA_R110001632 | Tara Oceans TARA_R110001632 (sample SAMEA4398266) | marine metagenome | biome: Polar Biome; feature: [SRF] surface water layer (ENVO:00010504); material: water (ENVO:00002006), including particulate matter (ENVO:01000060) such as... | depth 5 m
CATTATTACGAAGATATCATATTTTCCATTTCTTTAACTTTTCAAACTTATATGAAACCAACCAGCAAAAAAGATTATATTATCATTATTGGTCCTTCTGATCCGATTGATAATGTCATTACTTATAATGTCGAAACTGAATTAGATGTTTTAGAAAAGTTTTTTGATATTATTGAATTAGAAGATCCTGATGTTTTTATTGGTTACAATATCTTTGGTTTTGATTATGACTATATTAATGCCCGGTTAGTTGACGTAGCTTGCGAATGGCGTAATGTTGGGCGTTTATTAGAACTTGGTTGTAGTATGAAAAATATGAGTTGGAATTCCAGTGCGTATGGTTTTAATCGTTTGCATATTTTTAATTGTCCAGGGCGTATTTCTGTTGACATGTTACCTTATATTAAGAGAGATCACAAATTACCTATGTATAATTTAACAGCCGTAGGAAAGCATTTCCTGGGAGAAAGTAAAGTTGATTTGAAAGCCCATGAAATGTTCGAAATTCATAAACGAATGGTAGATATGATGAGTGTCATAATGCACCGTAGCAATAGCGATAATTATAAAACTGCTTTAGAAGCTTTAGAAAAAGATAAAAGTATATTAAGTAAAGAAGAATTCGAAGATTTTGAAAAAGTAAAAAAAGACAATACTTTAATCATAGATTATAATGTCAAGGATTCTCTTTTAGTGATTCGTTTATTTGAGAAATTAAATGTCTGGATTTCCTTGATAGAATTATCCAGTATTGTCCGGGTCACACCGATGGACTTTTTTACTCGCGGCCAACAAGTACGTTGTATTGCCCAGCTTTATCATGCCGCTAGTCATAAGAATATCGTTCTAACCAGAAGAGATAAAGATTTTATTTTTTTCAACGGCGGATATGTAGCTGACCCCAAGGCCGGATTTTGGGAATTAGTTATTTGTTTTGATTTTAATTCACTGTATCCGTCCATTATGATTGCCTACAATATTTGCTTTACTACTCTTCTACCGACTTTGCGAGGTATAGATAAAGAAAAATATAATCTCTTCAAGATAGAACAAGAAGAACCCAAAGATGCTAAGCCTCCAAAAGATGATAATTTTGATTATGGCGAATGGGACGAAGATCACGAAGCTAATCTCAATAAAATAGTAGGAGAAAAAGTTCATAAAGATTATCAATTTGGCTTTGTTAAACAAGATGTTAAGAAGGGACTTTTGCCCGGTATTTTAGAAAATTTATTAGGTAATCGTAAAAAGGTAAAAAAAGAAATGAAAGGTATTAATAAAAATTTAGATATACTTGACAATGGAGTTATTATCCCTTTTCGAAAAAATAAAGATATGCTGGTAGGCGATATGAACGAGAAGGCATGGGAAATATTTTCCGCCATATTTGAAGAGGCCAAAAAAGAAGATAGATTGGATAAATATAGTGAAAAATTAGATAAGGAATTTTTCAGTATGAAAGTCAATACTATTATTTTAGATTCTCGACAATTGGGTTTGAAAGTGTCTGCTAATTCTTTGTATGGTTTTCTCGGTGCCCAAGTAAAAGGCAAATATTCCCTTATAGAAGGTAGTATGTCTGTTACTTCTCGTGGTCGCGAATTGATCATCGATGCTTCTAAATTTTATGAAGATAAGTACGGGGCTACTACGGTATATGGAGACACTGATTCAACTATGGTCTATGTTCCTGGTTTGGAAAATAATAAAGAAAAGATTTGGCAAGTGGCCGATGAAATGGAAATAGCCATTAATGGTTGCAAAGAAAAAAGAGACGAAAATGGTAATATTGTACAAGAAGCTATAAAAGGTATTTTCCCGACCCCTCTATATCTAGAATTTGAAAAAGCTATGAAAGCTCTCTTTATGAGAAAGAAACATTATGCTTACATGGAGTATGATAATAAAGGTCATATTATCAAAGAAAAAGCCAGTGACAAAGAAAATTTAAATGTCAAGGGTATTGTTTTAGCCCGGCGCGATAATTGTATTTGGATAAGACGTACTTATGAGAAAATTATTCGTACTATTTTTGCCGGTACTTCTATTGAAAAAGTTTTCGAGATTATTGTCGACGCGGTCATAGAAGTTATTGAATTAAAAATGGAAATTACCAAAGAATTATCTATCATCAAAGGCATGGGTTCTAATTATAAAAGTGAAACTTTTGCTCTGGCTATTTTTGCCGAACTGATGAAATCTCTTTATCGACCTGTCAACCCTGGCGATAGATTTCCGTATGTAGTAGTATTGGATCATTTGAAAAGAGATAAATTAGGACAAAAAATGCGCACCAATGAAATGTTTTTAGAACAATGGGAAAGCGCGGGTTTAGAATACGGCGAAGAAGTACCAGAAGATTTTAAGAATCCCAATGGCTTATATCCTCCCGAAAAAATAGATTCATTTTACTATATTTGTAATGTTTTAATGAATCCTATTGACAAATTATTTGAGTATGGGTACCTTAAAATAATTGAAAAATATGACGAATTTAAATATATACCACAGCACAATAAAAGATTAAAACCTGTCTCTGTAAGAACACCTATAAAAATGATGGTGTTAATGATAAAAGATCACCAAAAAATAGTAAATGAGAAAGGCATAGACTTTATGATTCCTCGCTTTAAATATTTAATCAAATGGTTTAAAAAGATATCAAATTCTAGACCCGTCGTTGCACAGGTCTAGTGCTTGTACGAGAACTAACTGGGTTTCTTCTATTTGGTTGCCGAGAAGGAAGTGAAGACGGCTGTTTTGACACAATACTGGCATTTTTAGATTTCAAAGACGAAACCGTGGCTTTGTTCTTATTTACTTGTTTTGTTATATAATCTTCGTTGAGTCTGGTAGATGTAAATATAACAATAACTATAATAAAAACAAAAAAGAATGATATAGAAGATATCATTAAAGGCGAATAAATATTTCTAGCCATTTTTATATAAAAATTAATATTTTATATACTTGTTATATATTTAACACTTAAAAGTTTTATAACATAAAAAATGTATAACAAACAAAAATTAGTAGTAACTAGTATAACTGCGTTGGGGGTATGGTTGAATCTATATAATAGTATTAAATTAAGAAATGATTTTAAAAATATAAAAGGTACTAAAAAAGATGCCCGAGGGACCGGAAGTGACCCGGGTGTCTAGAGACCTCAATACTTATTTAAAAAATAAAACTTTAATTAATATTAATATTTTACCAGGTTCTAAATATGTTAAAAAAGCTCCAAATAATTATAAAGAGTTTATTGATAAATTACCTTTGAAAATAGAAGGTGTAAAAAATAAAGGTAAATTAATTTATTTTTCTTTTGAGAAGCATAATTATATGCTCAATCATTTAATCATGACTGGTTTTTGGGGCCATGAAAAAGGAAAATATACTAGCTTGGAATTTGTATTAGAAAATGACGATAAAATATACTTCTGTGATGCTCGTAAATTTGGCTTTGTCGATTTTCTAGATAGTAAAAGAGAATTAGATATTAAACTTTCCGAATTAGGACCAGATTTTTTAAATGACGATGAGTTTGATGAAGCACTTTTTACTAAAATTCTTAGAAAGAGAAATAAATCTAATATTTCCACGGTTCTAATGAATCAAAAAATAATTAGCGGAATTGGTAATTATTTGAAGTCTGAAATTTTATATGCCGCCAGGATTAACCCCCATCGCTCTGTGGCAAGCTTAACGGAAGAAAATATTAATAAAATATATACAGAAGGGAGAAGAATAATAAAAGCTAGTTACCGTTTGGGCGGTACTAGTAAAAAAGATTATGTTCATTTAGATGGTAGCAAAGGTAATTTTCAAGATTTTTTAAAGGTATATGGTAAAAAAGAAGACAAGCTGGGTAATAAAATAATAGCGGAAAAAACCAAAGACTGCAGAACAACATATTGGGTACCCAACTTGCAAAATTAATTTTATCTACAACAACAAAATTTTACCACACAACTGGTGACACACAAAAAGATACTAACGCTAACATAAGCTGTTATGGTAATTATTTCTTCATATTGTTCTTTTTCTAAAATACATTCTACTGTCTCGTTCATTTTTAATTAAATTTTTTAATTAAAAATTAAATTCCCCAACTAATATTAAAAATAAAAGGGAGATCTTTTTCATTATATAATTTAGTATAATCTTCGTTATTATCTTTTTTATCAATTTTAAAATATGATCTTTCTGTACTCTTAAAATAACTTCTTGTTTTTTTAATTTCACTATTAGTAATATCAACATATTTAAGAAAAATTTTTAATTGATCTGTAATTTTTTCTTTTACATTTATATTATCTTCAAAAATATAAATTATATTCATAATAATATCACCCCAAATTTGCAAAAGAGTATTTATAATATCATACTGAGCTTTGTTCTTGTGACAAGCTTTGGTTTTCTTCTTAATTTCTTGAACCCATTTTTTCTCATCAATATTATTTACCAAATAATCAACCCTTAAAGTAGATAACTGATCTTGTAAATTATTATCATAATAACCAAGTATAATGATTTTAGTATGAGTAACATATCTTGCGAGACTATGCAATGTATGTGACATATTACTGTAGCGCATATTTAAATTAGAAATTGATATATATTTTCTTATTTGTCTATTGTAATAAGAGGTTACTTGGGGCCAATTGTTTCGTTCCAAAGGATCAAAACAATCATTAATTTCAAAACCGCGACCGTCCAATGGATTACGAGGAATTTCTATATTGTTATCTCTTTGATATCTAAAAAATTCAGGATTATGAACTTGGCCTGTTTCTATTTTACCAGTACGCCAAGAAAAAGCAGTATGACAAGATATACAATACATCTGATCGCAACCATTTATTTTGAATATACCTGTACCGCATTTTGGACATGGTTTTGAATCCTTTTTGAGAGCTTCTATATTTTTGGCAACATCTTCGTTACAAACATGATCGTCATTTTCTTTGGGTTCATGGCATTTAGAGCAAGTAAATTTTTCACACAAAGGGCATTTCCATGCTTTGGAAAGTAAACCCTTGCAATCATTATGGGAACATTCTTTTATAAAAGTATAATGAATTTCTTCCTTTTTTAATTTATCTACTGTCTCTGAGCCACACATTCTTCTTCTCTCTTCTTCGATATGTTTTTCTTTTTTTCTTAGCTCTGCATATAGAGGCATTATTTCATTTGCATAATATTCTTTATTCCATTTAGCAAAATCTCTTTCGTTAATAATAATTTTAGCCGCTGGTTGAGATTGTGGCAATAAATTCTTCTGATTGTTGAGAGAAATACTTGTTACTTTTTCCATAATTTCCTTAATAAATCCTGCTGAATTACATTGAGCAAAAATATCCCCGAGATTGTAAGATGCAGAACAAAGCATACAACTTTGATCATAATCTTCGCTCTTTAATAAATAATTTTTAAAACATTCTAAACAATAATTACTTTCGCAATCATTATTAATACAATTAATTTTTTTTCTAAATAAAGAAGTAAACTTTTCATCACAAATAGAACACGACATGATGTTATTTATAATTATTTTTTTTAATTATAATTTCATTTTTTTTAAATTGATATAATTAATCTACCTTTTATATATTTAAGTTTAAATAATTATCAGTGAAAAATGTCTTTTTACGAAAATTTCCCACTATTTGCTTGCGGCACAATTGCCGGCTATTTATTGTATAATATTGTACCAATTACTTCTTATTTGTTTAATTTAATGACTCTTAATCCCGGCACTGGCAAGGTATTCTCGCGCACTCATCCCAAAAGTAAGAAAAAAGGAATTTTTGTCGACACTAACGTAGGGAGAATTAAACTTCCTTTTATTAAATTGCCTTCTATTGATACTGAAATTTATTTTTTTACAGACGAAAATATAATTGAAAAATCGGAATTAGTTAATAGAAATGTCTTTAATGAAAAATATAGCTTTCTAGAAACAGAAAAACTAAAACATTACGAAATGGGAATCATAACAGATGTTTTAAAACCAGAAGATTTTAAAAACAAGAACAGGATTTGCGGCTTTGTTTCTTCTCTCTTTGAAGATTATATTTATGTATTTACAATTGAAAATAATATAATAGATTATGAGAAAATATTTGAAGATTTTGATGACGAATTAACTAAATTAGATAATTTTGCTACCATGACCATGCCAGAAGCAGAAGGAGTAACTAATAAATTGGACAAATTAGATTAATTTATTTTTTTTGTTTCCTTAAATCCAAATAATTTATGGAAACTACTAAAAAATTCTACTTGAACAAAAGTTAATAAAATAATGACGATAATAGCTATGAGAGTATAACTAAAATACACCCAGTCTTCGTACCTATTTAATAGATTTATTTCATTTGGCGCTAAAGCAGGATCGTCTATTTTGGCATCTTTGATGTAAGCATTGAAATCATCTATACTTTTAGCACCGACGGCGATAGCATAAGCAAACAAGACAATCACAAAATATTTCATTAATGGGTAATCAAATTTGGTTTTAAAAGTAGCCAAGGCCAAACTAAAAGCAGAAATTAGTATCATGTTTCTCTGGGCTAAAAGTAAAAAATTTAACTGACCTGAGGCTTGGTCGAAAAGTGTAGTTGACATCTTTTTATTAACTAATAAAAAGATGAATAAAATTGAGAAAGATGCTTACAATCAATGGTCTCTAATGACTTATGTATTTTTTGTTATCTGGATACTATTAATAGCTCTACTAGTTTATTCTGCAAATTGAAAATCATAAAGATAGATTATTTTAAAAAATGACTGGATTTTTAGAGATAACGTTTGGTCCTATGTTCAGTGGGAAAACCACTATCTTACTAGAAAAAATAAATAATTATATAACATTTACTACTATCAAAAAAACAGATGCTAAAATATTAATTATCAATAGTTCCTTGGATACTAGAAATTCAGAAAATTATGATCTTAGTACTCATATGTCACCTCTCAAAAGAAATCTAAAATCAGGAAATGTTAAAAGTATTAAAACAAAAAAATTATGTGATATAGATAGTGATTTTTTAAAACAATTTAATTATATAGCCATAGATGAATCTCAATTTTTTGAAGATATAGAGGCATTTGTTAAATTTTGGTTAAAAAAAGATAAATATATACACTGCGCTGGCCTGATAGCTGACAGTGATAAAAATAATTTTGGTCATTTATATAAATTATTTTCTATCGCCGATAATATAGAACAATTAAAAGCTTACTGTGTTAACTGTAATAGCTATACAAAAAATGCGGTTTTTACTAAATGGATTAATAGTAAAAACAAAAAAAGTCCCGTAGAAATAGGGGGTAGTAATAATTATATTCCGGTATGCGGAAAACATTATTAATTAACAATTATTAGCAAGTTCTTCTAGATATGAAGTATTTTTAACATGTTCTTTGTATTTTTTTAATAAAATATCTGCTTTTTTAGGTATTTTATTTTCCACGCTGCTTTCAAAGACAAATTCAGGCAATAAGACAAAATAAAAAAGACAGCAAATGCCACTAAGTGTTAAATAAGCGGCAAATACATCAACATGCATGATTAATTTCATAGCCCATGCCATGGGTGTGGAAGCTAACACTATAATAAAAAGTAAATTTTTAAAGAAGACATAACGATTGAATTTTGCTATCATCAATCTTCTTTCTTCTTTCAAAAGGAAGAAAACTTCATATATTTCTTTGCGCATAGCATATTCGTTCACAAGCAAACCTCGTAAATATGTAATTTTGCGTTCAGTATTATCGTGATCATCTTCTTCTTTTTCTAAATCCTTTTCTAGGGATTGAATCTTGGGTAATATTTTGTTGATTTTTTTATTTAATTCTTTATTAGAATTAATAAGATAAGATTGGATGCTTTCCTGGTTATCAGGGTTATATTCCTCCATCTTGTTATTCATATATTAATTATTTAAACATAATTAATATTTCATTTTTAATCAAAATGGAAGAATGCAGTATATGTTTAGAAAATTTATGGGGAGATATTACGCTATTAAAATGTAACCATAAATTCCATACCGAATGTATTAAAATAGTTAAAAACAGAGCCTGTCCTTTATGTAGAAACGAATTAGTAAAAATAGGCAAGTTGAATGTTTATTATAGCGACAGTAGTGTTAGATATAAAATCAAAGAACCTAATTGTTGTGTTTTATTATAATTCTTCAAATTTACATTGTCCTAGATTCTTAGCTTTCTTACTACATTTCACTACTTTTCTTTTATAAAAATAATTAACAATAAATACAAATAGGATAATAAAAATAAGACTACTTAGTAGACTAGATAAAAAGATTAAACTTCTACCAGGATCGCTCAAATATTTATCACTTTTTCCTTTGGCTCCTTCTCCTCCTCTCGTAGCACTACCAGGGGTGACAAAATCACCATCTTTCATAAAATCTGGTTGATAGGTGTAGAAAATAACCCAAAGTAAAAAGAAAAGAAAATTAAAGACAATTAATGCCTTCCAATATAAACCAAAATCCATTTTAATAGTAAAATAAATTAGAATTTAAATTTAATATCACTACTGTCGGCGTCACTTAAATAATTATCTATGGGCAAAGTACGGTAATTATCTGTTTCTAATAATTTATTAACATAATCATATTTTCTATCTTTATTATAAAATTTTATTTCTTCTCGATAAGTATTTAATAAACTATCTGAAATAAATCTATTTCTGTTCATTCCTCCGTTAGGAGAAAGTGAAATTTCATTCAAATATGGTATATAAGGATTGTCTTCTTCTTTAACAAAAAAATCTACTCTAATTAAATGAGCCCCCAGAAGATCAGAAATTTCCCTGGCTTTTTCGTAAACTTTTTTCATCCTGGATTCCGACATCATAATACCGGCCCCGACAACAGATATCAAATGATCACTTTGTACATCTATTACTTTATCAGCAAACATTAAAATTTTTAATTCGATGGGTTTATCTAATTTATTATCTCCATAAGAATAGAAGAAATCTTGAATAATAATACCCGGTTCTACCGTTTCGTATAATTTGTAATAATTTTCTTTTTCCCTCAGCGCTATTTGTTTTTTAACAGGAGGATCATTTTTGTCATGATTACAAACGAAACAACTTTTGAATAATTTCTGACATTTTTCGTATATTTTTTCTATGTTATTTTCATTTGGTTCAATTTTAATGATTCCATAATTACTTTGTAAATGAGATATTTTTATAATTAATCTTTTATCTTTATTATTATTTATTATTTCTTTCAACTTATCTAAGGTAAAATTATAGTGGTAATCAAAATAATGAAGTTTTGGACCAGGAATATTAAAATGGGTCATCCATTTAGACATTAATATTTTATCTTTTTCTAGCATACCAAAAGTTAATTCTTTTTTCTCTCTTTTTTCTATCCATTTTTCTGTTTGTAATTCAATATATCTATTATTATCTTCTATAATTGGCAAAGAGGACATATTTATACTATCTCTGATTTCATTTTTATTGATATTTTCAAATTTTTTGTTTATAGAATATAAAATTATCAGATATATTAGAATTAGACTCGTTATTGCTGTAAATATCTTTTTCTTCATTTTAATATCTAAAGTAATACTTTTTGAAGTAGTAGTAAGTTAATAGTATAAAGAAAAATAAAAAAATATAAAATAAAATACTATTAAAGAAAAAATAACTAAATTGATTTTTTCTTTTCTCTATATTAGTGTCTGATTTTATTTTATTATTTAATTCTAATTCTTTAACTAAATATTGTGTTAATTTTTTACGATATTTTTGGTGGTCTCCTGACCCAGTACTAATAGCTTCATTTAGATTCAAATAATTAGCCAAACGATTATGATGATCCAAATTTAATACTTTGGGTAATTTACCATATTTTTCAATACTGAGTAAGCTAAATAAAATATCTTCGCCGTTCCAATAAGGTTTACTATTTTTAATTAAATCATTTTCTAAGTCTCTAAACCTGGTTAAAAAATATCTAGTTAAATCGCGATGAGTTAATAAAAATCTAGTTAAAACAATAGGGACATCGCCGAAGACATTATCGATACTATATTCGTTATCTAGGTTTAAACTTCGGCCATAGAGACCATACAATCTATCGTTTTCTTTTCCATATAATTCATATAATATTTTTATGGTTTTTTCGGTAGGAATAATATCGTCGTCCATAATAATAACAGCTTCATTTTTAGCTTCTTGGGCACTCACAAATCTTAAAGCCAAGCCATATGTTTTATTTGCTTCGCCCCAATGTTGTAAATTTTTTACTTTTTCTGATTTACTCTCAAAAAAAGTCTCTTCTTTACCATGAGATATGATTATTTCATCAATTAATTCTATTTTATCAAGAATAGGAATAATATTATTATTTATATATTTTGGTCGATTGAAATTTAAAATTACTACACTAATAGTCATTTTAAATTTAAAAGTATTTTAAGAGAGCATTATAAGATCTTTCGCAAAAAACTTGATTTTTATGATCGGGAGTATTTTCAGAACCAAATTTAAAATTAAAAGGAAGGAATAATG